>Ga0315338_1001279_pt1 | contig 33583 bp, 40 predicted proteins | sample ASW8metaG_FD_204518 | JGI IMG/M metagenome (GOLD analysis project Ga0315338, IMG submission 204518) | Ammonia-oxidizing marine archaeal communities from Monterey Bay, California, United States - ASW #8 | ecosystem: Environmental > Aquatic > Marine > Coastal | place: USA: California | collected... | reverse complement strand
TGCATCTTACTTTCTCAGCAAGGGAGAGACTCTAGGCTATATTGCCTTGGAAGAATCTGTTAGACAAGCTGCGGTTGATTTCATGTCTATCGAAGCCAACCAAATGCTACACCTTCAAAATAATTTAGATGAAAAATATTTAAGGGATATATGGGAGAAGACTTTAAATACAGGCAGGATCTATTTATACGATCATTGGGGGAGTTTAGATGGTGAAGTGTTGTCAAATAGAATTCGCTACCTTGTAAGAAGTTGTGGGGTAGGTTGGGTTATCATAGATCACATCTCTATTATGATTTCAGGTATGGAAGGTGGAGATGAACGAAGATTAATTGATAACCTAATGACTAAACTAAGATCCCTAGCAGAAGAACTTAACATAGGGATGCTGATAGTATCACACCTAAGAAAACCTAGTGATGGAAGGGGGCATGAAGATGGAAGAAAAATTACACTTAATGATGTTCGAGGGAGTGGAAGCATTTCTCAACTTAGTGATTTCGTTATTGGACTCGAAAGAAATCAACAAGAAGACGGTGAAACGACTGTTCGTATCCTTAAGGCAAGGTATAAGGGAAGCTCGACAGGAATTGCAACCAAACTCTACTACGACAAAGACACCGGAAGACTTAGAGAGTGTGGATCAGCTCTTGAGGAAGGATTCTAAACATGAAAATCATATTTGATATTGAAACCGATGGTCTTTTACCAGATGTAACTAAGGTTCACTGTGTTGGGCTTACTGTTGAGGGAGCTAAAGCCTCTCAGATTTATGCCAACCAGAATGGGTATGATTGTATTGAAGATGCTCTTGATGTTATGTCGGGGGCTGAGACGATAATTGGACATAACATTATTGGTTTTGATCTACCTGTTCTTAAAAAAGTATTGGGGTGGGAGCCTCGACAGTCGATTCAAATTGAAGATACTTTAATCATGTCTCGCTTGATGTTTCCCAACATCATGGAGCTTGATGCCAAACCACCCACGCGTGTACCTCGAAAACTATGGGGCTCTCATGGGTTAAAAGCATGGGGTTACAGGCTTGGGTTGCTGAAAGGAGAATTTAATAATGATAACACTGAGTGGGGTACTTTTTCTTCTGATATGGCAAGGTATTGTGCAAACGATGTTTCGATAACATCTTTGTTGTATGAGCATATAGATTATTGTGAGATTCCATCCGAAGCTGCTATGTTGGAACATGACTTTGCTTCTATCATTCAGAGACAGATAGAGTGGGGGTTTAAGTTTGATACTAAGAAAGGACAAGGCTTATATGTTCAGCTTTTAAAAGAAAAAGATTTGGTAGGTAAAAATTTAAAAGACACCTTTGGCTCTTGGTATAAGGATGGGGGTGAGTTTGTACCTAAAAGAGCAAACATATCCAAAGGGTATTCTGCTGGTGCAGTGTTTAATAAGATAGAGAAAGTTCATTTTAATCCAAACAGTAGAGATCATATCAGCCTTAGATTAAAACAGGATTATGGATGGAAGCCTGCTGAATTTACTCCTAATGGTAAACCTAAGATTGATGAAAAGATTTTAAAAAAGTTACCTTATCCTCCATGTGAAGATTTATATACTCATTTTCTTTTGTCGAAAAGAATTTCTCAGTTGGCAGAGGGAGATAATGCTTGGCTTAAGCTAGAGAAAGAGGGAAGGATACATGGGTACGTCAACACTAACGGAGCTGTTACTGGTAGGTGTACTCATTCTTCTCCTAATGTAGCTCAAGTTCCTGCGGTGTATAGTCCGTATGGTAAGGAGTGTCGGGAACTGTTTAAGCCCACTAAAGGTAAAGTATTGGTGGGCTGTGATGCAGATGGCCTGGAACTGAGAGCTTTAGCTGGCTATCTTAAACGCTATGATGGTGGTACATATGCTAACGCAGCAGTCGAGGGAAACTCAACGGATGGAACCGATATACATACACTGAATCAAAGAGTATTAGGTATTGATTCAAGGGATAAAGCTAAGACTTTTTTCTACGCATTTATCTATGGGGCAGGAGATGAAAAGTTAGGAATTATCTTAGGAGCAAACAGGAAAGCAGGCAAACGTGCTAGAGAAAAGCTCTTTAAAGGAGTCAAAGGTTTAGAACAACTAACGGATGCGGTAAGGAAGGCTTATCGAAGGCGCGGACATCTAATAGGTTTAGACGGTAGACATCTCCATGTTAGGTCTGAGTATAGTGCTTTGAATACATTACTTCAAAGTGCTGGAGCTGTACTTATGAAAAAAGCTCTGGTACTTTTAGATGAGAGGTTGAAATTTTTAGGTTTTGATGCTCCTGTTGACTATGAATTTGTAGCTAATATTCACGATGAATTCCAAATTGAATGTAAGGAGAGGTATGCCGAAAGATTTATTGGACCCCAAGCGGAATCAGCTATTAAAAGGGCTGGAGAATACTTTGAATTTGGATGCCCTCTTAGTGGCACGTTTAAAATTGGAAGAAATTGGGCTGAAACACATTAAAACATATAATGAACTGGAAGTATTTTGTGAGGGATTTTATAGATTTATTTTATCTAAAAACCCTTATAACACAAAGGACCATATATTATATTGCCAGTTTGTTCGTCAAGCTAATAGATATGTGATACAATTTTTACGAAATTTTTCCTGTCAAGGATGTGGAAAAAAGTCTAGGGAACAAGGGTTACATTTCCACCATATTGATCCTAAAACTAAAACAGATAAAGTTTCTCATCTTATGAAGTGGGGTTGGAGGAAAACATTACCTGAATCACTGTTATGTTTGTACTTGTGTGAAGAATGTCATTATAAAGAACATTTTAAAGAAGGTGAATATCATGGAAACCACGCAGTTATTGATAGATGGAGACATACTTATATACAAAATTTGTTGGGCAGTACAGAATGAGATAGAGTGGGATGATGGTATAGTAACAACTCATGTTAACCTAGAAGAAATGTATAGGCAGGCTGATAAGGTTATAGACAATCTTATTACAACTGTTTTAGCTGGCAGGGTTGCAGATGTTACTGTTTGTCTATCGGATAGGTCAAATAATTTTAGGAAGAAAATTTTTAGCGAATATAAAATGCAAAGAAAAAAAAACAGGAAACCTCTAGGGTATAATCAACTGGAAAAGTATCTGCGTGATAAGTATGAGGCTGTTTCGTATCCTACTTTAGAAGCTGACGATGTGATAGGAATTTTAGCTACAGATAAAACGTATCACATTAATTATGTAGCCTCGATTGATAAAGATATGAAAACCATTCCTTGTATCTATTATAATATGGATACGGAAATCAAAACCAATATTAACGAGGAGACAGCAGATTTTAATTTCTATATACAAGTTCTAACCGGAGACACAGTAGATAATTACAAAGGGTGTCCAGGAATAGGTCCTAAGAAAGCCAACAATTTACTTGAAGGCCAAAAGCCTGCTGACTATTGGGGTATAATAGTTCAAGCTTATAAAGCGGTTGGCTTGACAGAAGAAGATGCACTTGTTCAAGCTAGGGTGGCTCGAATTTTAAGGTGTGAAGATTACGAGAAAGGAGGAGTTAAACTATGGAACCCGAAATAACAGATCACTTAAGGGTTAAAGAAATTCTAGAGGAGTGTGCCTTACTAGCTGAGAAAAAGAATAAGGATTATGCTAAACCTGGAGATCCTTTACATAACTTTAGGAGGTGTAAGGCACTAGGAATTCCTGTAAGTGTGGGGATTGCCTGTAGGTTACAGGATAAGTGGAGTAGAATTGAATCTTATTTCAGGGAGAAGAAATTATCTAATGAGTCTATTAAAGATTCTTTGATGGACAATATTAATTATTCGGCTATACTAATACAAGCCTTAGAGGAAGAAGGAAACGAACATGGATAAGGTAAAAGAGTTTCATCAAAAAGTAAACCTAGCTGTTGACGAGCCTTTTAGTAAAGAGCTTTTGGAATTCAGAATGAAACTAATTTTTGAAGAAGTCCAAGAGCTCGCGGATGTAGCGTTAAGGTTGGAGGGAAACCTAGATCAAGGTGAACAGTATGTTATGCTACAGGATTTTTTACAAGAGATGTGTGATGTGGTTTATGTTCTAAAAGGAACGGCTGTATCTTTTGGGATGGATTTCGATAAAGCTTTTGACTTAGTTCATCAAGCCAACATGAGTAAGTATCCTTTTACTAAGAGTGAAAATGGAAAGGTTTTAAAAGGAGACAATTATCAACCGCCTGTTTTAGAGGAGTGTCTATGATGCCTTCAGTTAGAGCTCAAGTAATAACCAGACGTACTTATAGCAGACCCATTAAAGGTGAACAGGAACTTTATGAAACATGGAATCAAATTGTAGACAGGGTTATTAATCACCAACAATGGTTGTGGGAACGAGCTGCTGGAGATGAGCTGGAAACAGAAACAGAACTAAATGAGTTGCGTCAGCTACTTTTAGATCGTAAGGTTATGTTATCTGGTAGAACTCTTTGGCTTGGTGGAACTGAGATAGCCAAGAGGAGAGAGGCCAGCCAATTCAACTGTGCTCATTTAAAGGTGGAGACTATACATGATATTGTTGACTCTTTGTGGCTCTTGTTACAGGGGTGTGGAGTCGGGTTTACTCCTGTCGTTGGAACCCTCTCAGGTTTTACAAAACCCATTGAAGAAATTGAAATCATTAGGAGTAAGCGTACAAAGAAAGGAGGACATGAAGGAAATAAGGAAAGCTTTGATAGCGACACAGGCACTTGGACCATTACCGTTGGAGACTCTGCTGAAGCATGGGCAAAAAGTATCGGCAAGCTTTTGGCTTTTAAAGGGAAAGCTACAAGGTTCGTTCTCGATCTCACCCAACTTAGACCAGCAGGACAGAGGCTCAGTGGATACGGATGGATCAGCTCAGGAGACGCACCCTTATCGAAAGCCTACACAGCTATCGTTCACATTTTAAACAAGAAGTCAGGTCAGCTCTTATCTAAAATGGACATCTTAGATGTAATGAATTGGTTAGGTACTGTATTAAGCAGCAGAAGATCTGCTGAGATAGCTTTAGTTTATCATAATACTCCTGAATGGAAACAGTTTGCTAGAGCGAAAGATAACCTTTCAGACACTCCTCATCGTAGTCAATCTAATAACTCTATAGTCTTTTGGGAAGAACCTACTTATGAAGAACTCGAAGAAGTCTTTAAAATCATTAAAGAATCAGGGGGCTCAGAACCTGGAGTCATCAATGGAAAAGAAGCACGAAGACGAGCCCCTTGGTTCACCGGAGTCAACCCTTGTGCCGAAATCCTTCTTGGAAATAAAAGTTTCTGTAACCTGTCCGAAGTTGATCTCTCAAAATTTAGAGAAGACTCTGGTGGATTGGAAAGGGCGGTCTTCCTCGTTGCAAGAGCTAACTATAGGCAAACCCTTGTTAATCTTGATGATGGAATACTGCAAAGAACTTGGCATGAAAACAATGAATACCTCAGACTTTGTGGAGTGGGACTTACAGGGATCGCCAGCCGTGAAGACTTATCTTACTATGACTACAAGCGACTGAAGAACCTTGCAGTACATGGAGCATATTCTATGGCAGATGAGTTAGAAACTCAAAGACCTAAGAATGTTACCACCATAAAACCTAGTGGAACATTGAGTAAAATAATGGATACCACTGAAGGCTGCCACAAACCAGCAGGACGTTACATATTTAATCATGTTAATTTTTCAGTGAATGATCCTATGCTCCCTAGACTTAGGGAAGCTGGCTACCAAGTTGTTGCTAATCCTGTAGATGAACATAATGTTATTGTGACCTTTCCAGTTAAATGGGAAAACATTAGATTTGAAAAAGATGGAGATAAATATGTTAATCACGAGACGGCTATTAAACAGCTCCAAAGATACAAGTCACTCATGGACTCTTACGTTGAGCAGAACTGCTCGATTACGGTTACTTATAAGGCTGACGAAATACCAACTATCATTGATTGGCTCCTCAATAATTGGAGTTCTTATGTTGGTGTTAGCTTTCTTCCCATTTGTGATACTCAAGAAGTCTATGCCTACCTACCTCAACAAGTGGTAACTAAGGAAGAATATGATGAGTATATTGCACAGTTAAATCCAGTTGACTTAGATGAAGTCATGGGCCTCCACGAAATTGAGGATGACGAATGTTTACAAGGAGTTTGTCCAACTAAGTAAGAGTTTTCGGAAGTGGAAGATAACTTTTCAACCCTCTAGGAACAGTTTTATGACAAAACATAATAAATTTGGTTTAATAATTACAGATGAGTTGTTGAAATTGCTAGGTGAAATGTTTCCTGATAAGCTTCCTAATGATCTTGTATCTGATAAAGAGATGAGTAGACTCATAGGACAGCAGGATGTAATTTGGTGGCTTAAGGATAAACAAGAAGAATTAATCGAGGATAATTTAGAGCGAGAAGCTCAAGTTACTATTACAACTTAAAGGAGACTAGGAACGTGCTAGAGCTATTGAATATCTTAATGTGTATGGGAGGAGGATCAAGACCAGCTCCACCACCGCCACCCCCTCCACCCCCACCGCCACCACCGCCTCCGAGCCCTCCAGCTCCGATAGCACAGGTGACTACAGGACCAGCTAGGACAACAAAAGATGTTCAGGCAAAGCAAACAGCTAAGGGTAAAACCAAAGTTGCTAGGAGAGCTACAGGTAAACGAAGATTCCGAGTTCCTTTAGGTGGTGGACCTACTGGACTTAACATAGGATAACATTATGCTTCCATACGCAATTCTTTTTGGAACTATTTACACTACCATTTATGTCTTTGGTATGTTTGTAGGGCAGTAGTATATGTGTGAACCAGCAACATTAACGGCTATAGCTATAGGAGCAGGGGTTGGTGCAGCAGGGGCAGCAGCTACTGGTGGTGATCCACTACAAGGTGCTATATTTGGGGGTATTTCTGGTGGTTTTGCTGGTGCTGGTGCTGGTATGTTTGGAGATATGGCTACTAATTTAGCGTTAGGGTTCACTGGCTCTGGTGTTGCAACAGCTACAGCCGTTGGTATTTCTGGTGGAATTCTTGGTGGTCTATCATCTACATTAACTGGTGTAGCTATGCAAGCCTTGATGCCACAACAACAGGATTACTCTCAATATTATCAACAAACTGCTTTTGATCCTATAGCTTACAACACTCAACAATCAGTAGTCACAGGATCAGGTGGAAGACAAGCCAGTGCTAATTTGGCTGAAGAAATTAAACGTGCGAAGAACCGTAGGGCAGCCCAAGCAGACGTAGGTAACATAGATCTTGCGACTTCACTTTCTAATACAGGATTACAAATAGCATAATATGGTAGAATCTATATCTAAAAAGTATTCAAGCTTAAGTCAACGTAGACAGTGGTTTCTTAGTAGGGCTTGGGATGGAGCAGAGATTACTATACCTTTTATACTCCCTAGAAATTCTTCTCTCGATCAGGATTTACCAACTCCGTTCCAAGGAATCGGAGCAAGAGGAGTAAACAACCTAGCTGCCAAACTCCTGTTAACTTTGTTTCCTCCTAATTCTCCTTTCTTTAAATTTCAGATAGATGATTTTACTTTAGAAGAACTCCAAGCACAAAGGGCTCCAGTAGAAGAAGGCTTAAATGCTATGGAGAGAGCCGTCATGGATGAAGTGGAAGCAAAGGCCATGCGCGTTCCACTGAATGAATGTTTACGGCACTTGATTATTACTGGTAATGCTTTGATTAATGTTAATAAGAATAACAAGATCAGAGTTTTTCATCTGGATCAATATGTAGTGAGACGAGATCCTCAAGGAGAAATGCTTGAGGTGATTGTTCAAGAGAAAATGAGTAGGGAGTTATACAAAGATGTTTTTGGCAGTGCTCCTCCTAATGAAACAGGTCATGCTGCGGATTCCGTTGAACGAGATTTAGACCTTTATACTGTAGTCAAACGAAGCAATAACAAGATCAAAGTATTCCAGGAAGTGCATGGTAAAAAGATTCCTAATACAGATTCTGTTTATCCGCTTGATAAAAACCCTTGGCTCCCCTTGAGGTTTTCTTCTATTGATGGAGAAGACTATGGGAGAGGGTTTGTAGAAGAATACTTAGGTGATTTAAGATCTCTGGAAGGGTTAGCTAAAGCTATCTTAGAAGGCTCTGCTGCTGCTGCTAGAGCTGTGTTCTTGGTTAGACCTAATGGAACTACCAAGTTAAAAACAATTTCACAAGCTCCAAATCTAGCGGTTCGACAAGGTAGTGCAGATGATGTGACTGTACTTCAGATGCAGAAGTTTAATGATTTCAGGGTAGCTCAGGAAACTATCAATCAAATTGAACGAAGGCTGGCAGCAGCTTTCATGTTAAATCAAAGTGTTCAACGTGATGCAGAAAGAGTTACAGCAGAAGAAATCAGGTTCTTAGCTAATGAACTTGAGACTTCTCTAGGTGGTATCTATAGTCTTCTCTCACATGAACTTCAGTTACCTTTGATTAAACGTATTATTTCTGTATTGGAAAGAGAAAAGAAATTACCAAAGCTTCCTGAGGGATCTGTAGAACCTGTAATCATCACAGGGTTTGAAGCTTTAGGTAGAGGAAACGATGCTAATAAGCTTGCTACATTCTTACAGACAGCAGCTCAGATACTAGGACCGGAATCCGTACTTACTTACACTAATGCCAGCGATGCTTTAAAACGCTTAGGTGTTGGTTTTGGAATAGATATGAAGGGATTAATAAAACCTGAGGAACAAGTGCAACAAGAACGACAGGCTGCTCAACAACAACAAGCGATGGCACAGGCTGGTGTAGCTGCCACACCTAATGCTGTTAATCAAGCAGGCGAAATGATAAGGGAGCGACAAGCAAATGCCGAAAACCAATAAAAAACCTGAAACCAGTATTACTTCTAAAACACAATTAAAAGATGTAGATAATACACTGGTTGTCATGGAACAGAAAGCTAACGTCCAAGCAGGAAACGGTGGAGGTTTACCATCAACGTATACCAAGATCAAACTTCCAAATGGAACAATAAAAGAAACCTATGGAGAGCGTTATGGCAGACCAACTGATAATTGAAAATGACGCTCCTCAGAGTGTGGCACAACATGAAGCTGAAATGGCATCTAAAGCTGTTATGGCTGAGAACACGATTGACCAAGGGGTTGTTCCTCTGGAGGGTGAGGAGGAAAGCCAAACATTTAGACCAGAAAAATTTCAGTCGGATGAAGCTTGGAGAAAAAGCTACGATGAACTGGAAAGAAAGTTTCATGGACAAACCGAAGAACCCCAAGTAGAAGACAATGATTTAAGTATTCCTGAAACTCCTGACGCGCCATTTGATATGGGAGCTTTACAACAAGAATACATGGAAACAGGATCTTTAACGGATAAGAGCTACAAGACTCTCGAACAAGCTGGTATTAGTAGAGACTATGCTGATACTTATATAGCTGGTGTGAAAGCTTTAGGAGAACAAATAGGAAACCAAGTGAAGAATTCTGTTGGTGGTAATGAAACCTATGCTAACATGGTAGAATGGGCTCAGGCTAATTATACCTCTGAACAAATTCAAGCTTATGATAACGCTGTAAATAGTGGTGACACTCAGTTGGCTATGATTACAGCCAATGGTTTAAAGGCTGACTATCAGAACGCTACAGGTGTATATGGGCAGGAGATTAGTGGTGATGTACCCTCCAGGATGAGTGAGGGACTTGAAGTTTTCAGAAGCAACGCTGAGATCACTGCTGCTATGAAAGATCCAAGATATGAAAATGATCCAGCTTATAGACAAGATGTACTTGATAGGTTGGAACGCTCAGATGTTTTTAAAGCAGGCCATATTTAAAGCCTGCTGGTAGTACGAGCTATAGAGTAATTAAGTGAGTAGATTAAAGACCTACTGCGGTGGATAATCTTTGAGTCGAAAAGTTAGTGAAGAAGTATAGCATTGTGTTAGATACTTTTTTTATTAATTTAAGATTGAAAGGAGACTTGCTATGGGTGTAACTGCAACTACCGCCCCTGTTCAAGTAATGTCTCGCTCTGGTCAAAAGAACAGCACTGGTGATTCCAGTGCGATGTTTCTTAAGGTCTACGCTGGTGAAGTGTTGACCGCTTTTGAACAAGCTAGTGTTACAATGGACAAGCACGTTATCCGTTCTATCAACTCAGGTATATCAGTGCAGTTTCCGTTAGTATGGAAAACTGCTTCAACTGAATATGCTTATATTAATGCTTCTGGTAGCACTTCTACCACAGCTAATGAGCTTGATGGTACGGCAATCAATAAGAATGAGAAAGTCATTTCTATTGATGGTCTGCTTTTAGCAGATCACTTTGTCAATAACCTTGACGAAGCTATGAATCATTATGATGTACGTTCTATTTATGCTAAGGAAGCTGGTATTATTCTTGGTACACAATGGGATAAGAACATATTACAACAAGGTTTATTAGGTGCTAGATCCTCTACACTCGTTACGAGTGGTAATGGTGGTGCGGTACTTACTAACTCCTCTTATGGAACCTCTGGATCTACTTTGGGTGGTGGCTTGTTTGATGCTGCTGAAGAATTAGATGAGAAGAATGTTCCTGAAAATGATCGCTATATGTATGTACGTCCTGCCCAGTATTACTTAATGGCAGAAACGACTGACCTAATCAACCGTGATTGGGGTGGACGCGGAGTATATGCAGAAGGTGAAGTTATGAAGGTTGCTGGTATTCACATTGTGAAAACTAATAATCTTCCTATTACTAACATTAGTTCTGCTCAAGTTACTACGCATGACGGCAATTTCTCTACAACGAAGGCTTTGGTTATGCACAAGTCTTCTGTAGCTACCGTTAAGCTTCTTAACTTGGCTGTAGAAACTGAATACGACATTCGACTCCAAGGTTGGTGGATCGTGGCTAAGTATGCTATGGGTCATGGCTTTATCCGTCCTGAAGCGTGTGTTGAATTTAAAACCTCTTAAGGAAAGGATATTATACTATGACTGATATTGCTAATATCCAATCCCTAGCGGTTGCTGCTAATACTGTTACCAATGTAACGCTAGTTCAGCCTTATGCTGATAACACTACGATTGGCACATCATTTGAAACAATATGTAACACCAATGCAGATCAGGTTTTGCCTGTTATTGCTGGTGCAGATATTGATGTAGTATCTTCATCTACTGATGATGATGGTTCTCCTGTTGGAACTGGTGCTAATACTGTTAAAGTAACGTATTTAGACGATGACTTTAATCAGTATACTGAAACAATCACCTTGAACGGTACGACTGAAGTTGAAATGACTGAGCAGAATATTTCCTTTATCCAGAAAGCTGAAATTGCAACTTCTGGTACTGGACTTGCTGCTGCTGGTGCTATCACTATCGCTGATGTAACTGGCGGTGGAGTACACGCTGTCATTGATGCAGGATCTAAAGAGTCAGGTAACTGTACTTGGAAAATTCCTGCTGGTCATACTGGCTATATTCATGGTTTTTGGTATGATGTAGATGCTGTAGGTGCTGGTACTGGTACTGCTGAAATTGCTTTACAAATCGCACACGCTGAGTCTTCTGGAGTTGCTAATTCAGAGAGTTGGCGAACGGTTGCTAAAGTAACAGTAGTAGAAAATGACAATGATGTTGTTGCTGCTACTGGTGGTAATCAAAATAACGTAGGTTCCTTTTCGTTTCCAGGAAATGTACCTTTTGTTATTCCTGCTAAAGCTATGGTACGGCTGGCTGGTAAAGCTCCGGCTGCTGTAGCTGCTACTTGTGGGTTCAGTATGTCGGTACAGGGTTCTGGTAGTGGTACTACCGTAACCTCAAGTTAACCTTTTGAGGAGTCTAGGGTAACACTTAGGCTCCTCATTTTTTTTAACGGAGATTTTGAAGAATGACTGATACAAGTAGAACCGTAAGCAACTTAGTTACTAACTTGTTTCAAGACGGTCAAGCTGCTGGTTCTATTACACCCCAAGACTTGCGTGACTTCATTGAAACAACTCAAGGAAAACAAGGGAGTATGTATGTTTCTTCTCCTGGAAGCACTACAATCAGTGTAGCTGGAACGTATGTAGAAGGTGTAGCAGGAACATGGACTCTTAGTACAGCTCCGACTGCAAATGAGTTTGATGAAAATACCGATGGTAGACTAAGATATACAGGGACCCCTACAATTAACTGTTTATTTTTAGCTTCAGCTTCTTTGGAAATTGATACTTCTGCTGTAGATAAAGAGTTTGGATTAGCTATACATAAAAACGGAACACTTATTACAGGCACTAAAATAGTAGGCTTTTGTCCTAGAGTCACAGTTAACTCAGTTAACCTTGTTACTTTTGGGTATGCTTCAATGGCTACTAATGATTATGTTTCTATCTTTGTTGCTAATATAGATAGCACTGATAATTTAACTATTAGAACTGCTCAGGTTATGGGCATGGGGTTAGTTACTTAAAATGTCACATTTTTCTACAGTACCTATAACAGAACTAGATTCAGTTAATATACTCTTAGCTGCGGTAGGTGAGGCTGCTGTTTCCAGTTTAGAGACAGCTACCACAGTAGATGTTACTCAAGCTAAAAATCTTATATCTAATATCAACAGAGAGGTACAGCAAAAAGGCTGGCATTTTAATACGGAATGGGATGTTGTATTGTCCTTAGATTCAGACAGTCGTATTCCTCTTGGGACATCCGTATTATCAGTGTATTCCCCTACTAAACTTACAACAATCAGAGGAAGGGAAGGCTCTCCTTTTCTTTATGATTTAGACAATAATACTTTTATTTGGACAACTGCTATTAATGATGCTGTTACTATTACCTTGTTGGATTTTGAAGACATTCCACAAACTGCAAGGCAGTATATAACTACAAAGGCAGCGCGAGTATTTCAAGAAGAAATTGTCGGACAAGTCTCAGCAGAGACAGTTAATCGACAAGAAGAAGCTGAAGCTTATGCTGATTTACTGGATGATGAAGGAGAGAGATCTGGATTCAATGTAGGCTATGGCACTACAGATATGTATAACACTACCAAATTATACAGGAAGCTATGGTAAATGCCTCTTATTACAGAGCAAATAAGTAACTTAATCAATGGGGTTTCGCAACAACCTCCTGCATTACGCTTGGCTTCTCAAGCGACTACACAAGATAATGGTTTAGTGACTATAGCTGAAGGTCTTAAAAAAAGACCTCCGTTAGAATATATAGCAAAGTTAAGTAATAAAACTGATACAGATGCAAATGTGCATTTCATTAACAGGGATGCAACTGAAAGATATATAGTACACCTGACTTCAGACCAGTTTAGTTCTGATTTTAGTTCCGATTTTTCAGGAGCTGAGATGGAAGTATGGGATCTAGATGGTGTTTCAAAAAGTGTCTCAGGAGCTACAGGAGACGTATTAACCTATATAACTAGTGCTAATACACGAGATAATCTTAAATTATTTACAGTAGCTGATTTTACATTTCTATTAAACAAAACTGTTACCACTGCTAAGTCATCTACTACAGGAGATACTAGAGCTCCTGAAGGTATTGTATTTATCAAACAAGCTACGGCTACTACAGATTTCTTAGTTCATGTAGATGGTACACTCAGGTCTACAATAGATGGTGATGCTGATGCTGCCACTCAATTAAATGATTGTTTTACTGAATTAACAGCTAATATTGGATCAACCTTTGATATTACCAAGTTTGGTAGTAGTAATGTTCACTTAACTAAAAAAGATGGAAGTGATTTTACACTTCATGTTCAAGCTCCAGAAGATAATTGTATTGCTATTAAAGAGAGTGTTGTTGACTTTACGGACCTTCCTTCTAGAACTAAAGATGGTTTTATAGTTAAAGTTACTGGAAGCCCAAGCTCAGGAACGGATGACTATTGGCTTAAACATAATAACCAAGCAGATGAAGATGTAGGTGAATGGGTAGAAACTGTAGAACCTGGATTGGCTAATAGTCTAGATGCAAGTACAATGCCCATACAGTTTATCAGGACTTCTGAAGATCCTTGGGATGATGCGTTTGCTGCTGATTTTGGTGAAACCGTATTTTCGCTATCTCAAATTGCATGGACTGATAGGTTAGTAGGTGATGAAACGACTGCTCCTGATCCTAGTTTTATTGGTGAAACGCTAAATGATATTTTCTTTCACAAGAATAGATTTGGATTTTTAGCAGGAGAAAATATTATACTGTCTGAGCTTGGAGAATTCTTTAATTTCTATAATACAACTGCTACAGATTTACTGGATACAGACCCTATAGATTTAGCTTCTCCTAGTAACCAAGTAAGTATTCTTCATCACAGTATTGCATTTAACGAAGACCTTTATTTATTCAGTAATTTTGCACAGTTTAAATTATCTGAGTTTGCAGCAGGAGGCTTGACTCCTACTAATGCTAAACTATCATTACTTACAGAATATAAGAATGACATAGGGGCTATTCCTATTCTGAATGGACGTAAACTTTACTTTTCAGAAGAAGTAGACGGCTTTTCCGCGATTCGAGAGTTTGGAACTATAGAAGACTTACAGGAAGAAACAGCAGAAGAAATTACAAGTCATGTACCAAGTTATATCAAGGGTAAAATATTTGATATAAGTCCTCATAGTGACTTTTTGTTTGTTCTCTCAGATGAAAACTTAAATGAAATCTTTGTATATAAGATGTTATTTGAGAGAGGAGTTAAAAAGTTAAGCTCATGGTCTAAATGGAAGTTTAAAGATGAAGAAAAAGTAATAGGTATTAATGTTATAGACCATATCGCCTATCTTGTTATTGTTAGACCTGATGGAACTTATTTGGATAAAATAAGTTTACAAGATGCTAACCTTGTGAATCTAACTGAAAGCTCAACTCAGCTTTCCTTTAAGCCTCATCTTGATAGACTTACAGAAGTTACTGGCTCTTATAGTTCAGGAGCTGATCTTACTTCATGGACTATTCCATATCCTGATGACTTTGGTTCCACGTTTAGAGTGGTCTTTGGAGCAGGCTTTAGTGGAAAAGAAGGTGACTTGGTGCAAGGGGTATCACAAACCACTCCTACAACCCTCACTGCTTCTGGAGATCACTCAGCCAGCTCATGTTTCATAGGTAAAGATTACCGTTTTCTCTATGAGTTTACTGAGCCGACAATTAAGACTGAAGTACAAGGAAGACTAAGCTCGTTATCCGGTGGTATCTTGAAGATCCGTAAGTTCAATGTAGATTACTTTAATACAGGATATTTTAAACTTCAAGTGACAGCTCCAGGAAGGGATGCTTTCAGCCATATCTATACTGGACGTATTCTAGGATCGACTCTAAACAAGATTGGTACTATTCCATTTGAAACTGGTAGTTTTAAAAAGCTTATCTTAGCTGATTCTAAAGATCTTAAACTAGAATTAATCTCAGATTCCTATTTGCCTTGTGCATTTACAGGAGCAGATTGGGAAGGCAATTATGTAGTACGGACTGTTTCTGCTAGGAGATAACATGAAGCCGTATCATAGGCAATCTAGGTTACATGATATTTGTGAACTAGCTCCAAATTTAAGATACGAAGATAAACGAGAAGTCAATACGTTAGGAAAAACTTCTGAACAAGCTTTACTGTCCGGATATTTATTTGGAAAAGTTTGTCGTTCTATAATAGATAATCATGGACAAGTAGTAGGGATGTACGGAGTTTGTCCTGTAGATGAAACAACAGGCATTGTGTGGATGTTAGGCTCTAAAGGTTTACATAAGATTAAACGCGCTTTCTTACGAGAGAGCCGAACTGAAGTCAACGGAATGAATAGTCTCTTTCCGCATATATGGAATATCATAGATAGTAGAAATGAGTTACATATTAAATGGATAAGATGGTGCGGATTTAAGATTATAGGAGAACGCATGATTAATAACGTAAAGTTTTATGAATTTTGTAAGGTAGCTGATTAATGGGTTTTACTGCTGCTTGGAATATGGTTAAGAGTGCTGATCTTGATACCTATTTGAAATTAGGCCAGTTTGCTGCTGAGGGTGTAACCAAACTGACGGAATATCAAGAAACAACTATTTTAAGACAACAGCAATTTCACGCAGCTAGAGAACAAGCAGCGTTTAATAATCAATTATTATACAATTCGTATACAAATCTAAACGAACAAGAACAGCTTGAATACAAGAAACACGCTATTAATCAGTTTGAATTACAAGCTAAAGTTAGAAGGGCTGTAGCTACCAGATTAGCTATACAAGGATCAGCTAATAAATCTGGAGGGTCTGCTGAAAGTATCATAATGAATATTCAAAGACAAGGCTTATATGCCAGCCATAGAAAAGACTTTAATTATGAAATAAGAATACGAAATCTACAAACCCAACGTGCTAATGAAGCCCTTGCAACTCAAAGTAAAAATAATGCGTTATATAATTCATTACAAGGATTCCCAAGTGCTACAGGATTAGCTCTATCTATTGGTGGTTCAGCTCTACAACGTGGATCTGAGTGGCAAAGTGGACGTAAAACAGGTAAGACAGATAAAACCCCTAGTCCTGCTCCTAAAAAAGCCTCAGTACCAATGATGAGGTTTCCAGGCTCAGATACTGATATAGCAGCCCATTGGCACGAAAAATAATATATGGCTCAAAATCAAATTCCTCTAGACCCCATTCAAGCACAGCTAGTTAAAACTGCTCAAACTGGCACAGCTTCAACAACATCAGGACCAGCTTATACACAAAACGTCTTTGGTACTCGAAGTCCAGCCGGAACTGGATTAGTAGAAGGACTTAAAGCTTTTGGTCAAGCTTTAGGGTCAGCAGCAGACGTAGCAAAAAAGAGAAAGTTTGCAGAAGATATGATTACTGCTGGATTATATGCAGCTAAAGAACAAGTAGCTCCAGGATTAACTTCACAAAAAGCTTTAATTCATAATTATAATTTATTAGACGAAAACTATGCTAATAGAATTTTAAACCAAGTAGAAGTTTATGACAATAATGTAGCTGCAAATATCTCCAATCATCTAGGACAGACCACAGAACAAAAAGCTATGCAACACTCTGATTTTATTGAAAAAATTAGAGGAGAAGCAATTCGTAACATTACTCATAATGGCGAAGCTTTAGCAACTTTAAATACTAAGTTAGAAGGTTACAAGCATAAGTGGAATGTTGATATAGCTCAATTTGAATTAGCAAGTCGTATGCAAAATACTATGGAAGCTGTAAGTTCTTCTATAAAAAACCAGTTTGCTGAAACAAGTGATATAACAAAACCCTATATTAAAACTTTAGTTGATAAACTTCAACTCAGTGAAATTAAACATGAACGAATTAAAGTTGGGGGTAAATGGCTCCGTACTGAGTTAAATATAGATAATAATAAAGCTGTATTTTCACTTCTTAAAAATAATGTTGTAGATAAATATAGACAGAATCCTCGGTTATATCGAGAGTTAAAAGATCGAATTGCTGATTATTTTAAACCTTTATCAGACAAAGAACAAGCTTTAATTACTGCTGGAAAACAAGATGCAATCGGAGATCATCAAACTTTTAAATCTTTGTTTAGTGAATTAGATAGCGAGATTACAGCTTTACAAAAAACTCAAACAGAAGAACATAAAAATAGTCTTGCGGATTGGTATTTGGAATGGGCAACTAAAAAATTAGACGGTAATCTTCCTTGGGAACCTGAGGATACAGAATTATTTATCCAACAGTTTGGAATAAAAGATGCTTCTACTTATATAAACAAAGCACAAGTTTTGTTAAAAACTGATAGATATGGTTTCGATACCATTCAATCGGTAACTGCTTTAGGGATGGTTTCAAGAGGTGAAATACGAACTCAAGAAGATGTGCATAAAATTGTTCAAACTTTTCATTTATCAAAAGAAGTAGGAGCTAAACTAAACGGACTAATAGGAGAGCATAAAACTGAGTATAAAGACAATGTAAGTATGCTAGAGAAATCAAGCGTAACTTCTACTGGTAGAATTGAAAAATTACTGAGAAATACACATTTTCAAAATATTATAGCTCCTATTTTAAAAGATAAAAATAGAACTTTACAGGATCTACTTAGTAAGGATTATCTTGAAGGCTGGCTTTTAATTGTTAATAAAATTAAATGGCCTAGTGAGCTTAAGTTTATTTATGATAATTTAAAAAGAGAAGTAGCACTGAATCAAACAGAGATCTATAAAGCTAGTAGAGATAGAGTTTATGACGAGACTTTACGAACTAAGTATAATAGTCGTACTTTTACACCTAAAGAAGCTGGTGATTGGGCTGTAGCAAGAACAACTACATTATTAGAATCTATAGAAGATCTTGCAGAGTGGCAAGTTGTTTTAGAAAAACAATCTAACGGCAAGTGGGAATATCGACTTGTACGAAAGGGTAAATAGAAATGGCAGATGAAAAATCTACTGAACCCACTAAAGAAGATTTTCAAGCAAACACAGAGGATTTTAATATACAGCCAGTTTCATTAGCAATAGACTCAGATATTGTAGGAGGAGTAAATCTTTGGCTGCAAGATCCGGATAACTATGGGACTAAAATAGGTGGTATAGTAGCTAAAGAAGAAATGGACAGAGACAAAGCACAAAAGATTTTAGGTGAGGATGTTACTATAGGAGAGGATGTTGATTGGAGTGGTGTTAATCCTCAAACAGTAGAAATAGGAAAACATCTTTTACAAGATCCTTCTTTAAATGATTTTATGGGTAGAAAGACATTTGGACAAAGCACAATGCAATCCTTGTTTAGTCCTACAGATCCTTTACATTATCTGTATGCTAAGTGGACAGATCAGGAAGTAACGAGTGCAAAAAGAACAAAAGAGAGTCCGTTTTTTGAACAGGGTTCTGCCCACAATACTGGTAATGCTCTGGATTTGCGCGCTTCTTGGGATAAAAAAGAAGTTACAAAAGAAGAATTACTTGAGAAAAAAGTTCAGCCGTCATTAACAAAAGCTGGTTGGACAATGATACCTACAACGAAAGGCGGTTCTGTTGCTACTGTTAAAACAAAAAAGACACCTACTGAAAAAGCTAAGGATCAATCGTGGATGAAGTTTACAAAAAATGGAGAAACATTATTTATAGAGTTAGATGATAGAAACCAACATTTACATCTCCATCTTGGAGAAAATCAACTTGAACCTACAGAACAGTGGGAATAAATGTCTGAAGAAATACTTATTGCAAAAAACTTTGAAGATCCTGAAGAACAAGAAATTGAAATTGCAGCAGCTCCTCTCGAAACATCTTCAGTTTCTGAAACAGCTCTAACAGAAAAAACTTTTGAAGAAGAAGCTTTTGATAAAGAAGTAGAATTTGATACATTTATTGATAAACATAAAGAAAGTTCAGATACTATTTTTATAGAGGCTACTAAAGAATCCAATAATATTAGTCAAGAAGATCTGGACCAAACGGCTCTAGAAGAACACCAAGAAAAATTTAAACATGACACTCAAAAAAGAGAAATAGATAAATTAGAATCTGAAGATCCTCATAGTCTTTGGTGGACTATTAAAAAAAGTACCGAAAAAGCTAAACGATTAGCACTGATGCCTGCTGCTGGTGTAATGCAAATGGGCGAAAATGTTTTATCTACTGTTGGGGCTATTGAAGAAGGTTCGTTGCACGTTCCTGAAGCTGAAACTACTCTTGAAGCTTTATTAAAAGGTTTCCCACAAGCAGCCTCTTTTTTTGTTCCTGCTACTTGGGCTGTTAAAGGTCCAGTAGCTGCTATTAAAATAGGCAGTAAATTAACATCTTTATTTAATTCTTCTAAAAAACTTAAAAAAGCTCAAGATGTTTTAACATGGGCTATAGCTGGAGCCGGAACAGATGCGTTAGCTTTCAAAAAAGATGATCCTAATGCAGCTAATATGCTATTGTTCTTTGATAGTATCTCACAAAGTCCTATGGCTTCACATATGCTTTATACTTATTTAGCTACCAAACCTGAAGATTATAGAGATCCGACTACTGGAAAGCTAGATCCTGATTCTCCTGCGATAGCTCGTATGAAAAATGTAGGATCGGGAGGTGTCGGTGGAGTTGTAATAGGAGCTATTCTTAAACGGTTATTTAGTTCTATGGGCTTGGCTTATACTAAGGCTTCTACTTGGATTAATCCTCAAGGTGCAGAGGAATTACTTGGTGTCGATAAAAGTTTAGCCAAGGAAATGGAACAATTAGGAAAGAAATTTGAAACTGAAACAGGAGTTTCACTTAAGGATTTTGAAAAAGCCACTCAAGACTATGTAACAGAAATGTTACCTCTTTTAAAAGCTACTTTCGATCAAGCGGATGAAGCTGGTAAAAAAGCTATTTTAGAAAATTTACCTCAAAATATAGAAGCTTCTGTTAAAAAAGAAATTGAAAACAGTTTAAGAAGTCCTCTACCTAAAATTGGAAAAACTCTTACTGACCCAAATCCAGGTTTAGTTAAACTGTTAACTAAGTATTACAATGGAGAAAAGATAGAAACTCCAGATTACTATTATATGGGTAAAGATAAAGCTGGAAATCCCAAACAAATACCCATTATAGAATCATTTAACTTATTAAAGTTTAGAACTACACCAGAAATTAAATCATTACTTCAAGCTTTAAGTCGAGTTATAGATACTAAACAATTAAAAAATAAAGATTATTTATCTCAAGTTCAAGATGTAGCAAATTTACTTGGTAGACCTGTAGATGAAGTAATGGATGCTTTAGGACAAAATGTAGCTAATTTAGAAAAAGCTATTGGATATGTACCAGCATATAAAGCTTTAACAATGATGTCGTTAGAAAATGTTGAAAACGCTTTTAAACGATTTAAAAATGCTAAAGCTGGAACAGATGAATATGATATAGCTTTAGCTAATCGTAATGCAGCTTCAGCTCAACTTGAACAGATTTTACAATTAGGAAGTAGAGAATCTCATTTAGCAAGTAATTTACTCAGGGCTCATGCAGAGACAGTTGGGGAAACACTTACAAAATCTAAAATTGCGGTACAAAATGATTTATTTAATGCTTCTCCTCATGCTGAAGTTTCTTATACTAGAACCATAAATAACATCTTTAACATGAGTCATAGAAGAACTGACGAGTTTCTTGAAGAAGTCGCTAAATTCAAAGTTGATCTTCCTAAAGCTGCTACTCGTAGAGTCAAAGTTAAAAAAGGAGAAACTAAAAAAGGTAAGCGTTTAACAAGAAAACTAAATGCTACCCAAGCTAGAATTAAACGACTAGAAAAAAGATTAGCTAATTTAAAAGCTGGTAAACGTCCGAAAAAAGGAGAACCACGTTTAAAAACAGCTAAAGAATTAGAACTAGAAGACCTTATAGAATTAGAACTAGAAAAAACCACACTTCCTAAAGAGCAACAAGCTATACAACTTAGGTTTGCTCAACTAACTCAGCAATTAAAAGACTTAAAAGCTGGTAAGGTTACTAAAAAGGGGTTTAAAGAACTAAAAACAACTGAAATATTAGAGCTTGAAACAGAAGTAAAACAACTTAAGAAAAAAATTAAAAAGCCTAAAACGGATACTCAAAAAGCAGAAGCTAATATTAAACGATATAGAGAAGAACTTAATAAACTTATATTAACGAGAGAAGGTAAAGCTCCCACTACTGCTAAACGAACTCCAACTGATGTAGAAAAAGAGCTTGTCCAAGAGATTAAGAATCAAAAGCAAAGATTAGGTTGGCTTAAAGATAAACATAGAGTAACTTTAGAAGATTTAAGAGAACTTGCGTTACAAACAGCAACTCAAGAAGAAGCTAAAGCCATTAGTGAATCTATGTTAACACAGATACGCATGAGATTATTAGCTCCTAAATTAAGCACTTGGCAAAAATTCAGGCTTATTTCAGAAGAAATATTTATTAATGGATTACTTAGTAGTTTTAAAACTGGAGAAGTTAATGGTATAGGAAATAATTTTGGAGTAATGATAACTCCGATTGATAAGTTTATGGCTGCTAGTAAAGGGGGAGGACCTGTAACACATAAAGAAGCAGCTATACACGCTCAAAAAGTTATAAATGCTATTCCTTCACAACTTAAAGTTTTTTGGAGAGCTCTGCGGTATGGCGAAGGTATGGATGATCCTCGAATTAAAACGGATATTAGACAACCTCATACACGCTATTTATCAAAAGAGTTGCTCCAATTATCTGGATGGCGAGGCGAAGCTGTTGATTACATATCAAAAGTTGTAAATCTGCCAGGAGATCTTGTTACCGCGATGGATATAGCTTATAAAGGATTAAATAAAGCTGGAGAAATTCCTTCATTAGCTTATCGAAAAGCTGTAAGCGAATTTATGGGTAAGCATAATGGGCTTAAACCTACCAATCCTAATCATCTAATTGAAGTTGATAAACGAGCTAAAGAGATAATGGATGATCTTGACGCACATCCAGAGATTAAAGAAGGAGCTCAAACTTTAGCTGAAAAAAATACATATACAAATGATTTTGCTACGATTGAAGAACAAGTTATAACTAAAAATGGAGTTGAAACTCGTGAAGTTCCTGGAAAAGCTGCTCAATTACAACAAATATTAGCTAAAGATCGTACAGGAATTTTCCGAGGTTATATTCCTTTCTTTCGTACACCTTATCAGCTACTTAGAACAAGTCTAGAACGAACTCCAGGACTTAATAGATTACATGATACACTTCAAAAAGAATTAAATCCTAAAATATCTTCACCAGAAGTAGTCCAAATGGCTAGAGGTAGAGTAGCTACAGGTCAACTATTAATGTTAGGAGCTGTTACTTTAGCTGGTAACGGAGCTATAACTAATGGTCCTCCTGCTGATCCTAAACTCAGAGCTCGTATGGAAAAAGCTATGGGTGGTAAACATTGGTATACTATTAATTTAGGATTTGGTCCTATACCTTATGCTCGATGGGACCCTATTGGTATGATATTTTCAGAAGCAGCTATTATGGCTCAAACGATGCGATCACTACGGCATTTAAACGGACAACAAGCTTTAGATGCAGATGGTGAACCTATGAATGATGATAAACGCTTATCAGACGCATATACAGAAATGTGGAATACGAGTCTTATTGGTATTCAAGCGTTACTTAAAGATCGACATTATTTACAAAGTTTAATGCAATCTATAGCTATTTTTGATGAAGATGTCCATGTTAAACGAAAATGGGTCAATCAACTGAGATTACGTTATGATCCTAGTCTTAGTTTCTTTTCAGCTATCCGAAGAAATATAATTAAAGGACACGAGGCTGGTAAACCTATAACGGAACTGCCTGAACGTATGAGGTCTAAATGGGACCCTAAGACACAAAGATATACAGGTGAAATAGGTGCATCAGCTTTTGAACAATCTAATCGTAGTATAATGAATGAAACAACCGCTGCTTTTGACCACTTTCAAAAAAGCATCAAAGGTTATGGACAATTTAGTGGTTTAGAGGGACCTACGATTACAGGAAGAACTATAGATCAAACACAAAAAGTTAAGAATTTAATGGGCGAAACTGAGTTTTATCCAGGAACCCATTACGAAAATGAAAACCATATCCAACCCCATGAATATATTCGGAATATGGTGAACAGTATAGTTAATATTGGTGCTACAAATATTGGTTTATCTGAATCTGATAGTGCTGTTATACGAAAACTTGCTGAACTTGGTTCTAGAATGGAATCTCCAGAACAAATTAAATCGTTTCCTGTTGGTAGAGATTCAGTTACTAAAAAAAGTTTTGGTGCGATAAACTTAAATACTCGTGAATGGCTCTTTTTTAGAGAAGAATGGATTCGACTAAATACTGAAGGAAATAGACTAGAAAGAGAAGTAAGAGGATCAAAATATGCTTCTCCTCCTGCTAATCTTGGACCCGAACAAGTTCATAAATGGTGGGAACAACATATAAAAAAGGGTGGTTTTTCAGCAGCAGAGCAACTTATGGAAATAGAACGAGAACTTAGAATGAATAAAGATGAAGCAAGAAAAAACACAATAGATCGTTTTCCAGAATTAGCTTCTCGTATGGAATTTTTAAAAGAACGAGGTATGGAAAATCAAAGAGAAGCTCCTCTAATTCCATCTACAGGTGTATACGAACAATATAAACCACAACTGGCTCCTTTAAGCCCATTACCATAACCCCAAGGACAATAATAAATGGCTAATTCAAGTGTAAGATATGTTGCTTCAGGTGCTACACAAGAATTTGCTGTCACTTTTCCATTTATCAGTCGAACTCATGTAACTGTTGAGGTAGATGGATCTTCAGCAAGTTTTACTTGGAACAACGATAGTTTAATAACAGTGACTTCTCCTGCTGATATAACTGGGGATCAGGTAGTTTTAATCAAGCGTACTACAAGTCAAGCTACAAGGCTTGTAGACTATGTAGATGGCTCGAATTTATCTGAGACAGACTTAGATACCGATAGTAAACAAGCGTTCTACATGGCTCAGGAGGCTCTCGATGAGCTCACGTTACTTGATGACGCTGCTATTGCAACATCGGGTTTTATATTAGTAGCTGACGGTACAGATTATGCTGGTGTAGCTCTTTCAGGAGATGCTACTATCAGTGCTGCTGGAGCTTTAACAATAGCTAGTGGAGCAGTAGAGACTGCTATGATAGCTGCGGATGCTATCAATGCAACAAAAATAGCTGACGATGCGATTGACAGCGAACACTATACAGACGGAAGTATTGACACTGCCCATATTGGAGCTGGACAAGTAACTACCGCAAAATTAGCTGATGATGCTGTTACCGGAGCTAAAATAACTTTATTTGATGATTCTTATGCTGCTACTAATACACATATCTTAGTTGCAGATGGTACTGATTTTGATAATGTAGCTATGACAGGAGATATAACTATCTCTAATGCTGGTGTTACCTCTATTGGTAGTGGTGTTATTCAAAATGCTGATATTAATGGAAGTGCTGCTATAGATGCTTCTAAGATTCATAATGGGACTATAAGTAACACTGAGTTTGGTTATCTTAATGGTGTGACTTCAGCTATTCAAACTCAAATAGATACTCTTGAATCTGCTACTATATCTACTCTAGATGATGATAACTTTACACTTCAAGATAATGGAGATACAACTAAAAAAGCTCAATTCCAATGTTCTGGAATATCAACTAGTACGACTAGAACCTTTACTTTTCCAGATGCTAATGCTACTTTAGTAGGCACAGCTACTACAGATACACTAACTAATAAAACTTTAACTACACCTGTTATTAATACAGGTGCTAGTTTAAAAAATGCTGCTTCAAGTGCAGGCTATTTAGATTTTTATGAAGATTCAGATAACGGTACAAACTATGTTAGAGTAATTGGTCCTGCTGCTACGACTACTGTAACAATCACTTTGCCTGCTGCTACAGATACATTGGTAGGTAAAGCAACCACAGATACATTAACAAATAAAACATTAACCAGCCCTACTATAAATAGTCCAGTTATCGGTGGAACTTGGACTTCTTATACAACAAGTACAGGCAAAGCATTAGTCATGGGATTTTAGGAGAAAGTTATGGCAAGTGAAGTTTTAAAATTAGCAACATTCAGAGGCGATGCTTCTTCTGTTCAAGCATTACTTACTGTAGCATCTGGACATACTTATACGGTTTTAAGTATAACTATATGTGAAACAGGAAATGCAGCTGAAACATTCAAATTATTGATTGATGACGGAGGGGGAGGATCAGATACTTATATTTATTTCGATCAAGACCTTACAGCTAAAGCAACTTTTGAACATACTTCCAAATTTGTAATGGAAGCCTCAGATCATTTATCAATTATTACTGCTAGTTCATCAAACATTGATGTATGTGTTTCATATCTCGATCAGACATTATAAGGAATAAACTATGAGTGGAATCGTTGGATCAAACGTAACCAGATCATCAGGTATTATAGCTACAGCAGAAGGTGGAGGTCCAAGTTTAGGCACAAGTCACATTATACGCACCAATGCCAAAACCATTGATGAGAATATAACTTTTGCTGGTAGTGAAAATGGGACAACTGCTGGCCCTGTTTCAGTCTCAGACACATATACAGTAACGGTAGCTAGTGGCTCAACCTGGACTATAATCTAAGGATAAACTATGGCATCGACAATTAAAGTAACAAATATAAATACACCAGATGGAACTGGGAATATCACAGCAGATAGGCCATTAGCAGGGGATGGTAATGCTCTAGTTGGAATTTCTCCACAAAATTTTATTCTGGATGGAGACTTTACCCAATTCCCCGAAGGAAATATTACGGCAATCGCTAATAGTGCTTACGGTGCTGCTTTATGGGAAAATTTTGATGTTGGTGGTGAACTTGTCCATGACGTAGACCAATTAGCTGATGTTCCTACTGTCGCTCAAAGCAAACACTCATCTACATATTCTATGAGCATTGATGTTACAACTGCTGAATCTGCTGTGGCATCAGGGGATTTTCAGGTTATTGAATACAAAGTAACTGGGTCTGATTATGCTCACCTTCATCAACAACAAGTAACACTTTCTTTTTGGCATAAACATACTAAAACTGGAACTTTCTGCGGATACTTTATGAATTCAGCAGAAAACAGAAGTTATGTTTACGAATATACACAAAGCAGTACAAATACATGGGAACAGCATACAGAAACATTAACACTTGATACTTCAGGAACATGGTTGCTGACTGAGGCAGACATTGGTTTGAGGGTAGGATTCTGTATGTATGGTGGATCTACATTTCAGGGAACTGCTGATTCATGGGAAGGAGCAAAAGATTATTGCACCTCCAACCAAGTAGCTGGGGCTGACAGTGCATCAAATTTCTGTAAGTTTTCTCAAGTCGGCCTCTATCTTGGTGGATCAGCACCAACTTTTACATCACCCCCGATTAGTACGGTGAAAGATCAAGTTGAATATTATGTTCAGAGGTGGGACTTAGACAACTCTAGTGCCGAAGTGTTCTTATCGGGATCAACAACAGCAACTACCGCTGGCACTGCTCCCCTACATTATCGCAGAAAGATGAGAGTTAATCCGACTGCTTCTTCTTCGGCCGCTGATACGTTCTCATGGAGAGATGACGGTTGGGTTGCAAGAGTTCCGTCTAATATGGGCATGGTTGTTCGTACTGATAGCATATCAATTGCCCCCACAATTGCTGCAACAGCGACAGTCGGAGCAGGGATGTTGCGGAGAGATGGGACTGACACTACTTGGATAATGGCAGACGCAAGACACTAAAGAGGAATATATGATAATTACTACAGTACACATGAATGAAGATGGTGGATATATCATCAACAAGAACGCAACGGCATCCGATGAGGGAGAGCTAACTATATCTGGCGATGCTGCTGGCAACCGACATTATACGATGGTACAAGAATGGATAGATGATGGTAATACGCCAACGCCTTATGTCGCACCAGAACCACATTGGATCGATAAGCGTTTGGCTAGTGTGGCAGACGGTGGATATGGCACGATTGGTCAACAATTAGAAATGATCGGGGAACAGGGGATGGATGTTTTTCAAGCCCATATTGCAAAGGTTAAATCAGATATACCGAAGGAGAATAAATAATGCCCCAAATAGATTTCGATGGAGCTAATAGTCTGGTTAAAACAGACAAGATACAGGGACAAGGAGGAACAACCGTAACAGTTCCTACAGGCCATACAGTTGCAATCACGGATGCCGACAGATTGACTATTGCTGGTACGGCTGTTAAGGCTGGGGCATTGGGGAAAGTTTTGCAATGTTTACATACTGAGTTCACAGGGTACACATCTGCGACTAACGATACATATATAGACTCTCATATCACAGCGAATATTACGCCAGCTTCCACATCAAGCAGAATAGTTACAATCGTAGAATTTACTGTAAGTTCTAATAGCACAGGCAACTCAGCCGTAGGTTATCGGATGCTACGAGGTTCAACAGTAATTCATTCCGAAGGGTCACACGGTGGAATCAAAGTTTATGGACATACAACTAACACTCGTGAAGTTGCGTCCGTGACTGGGATTCACGTTGACTCTCCAAACTCGACTTCAGCCCAAACTTATAAAATGCAATTCAATTCGGTTGATTCGGCAACAATCTATATTAACGCTTGGGGGTTAGGTTCAGCTAGTACAGCACCTTCATATATAACATTAATCGAACTTTCTTCTTAGGCAATAATAATGAAAGATACCGCAATTAGAAATTTATATACTAATGTTTCCAGCATTATACATTCAGGGGACGGCACATCGGTTGCTCGTGATGACGATGGGAATATAGTATCTTTTGATGCTGATGCAGTAGCAACTGAAGTCATAAGGCTTCAAGCTGAGTATGACAACAATAAATATCAAAGAGACAGAGAACCAAACTATCCCCCAATGACCGACTACCTAGACGGCATAGTAAAGGGCGATCAAGCTCAAATAGACAAGTACATAGCAGACTGTTTGGCAGTAAAAGAGAAATATCCAAAAGGAGGTAACTAATGGCTATCGCAATTAACGGATCAGGAACCATGACAGGCATCAGCGTTGGTGGGCTGCCAGATGGCATAGTCGATTCAGGAACGCTTGCGACTAACTCGGTGGATAGTGCGGAACTTATAGATGGTGCTATTGATTCTAGTCATCTTAACACGACAAGCACCGGAATAAATTCATCTGCGAATGCAGTTGCTATTACCATATCGGCAGATGAAGAAGTACAAATGCCTTTACAACCTTGTTTTTGTGGCACAGAGGATGGAATTAATAATGTAACAGGCGATGGAACAAGCTATACGATTATATTTGATAATGAGCGTTTTGACCAAAGCAGTGATTTTGATGGGACAACATTTACAGCACCAGTAACAGGAAAATACTTATTAAGTTATCAAGTAGGGTTGCACCGAGTGGCTGCAAGTTCAGATGTTATTCAAACGACCTTAGTAACTTCAAACCTTAGTTATAATAATACTTGGGGAAAAACCGATAGCATATGGGCTAACCATACTTTATGTGGGACTGTTGTTTGTGATATGGATGCCTCAGATACTGCTCACGTTTATGTGTATGTGGCTGGGGCTGGGGGAGATACTGCGGATTTAGAAGGTGGTGGTTATACATACTTTTCTGGAGTGTTAATAGCATAATGAATTTAACTAAAAGACAACTAGATGTTCTCAACCACGTTTTAGTTGACGGACAAGAATGGGCTGAAAATGCAAAAAAAGAATCTCACATTCTCGCTAAAGTTGCTAAATACGAATCGGCTTATGACGAAGCTGTAGCTAAAGGTAATTACCAAACTCGTAAACAGCGTGATGATGCAGAGGCTAAAGAGAAGCAAGATGAGTATGATAACGCACCTTGGAATATTAAAAGACAACGTGAGTATCCAAAAATCGAAGAACTGGTAGTTGCCCTATACGACACTCAAGACAGGGCAGAGATTGATAAACGTAGGGCTGATGTTAAGAAAAAATATCCGAAGGAGTAACTAGATGAGAGAACAATTATTAACAGCTTTGAGAGCCTATTATGTAGGACATATTGAAAAGCATAAGATGAACGTAGAAAATTTAATTAGGAACAATGTGGGTGTAGCCGAACACTCAGATTACATAGCAACCATTTCTAAAGAAGTAGAAGAAGTTGCAAAGTATGACGAGATGTTACAAATGCTTGACAAACATTTTAAGGAGTAACTCGTGCCTGAAAAAGACGTACTTGAAAAACTAAATGCTATGCACACAGATGTACTATTAATACATCAGGACTTATCAACAACTAAACATGAAGTCGAAGAACATGAGTTAATCCTTAGAGGAGAATCTAAGATGAATGGTTTAGTAGGTGATGTTCGTAACATACAAACAGCTCAAGCTACTTCTAATCGACTTTGGATTTTTATGGTTTCTATTACTGGAACTGTAATTGCATGGTTAGGATTATCTAAATGAGAAAAACAAGAAATCAATTAGTAATAGACTTACTGACAAATAAAGATAATCTACATCGACTTATAATTATCGAATGGTTTGATCCTTATGACGATAATGACGAAGTAACTGTTGGGAATCTTAATGTAAAAAAAGCTTTATATGAATCTTGTGGTTTTTTGATGGGAGTTTCAAACGATCATGCAGTTATTGGTTACAATAAAGACATGATTGAAAAAGGGAAGTACAAAGGATGTGGTTATATACCCATGTCTTTAATTACTAACGCACATTTAATGGATAGGAATTGCTAATGGAAACTATTATTAAACCTATTATGAACTTTATTGACGGTTTTATGCCAGGATATAAAACATATTTTATGATGCTTATGGGAGTTATGATGTGTATATGTCAAATGATGGGCTATCATGCGTTTACTCCTGAAGCTTGGGCATTAGTTGGTATGACAGGTGGTATTACTTGGAAATTAGGTATGGATCGAGTTAAACGAAAATAACATGGGTATCATAGGTTTACTAAAGGCTATCTTTCAGATAGCCCTATGGTATCTTAAAGGAAAACCAGAACGTGAACGTATTAAAAACAAGGAACAATTTGATAAAGCTATTGCAGATGGGGATGCTTCTCGTATTACCCTTCTTTTTAGTAAACTGCACGACAGAAAGAGCAGTCATAATTCCTAGTGATATGACGATAACCAAGATAGACGAGCACCACTATAAGGTATCAGATGCTTGGCTACATAAACAATATAATCTCTTAAGGAGCTGTGAGAATGGACGATAAAAGTTCTGAAAAGGATTTAGGAGAACTACATGGTATCCTTGCTAAAACACTCAAAGCAAAAATTATGTCGGGTGATGCTACACCAGCAGATCTTAATGTGGCCCGTCAGTTTCTTAGAGACAATCATATTGAGTGTAATGGTTCTAATAATCTGGATATAAAAAGTTTAATAGAAGAACTTCCTTTTGATGAAATCCCAAAAAAGCCAGCTAGAGCTAATTAAAGCTGATTTCAGGAACTTCCTGTATTTAGCATGGAAACATTTAGCTCTACCTGAACCAACCCCAATACAATATGATATAGCTGATTACCTCCAAGGTGGACCTAAGAGACTCATCATTCAAGCTTTTAGAGGTGTAGGTAAGTCTTGGATTACTTCAGCATTTGTCGTATGGAAACTTTTAGTAGACCCACAGTTGAAATTTCTAGTGGTGTCTGCATCTAAACAGAGGTCTGATGATTTCAGCACGTTTACAAAAAGAATCATTAACGAAATGCCAGTTTTACAACACTTACGAGCACGAGAAGATCAACGTAACTCCAATGTGGCCTTTGACGTTGCTCCTGCTCGTGCTTCCCATGCTCCTTCTGTCAAGTCTGTTGGTATTACTGGGCAGATTGTCGGTAGTCGGGCTCACATTATAATTGCAGATGATGTCGAGGTATTATCTAATGCTTTGACTCAAGTCATGCGCGATAAGCTAGGTGAAGTAGTAAAAGAGTTTGATGCTGTAGTTATGCCTAAAGTTGGACGTATTGTTTATTTAGGTACACCACAAGTAGAAGAATCTCTTTATAGCAGCTTACAGTCCAGAGGATACGAATGTCGTATATGGCCTGCTAGGATGCCCGATAGTCGATTAAAAGAATTCTATAGTACCAAGCTGTCTCCTTTCATAAATGTCCTTCAGAAAGCCACTGGAGAGCCCACAGACCCCCTCAGATTCGATGATCTAGATTTAACTGAACGTGAGTCTTCCTATGGTAAATCTGGTTTTGCTCTCCAGTTTATGCTGGATACTTCAGGAGAGGACGATCAGCGTTATCCGCTTAAACTCAGGGATCTACTTGTAATTCCTCTAGATTCAGACCAAGGGCCTGGAAGGGTGCTTTATGCTAAAGATGAGCTCCTGGATCTGCCTGCTGTGGGTTTAACCGGAGATTACTTCTATAAGCCTTTTGAAGTCTCAAAGGATTACTATGAGTATACCGGAGCAGCACTCCATCTAGATCCTAGTGGTAGAGGAGCTGATGAAACAGGTTATGTTGTCACTAAACTATTGAATGGTAAGATCTTTGTGTTAGCTGTTGGTGGACTTAAAGGTGGCTATGATCGCGGTACATTAACTCAGTTAGCCAAGATAGCTCAACAGTACAAGGTTAACACCATAGAAATAGAAGCTAACTTTGGTGATGGTATGTATACCGAGTTATTTAAACCTGTACTTAACCAGTATCACCAGTGTCATGTAGAAGAAATAAAACATTCTAAGCAAAAAGAAGCAAGAATTATAGATATATTAGAACCTATAATGAACCAACATAGACTTGTTATAGATCTGGATGAAGCTAGAAATGACTATGAGAATTCTAAAGAAGAACCTCGTAGACAATTATTCTATCAAATGACTCGACTTACACGAGATAAAGGGTCACTTCAGTATGATGATAGAATAGATGTCTTAGCTATGGGAGTAAACTATTGGGTAGAACAAATGGCTGCTGATGAAACATTAGCGTACCATGAGAGAAGAAATGAACAATTTGAAGACAACATCAAATCTTTTATGTCTACAGTAGATCAGTCATATGAAGATGAAAATGTTTGGGTCAAAGTCTAGTGACTTGGTTACTTATAGTAATTTTTCTAAATCTTTCTGTAGTACCTCCTCATATTGAACATGGAGAAATAGTCGGTAGTTTTCAAAGTGAACAAGCTTGTATTAAAAAACAAAAGGAATTTATAGATCAAAGTAGAGAACAGAATATCGAAGTTCCTGAAAATTTAAACGTAGGATGTATACCATTTAAAAGGAGTATAATGTAAAATGCCTGCACCTTTATTAGCACTTGCTTTACGATTAGGAATTAAAAAAGCAGCTCAAATAGTTAAAGACAAGGGATATAAATTTCTTCAAAGAAAAGTTAATAAAGCTTTAAAATCTAAAACTAAACAACAAGAATCTGCTGAAAGAGCTTATAAAGGCAAGAGTCCAAAGAGAAAACAAGAACAAGTAAAACAACGAAAGAAATCTAAAGTAGACTCTGGTTTATCTATAAAAAAGTATCCTAAACAATGAGAATCCTAGATAAGAAAGATAAGTATGAGATTGAATCACAAGTAGTAAACAAAATGTTTCGGGAAGATAAGCGTTACCGAACTAAGATAATTCCTAACAAAAAGAAGGAGTACAAGTATGACAAAGAAGATCAGGGGAGATGTAGGTTCAGGGGGCTTCAATACGAGCCTTGGGAGACGTAATCCTACACCTCCAGCTAAAGATACCTCACCGATGACCGTTAAACACAAAGGAGTACATAAAGTCTCCACTCGATTCCCTTATGATTCATCCAAGGGAGAAATTCGTAACCATAAAGGACTATAAACCATGCCTAAACTTAAAGGATACAGGAATCCTAAGCCTAAACCTAAAATGACTAAGCGTAAACCCAAAGCTAAACCTGTTAAACTTAGGACTTATTAGCTGATAGTTGACTATTGCCTCCTAATAGGGGGCTTTAGTTGGCTGTAAGTAGGGTTATATGGACAAGAACGTCCAATGGGAAGGCGGTGGGATGGATGTAGTGATCCGC
>Ga0315338_1001278_pt1 | contig 33587 bp, 28 predicted proteins | sample ASW8metaG_FD_204518 | JGI IMG/M metagenome (GOLD analysis project Ga0315338, IMG submission 204518) | Ammonia-oxidizing marine archaeal communities from Monterey Bay, California, United States - ASW #8 | ecosystem: Environmental > Aquatic > Marine > Coastal | place: USA: California | collected... | reverse complement strand
CCGATGCCACGCGCGACGCGACGAGATCGACTCCTCCGACGAAAACAGATAGATAGATAGAAGCTAGAGAGAGGCCCCGAGGTGAGCGCACGCGCGCAGGTCGAAGAGCTGAAATCCCGCATCCAGGGTTCGATCATCGGCCAGGAACAGGTCGTGGACCGGCTGCTGATCGGATTGCTGGCCAACGGCAACCTCCTCGTCGAAGGTCTTCCTGGACTTGCCAAGACGCGCGCGATCAAGGCGCTCGCCAAGAATCTCGAGGCGCGCTTCGGCCGCATCCAATTCACGCCCGACCTGCTGCCCTCCGACGTGACCGGAACCGAGGTCTACTACTCGGCGGACGGACGCGGTGAGTTCCGCTTCGAACCCGGACCGATCTTCGCGAACATCGTGCTCGCTGACGAAATCAATCGCGCTCCCGCCAAGGTCCAGGCGGCGCTCCTCGAAGCCATGGAAGAACGCCAGGTCACCGTCTCGGGCAAGACCCATCCGATGGAGCCCCTCTTCATGGTGATGGCGACCCAGAACCCGATCGAGCAGGAGGGGACCTATCCCCTTCCCGAAGCGCAGATGGATCGCTTCCTGATGCACGTGCGGATCGATTACCCCTCGGTCGAAGACGAGGTCGAAGTGATCCGACTGGTTCGCGACGAGGACCGTGCATCACAGATCGACACGGCAACGGATTCGGCCGGCGACTCGACGACGACCTCGGGAGACGGAACTCCTCGACCCGAACCGATTCCGCAGTCGGCGATCATGGATGCCCGCCGTGAAATTTCAGAGATCCATGTCTCGCCGGCGATGGAGCGATACATGGCCGACCTCGTCTACGCCACCCGGGAGCCCCAGCGTTATTCGGACGAACTCCGTGCGGTAATCGAAATCGGCGCGTCGCCGCGCGCATCACTCGCCCTCGATCGCTGCGGACGTACGCACGCCTGGCTCGAAGGGCGTGACTTCGTCGATCCGCTCGACGTTCGCGCAATCCTGCACAACGTCCTGCGCCATCGTATCGCCCTCACCTACGAGGCCCAGGGCGAGGGTCTCGACTGCGACTCCGTGATCGACCAGATCGCGAAGGCCGTCGCCTTGCCTTGATCGGGCTCGACCTGGTCGCGCCTGTCCTTTTCGCGTGCGTCCCGACCGCGAAGGGGGCGCCGAGAGGAACGCATCGATGTCGGATCGAAACGAAACCCCGACGGACCCGCGCATCCATTCGACGTTCGATCATCTGCGCAGCCTCGCCGGATCGGCGCGGCGACTCTCGTTCATGCCGAAGCAGCAGGCCGGGAGCGTCCTCAACGGGCGCCACGCATCGCGGCTCCGAGGTCGAGGCCTCAACTTCGAAGAGCTTCGCGAATACCGCGCGGGTGACGACGTGCGCGCGATCGACTGGAAAGTGACCGCCCGGCGCGGCGAGCCCTACGTCCGCGTCTACACGGAGGAGCGGGATCGACCGGCGCTCCTGATCATCGACCAGCGCATGTCGATGTTCTTCGGCACACGGCACGCGATGAAGTCCGTGGTCGCGGCCGAAGCAGCCGCGATCGCGGCGCATCGGATCCTCGCTCAGGGCGACCGCGTCGGCGGCATCATCTTCGGAGACGAAGACCTGCGCGAGATCCGACCGCGTCGAAGTCAGAGCGCCCTGCACGCCCTCCTTCTGGAGATCTCGTCGATGAACCAGGCTCTCCGTGCGGACCGCCCGCCCGTAGAATCGTCCATGTCCCTCAACCGCCCTCTCGAAGCCGCGATGCGCATCGCGCGGCACGATCATCTCGTAATGATCTTCAGCGATTTCGACCACGTCGACGACCGCACGAAGAGACTCGTCACCGGCCTGGCCAGACATAATGATGTGTTCCTCTTCGTCGTTTCGGATCCGATCGCCATGGACATCCCACCGGGCGGACGACTCGTCGCCTCCGACGGCGAGATGCAGATGGAACTCGACACGGAGAACACCGCGGCGCGCGCGAAGATCCAGGACATGACGCGCGGCCGACTCGAACGCATCATGCTCTGGCAGAAGGAACTCGGCCTGCCGGTCCTGCCCCTCTCGACCGCCGAAGACGCCCTGCCCCAGCTTCATCGACTGCTCGGTCACGTCGGCCCGCGGAGGCCTCGATGAGCGCGGGGAACGAAGCCACGGCGGCGAGCGCGACGGAGAGCGCAGCCGTAGAGAGCGCGACGATGAGCGCCACCGAACTTGCCCAACTCACGCTGTCCGAGCTGATCGCGAAGCTCGAGCCGATCCCCGAGCCGACGCCGATCTCCTACTTCCCCGAGACCCCGATCTGGCTCTGGCTCGCGGCGGGTCTCGCCTGCATCCTTCTTCTTCTCGCCTGGCTCTCGCGTCGACGCTGGCGGGCGCGCGCCTACCGACGTACAGCGCTCGCCGAACTCCGACACACGGACGACGTCGCTGCGATGGCGAATATCCTGCGTCGCGCGGCGCTCGCGGCCTATCCGCGGGACGAAGTGGCGGGTCTGATCGGCGAGGAGTGGCTCGCGTTCCTCGACGGAACCCTCGCTCACAGACATGAGAAGCGACTCGAAGTGAAAGGCGAAGACTCGCCGGACGAGGCGCGAGTCGAAGCCCACTTTCGAACCCCTGTCGGTCGTGTCCTGCTGAGTGCGAGCTACGTCGGCGATGCCGACCTCTCGTCGATGACGCGCGACGCCGCGGAGCTGCGCTCGCTGGTGGAACGATGGGTGCGCGACCATCGCGTCGACGGGGCGAGGGAAGCGGCATGATCGACTTCGCCCTTCCCTGGGTCGGCCTACTCTTCCCTCTCCCGCTCCTCGTCTGGTTCCTCGTGCCGCCCGCGCGCGAGTCGCTCGCCGCCGTTCGCGTGCCTTTCTTCTGGGCGCTGGCGGAGGCGACCGGGACCACGCCGAAGACCGGTTCGGTCGTGCTGCGACGCCGGGCGCTTCAGCTCATTCCCGCCTTCATCGTCTGGAGCCTGCTGCTTCTCGCCCTGGCGCAACCGCGCTGGGTAGGACCCCCGATCGAAGAAACGGATGCGGCGCGCGACGTCATGCTCGCGATCGATGTGTCGGGCTCGATGGACGAGCGCGATTTCCCGAGCGAATCGGGCGACGTGATCCAGCGCCTCGAAGCGGTCAAGGGCGTCCTCCGCCGCTTCGTCCGCGAGCGCCCGGACGATCGCGTGGGACTAATCGTTTTCGGCTCCCAGTCATTCGTTCAAGCTCCCTTTACCCGCGATCTCGACACGCTCGAGGCGCTGATCGAGTCGGTCGACGTCGGCATGGCGGGGCCGCACACGGTGATCGGCGACGCGATCGGCCTGGCCATCCAGACCTTCGAGGCGAGTGAGCTGCCCCAGCGGTTCCTGATCCTGCTGACCGACGGGGCCGACACGAACAGTCGCATGACGCCGATCAACGCCGCCGCGATCGCCGCGCGCAACGAGATCGAGATCTACACGATCGGCGTAGGCGATCCCGAGGCTCGTCGTAGCGAACAGGTCGACTTCGTGACGCTGCAGCGCGTCGCCGAAAAGACGGGCGGGCGTTTCTTCGAGGCCAAGGACGAGGTCGGGCTCGCTTCGGTCTACGAGCGCATCGACCAGCTCGTGCCGCGCGAGACCCAGGTTCGGTCGTACCGGCCCCGTCGCTCCCTCGTTCATTGGCCCGCGGGCGCTCTCTCGCTGTTGATCGTCGCGAGTTATGCCGTGCTGCTCGTGTGGAATCGCCCGGAAAGGGAATCGCCGGACGAAACTCATGCAGAGCGAGATCTCGCTGAGGTCGCCCCGCAATGATCGAGTCGGGCATGATCGATTGGGGCGCGTTCGAAGCGTTTCATTTTCTTCGCCCGCTCTGGCTGGTGCTACTCCCGGTGTTTCCGCTGATCGCCTGGGTCGTGCGGCGCGCAACAGCGCGTCGTGAACAGACGGCGCGATACGTGACGCCGCATCTAGCGCGCGCTCTCACAGTCGGCGGACGCGACCGCAGCGGCTTCCAACCCGTCGACGGCGTCGTCCTCGTCGGACTCCTCGCGACGCTCGCGGCGGCGGGGCCGAGCTGGACGCGGGTCGTGAATCCGCTCGCGCCCGATGCCCCGCCTATGGTCATCGCGCTCGAAGTCTCTGAATCGATGCTGGCCATCGACGTTCAACCCTCGCGCCTCGAACGTGCGCGACACAAGGTGCGGGATCTCCTCGAACGACGCGGCGCCGCGCCGACCGCGCTCGTCGCCTACGCCGGAACCGCACATCTCGTCCTTCCCCTCACCGAGGATCCCGCGATCCTGCGCCGATTCGTCGAAGGACTCGCGCCGCCCGTGATGCCGCGCGACGGACGGAACGGAACGGAGGCACTCGACGTCGCGCGTCGCGTGCTCGAAGCGGCTGACGAGGCCGGTGTGATCCTCTTCGTCGGCGGCGGATTCGATCCGGCGGACCTCGACGCGTTCCGCGAGAATCGCGAGCAGTCGGGGCCCTCGATCCTCGCCCTCGTACTCGGCACCCAAGAGGGCGGCGCGATCCAGGACGCGAAGGGCGGCTTCGCCTCCGACTCGAGCGGTCGACGGCGAGTCGCGCGCGTCGACCCGAAGGTGCTCGACCGATTCGCCGGCGAGGCGAAGGTCGAGATCTTCCGAGCGACGATCGACGCGAGCGACGTGCGGCGGATCGACCGTGCGAGCCAGGCGGATCTGCTCGCGCGCCAGCAGCAGGACGACGATTTCGAATGGGAAGATCGGGGCTGGATGACGATCTGGCCAGCCGCGCTCCTCGGGCTCCTCTGGTTCCGACGCGGCTGGAGCATGCGCTGGTCGCGCGCCGCGCTGGTTATCGTCGGACTCGTGGCCGCGGCCCCGCCCGCCGAGGCGGGCACACTCGAGGACCTTCTCTTTACGCCCGACCAGCAGGCGCGCTGGGCCTATGAACATCTCCGCTTCTCCGAGGCCGGCGATCTCTTCGAGGACGCGACCTGGAGGGGCTATGCGCTCTACGAAGCCGGCCGCTATCTCGAAGCGGCGGATGCCTTCGGGCGCGTCCTCGGACCCGACGCCCTCTTCGCCATGGGCAACGCCCTCGTGAAGGGCCGCGAGTATCGCCGCGCGATCGACGCCTACGAGCAGGCGCTGGCAGAAGATCCCGACCACGCGAGCGCAAGAACGAACCTCCTCCTCGCACAGGTGATCCTCGCGAAGCTGACTGAAGAACGCGCCGACACGGACACCGGTGACGGGAGCGAAGGCGCCGACGAGGTCCGCTTCGACAACGAATCGAAGCAAGGCACGACGATCTCGATCGACCGCGGCGGCGAGATGTCGCTCGAATCCGAGGAGGCTTGGATGCGCACAGTCGATCCCGGCATCGCCGAGTTCCTGCGCCTGCGATTCGAGCACGACCTCGAGGTCGATCGCCAGTCCGGCAGCAGCGCCGGTCGCGGGAGGACGCCATGAGGCGCGCATGCTCCCGCAGGCCAGGGTCACTCGCGCGCGGCGTACTCGTTGCGAAGGCGTATCTCGTTCTGGTCGCAGCGGCCTCTCTCGCCATCGCGATCGGCAGCGCCAACGCGGCCCACGCCGACGACGCCAGCCTCCGACCCGTCCTGCAGGTCGAGGTCGAGCCTCGACGTGTCGTCGTCGGTCAAGCGGCGACGCTGCGGATCACCCTCCTCGCGCCGAGCTGGATGCCGCGCCCGCCCGAGTATCCGGCCCTCGAACTGGCGAACGCCGTCATCCGCCTGCCCCCCGACAGTTCGTACCCGACGAGCGAGCTTCGCGACGGCGAAACCTGGAGCGGCATCGTCCGCGAATACGTCTTCCAACCTCTCCAGGCAGGTCGCTTCCGAATCGCCGGGGAGAAGCTCGGCGTAACCTACGCAGACCCCGAAACGTCGCAGCCTGTAAGGGTCGAGCTCCGCATGCCGACCATCGAGCTCCGCGCCTTCGTTCCGGAAGGCGCGGAGGGTCTCGATCCCTTTCTCTCGGGTCGGTCCCTCGAGATCTCGCAGTCGCTCGAAGGGAATGTCGAAGACCTCGTCGCCGGAAGCGCGATCAAGCGGGTCCTCACCGTCCGCATCGACGGCATGGCTGCCATGTTTCTGCCGCCGCTCTTCGAATCGGAGACGCGTTCCGGTCTCGCGATCTATTCGGGGACGGCTTCGGTCGAGAACGACGGGACGATCGGGATCCGTGAGGAAGCGGCGACCTATGTGTTCGAACGCAGCGGAGACTATTCGCTCTCGCCGATCGAACTCGCCTACTGGAACGTCGAGTCGGAACAGGTCGAGACGGCAAGCGTCGAGGGGATCGATGTTTCGGTACGCGGCGGGGGTCTCGCGAGTGGAGCGGGGGGTGCGGAATCGAGCCTCGCGTCCCGCGTGCCATGGGGTTGGATCGGCGTGGCGGTGATTCTTGCGTTCGTCGCGTATCGACTGCGACGACTTCCGGCACTCGCAGTCGACCGGGTTCGAGCCTGGCGCGCTCGCGTCGAAGCGTCCGAGGGGTTCGCGTGGCGGCGCTTGATGGCGGCGCTTCGGCGTGGGGAGGCCAAGGCGGTCCTTCGGAGGTTCATCGAGTGGGACGCGCATCCGGAACTGCTTCCGGCGCGGCGCGAAGATTCGGAGGGCGCCATGAGGTCACTCCGAGAAGCGGCGTTCGGGAACGTGGTCGAGGCGGAGGCTGGCGGGGCGCTATCGAGTGAATTGCGGCGCAGTCTGCGGACGCTGCTAGGCGCGGATCGGCGAGCTCGACGACGGATGGGTGACGGAGGGGAGGCGGGGCGCTTGCCGCCGCTCAATCCGGTCTCGACGATTCAGTAGTCGAGTGGGTCTCGATTCTCATTAGGCGGGATTGTTTCTTGGGTGACAGCCTCGGCTCCCCTCTCAGCGCCCCGACGTGCACGAACGCGCCCATTCAGTGAAGAATCGATTCCAATAACAGGCTCTTTCGTCGTATAATGACTCATGCGGCCAGCCAAGAACCTCGACTCGTCGGCAAGTTCCAATCCGGACGGTGCGCGAATCCGCCCACCCTGCGCCGCCCTTCGTGGAAGATCATTCACCTCGCTCCTGACGGCGCTCTGCGTTGTTCTGCCCCTCGCAATCTTTTCGCACTCGACCGAGGCTCGATCCTTCACGGCGACCGATCTGTTGCCGCTGGAGGTCGACAATAGTTGGACCTATCTCGTCGATGGCGTCGAGGAAGTCCGAACCGTCGTCGACAGTGAATCGGTCAGTGGAGAGACCTTCTTCACGATCGAAGTGCTGTCCGGACCCGACGCCGGGGCCATTCAGATCGGCTCGAATAACGAGAACGGGCTGCGAACCCATCGGGTGTTCGTTCCCGGATTCGACGGGGGTGAGGAGATCTACGCACCACCGCTCCTCGCACTCGAAGAGGAGTTCGATGCGGGCTCGGATTTCGCCGAGTCCGGCTCTCTCACATTGACTCTCACGGGGACGGGTACGTTTCCCGCGACCTATCAGAATGAGGTGACTGTCACGGATCTCGAATCGGTCAGCGTGCCGGCGGGGACATTCGATGCTCTGCGAGTCGATACGGTCCTCGTGATCGACGTCGACGTGTCAGGTACGTCCGTTGAGATCTCGAGCTCGGGAAGTGAATGGTTCGTCTCCGGGATCGGCGTCGTCAAGGCTTCCGGCGAGGTCGACGGCGAGCCCTTTCTCACGGAGCTCGTTGCGACGAACGTCCCCGAACCCAGCGCCTGGATGCTCCAGACGGCGGCGCTCTTGTCGGTTGCGTTCGCTGGGCGGTGGAGAAGCGCGCATCGATGATCGGATCTGCTCCCAGCAGCAATGCGAGAGCGGCGTGGCAATCGGACCAAGTCCGACCGTCGATCCCTAGCTGCAACTAGCCGATTTCAGGGGAAAGAATCTGGCGCGCCCGGCACGACTCGAACGTGCGACCCTCGGCTCCGCAAGCCGATGCTCTATCCAACTGAGCTACGGGCGCGCAGGATTCCTGCGCGTCGGGTCCGAATCGCGGCTCGGACCCTCGCGTCGGTTCGATTCTCGGGGCGGACCCCTTTGCTTCGACCGACGCCTTAACCTGGCGGAGAGAGTGGGATTCGAACCCACGGTAGGTTTCCCTACACACGCTTTCCAAGCGTGCGCCTTCGACCGCTCGGCCATCTCTCCGGATCTCGGGCGGCCGTCCTGACTGCCCAATGAGCAGGGAGGGGGCCGCGCCGCCGGTAGGCTACCGCGACTTGGGGCTGGGCGATACCCGCGCGACCGAACTCGGGCGCACGCGCTCTCAACGGGCGGCACGCTAGCACAGGCGAATCTCGATCGACCTCCAACCCCTTGGAATCGAAAACGTTTTCGATGATCCACCAGGCACGGAGCGGAGCTTCAAGGCGGAGTTTGGGCGAGTTGATTCGGCGTTCCAGCGCGGGTTGATCGCAAACCGGGAAGCCTGGGTGGGGGCCGGCGTCGCGCCGCGAACCCACCGGAGAATTCGAAGGCAGACGGCGTCGCGCGATGGGCGCGGCGGAGAACTCCACGGCGGTCAGCGTCGCGCCGCGCGCGCGGCTGGGGACTCGAGGCGATGGCCCCGAAGGCTATCTGGGATCGGGAATCGATTGCAGTCTAAACCTTTCGCTGCCGTTCGGATAGATTTTTCGCGCGGACGCGAGAGATAATTGGCGGTGGCCGGAACAGAGAGGAAGACCATCATGAAGCTTCGGAACGAGAGGATCGACATCGAGAGCGTTGGGGGACGGATGCCTTGTTATGTCTCGAGTGGGGGCGAGTCCAAACCCCATTCGGCCGTGATCGTGCTGATGGAGGCTTTCGGACTGGTCCCGAATCTGGAACGCGAAGTCGATCGAATTGCGAAGATGGGTTATGTCGCGATCGCGCCCGACGCCTATCACCGACTGGGAGACGATCGAACCGCCTCCTACGACGAACTGCCGAAGGCAATCGGGTTGATGAACCAGTTGGACGACGAACTCTTCCTAGACGACATGCGAGCGACGATCGCGTACCTACGAAGTCGCTCCGATGTCAGAGATTCGCCGATTGGCGTGACCGGGTTCTGCATGGGTGGACGCTTGAGCTTCCTCTCCGCATGCGCGCTCTCGAACGAGATCGCGGCGAGCGCGCCCTTCTACGGCGGCGGAATCGGCGCCTTGCTCGATCGCGCAGACGGGATCAGTTGTCCGCTCCACCTCTTCTTCGGGCAGGAGGACTTCTTCATCCCGCCCGACGAGGTCGAGCAGATCGATACGACATTGCGTGATCTCGGCGTCGAGTACGCCCTCGAACACTACGCAAGCGCGGTCCACGGCTTCTGCTGCGAAGAGCGCGAGGAGTCTTATCACGCAGAGGCGGCGGCGGATGCCTGGGTGAAGCTCGAAGCCTTCCTCGCAAAGAATCTCGGTCCCGCTCGCCCCGGCGCCTGAGGCGGCCCAACTGCTTCCCAACCAATTCCGTATGGCTTCGGCGTCGCGCAACACGCGAACGTCGACGCCGAGATTCTCCGAATAGGCGCCGAACTGTCTGCCGAGTGCAAAATGGAAGTCGTAGGCGGGGAGGATTGCGCAGCGCCCCCGACGTTGCGCCGGCATGCTGCGCGACGAGTGCGGCGATATCGCGGAGCTCTATGGGGCGAGAATAGCCATGGGGGAAGAGTCGCTGCACGAATACTGCGCCTGACTTGCTGGGTCGAAGGTCACGATCCGGCATCCATGCATCGCAACGCCCTGCGATCCGATCTAGACCGGCGCCCTCGCTAGTTCGCGCAGAACTACAGCATTACAGCCTCATCGCATCCCCCATCAAGACATTCGCGTGACTGCCGATACGTACTTCCTGATCGCGAGCCCCCTGATTCCCAGTTTCGACTGCGGACGGGTGGTTCTGCGCGGGAGGACTGTGGTGCGCATAGAGGCGCGTGAACAGAGACCGACTGTCTGGAACAAGGCGGTGCGTGGCTTCACCATGATCGAGATCATGGTCGTGGTCGCGATCATCGGCATCATCATGGCCGCCGCCGTTCCTGGCATCAACCGACACTTCGAGACGATGAATGGCCGCGCCGCGGCGAAATCGATCGTGGATGCGCTCACCATCGCGCGTGCCCAGGCGATTCGAACCGGCAACAACCACGTCGTCTTCTTCTCCATCATCAATGCAGGAGTCGCGGCGGGTGATACGGTCGGCGCGCCGCTGGTCGACGGCAATGGTGCGCCCGTACCCGTCTTCGTGCTGAACGACGGTCGGCCCGGCTCGGCCAATCAGAACTGCCAGATCGACGCCGGCGAGCCGCGACTCACCTTCGACGCCAAGCCCGGAGTTGGCTGGGGGGCGAATGCGCCGCCCGCTGCCATCGAGGCGCCGGACGACGATGCAGTCAATGCGATTCCCGTCGCGGGCTCGAGCTTCCGAGCCCCGGACAACACGCCGAACATGACCTGGGTGCAGTTCCGGCCCGACGGAATCCCAGTCGCGATCGACAACGCCTGCAACAGCGGACGTCTCGGATCCGGCGGCGGAACGATCTATCTGCAGACTGCGAGTCGCGACTACGCCATCACCCTCTCGCCGCTCGGCGGCGTGCGAGTGCATGTCTGGAGTCCTTCGATTGGGGGGTGGACCACATGAACGCTCGTCGAACCGACATCTCGACCGCTTCGATCACGAAGAGGCGACGTCACGGCATGACCCTGATCGAGATCATGATCGCGATGGTCGTCCTCTCGTTCGGTCTGCTCGGCGTCGCCGCGATCCAGGTTCGCGCGATCACCGAGGGAAGCGGCAGCAAGCATCTCTCCAACGCAAGTGCCATCGCGCGCAACCGCGTCGAGGCGGTCACGCGAGAGGCCTGGGACTCCGTGATCCTGAACGATACGGCGGGCGCCTGGACGGCGCCGGTCAACGTCAACACGCCCGATCAGGTCTTCGCTCGCTCGGAACGCATCACCGACGATGCACCGGCGCCGGGCGACACGATCAAGTCGATCGAGGTTCGCGTGCAGTGGGGCGACGAGAAACGCCAGAACCGTTCGGTCGTGCTCTCGAGTGCTCGACTTCGGGAGGTCGACGAATGATGGCGCGACGCCACATGAAGAGTCGGAACCATAGGCAGGCGGGCTTTACGCTCGTCGAACTGATGATCGCAGCCACCCTGCTGTCGATCGTCATGGTCGCGACCTTCGAGAGTCTGACACGTCAGCATAGAACTTCGATCGTCACCGAGAACGTCATCGAGGTGCAGCAGAACGTTCGCGCGGTCGCCTACCTCCTCGAGCGCGAGATTCGCATGGCGGGCTTCATGGTGCCCAACGCCGTCAGTGTATGCGGCGTCGACGCGACCGCCGGAAGCGACCAGCTCTTCGTCTCCGAGACCGAACCGATCGTCCCGGACGACGAAAGAGCCGGCGATCTCGGAGCCCGGGTCAACACGGCGTGGCCGACGGGAAATCCCTGGCCCACGACCTTCATCCTGAATCTCGACCCGACAACCTCGGATCTCGATGGCGACGGCAGCTACTTCTACGACAACGACGGCAATGGCGTCTCCGAATCTGACTTCCGCGTCAATGGCGGATTCATCCTGGGCGACCTGGCGAACCCGCATCGGGGCACCGCCTGCGGAATGGTTCGTGCGGCCACTGCGAACCAGGTAACGGTCGTCCAGCTCGGCGGGAATCTGGTCGCCCACAACGCGGCCTCGGATGCGCCCGAAGAGATCATCATCGTTCCCGCCGCTCACTATGCGATCAACGGCGCCGTCGCGACAGGTCGACTGGAGCGAAACGGCGACCTGCTCGCTCAGGGAGTCGACGACCTCCAGGTCTCGTACTTCTTCGATGTGGACGACGACGGCACGATCGACGCGCCCGCCGCTGAAGAGCCGGGAACCCTCGGCGGACTCCTCTACGACGCGGAGGACTGGGACAACACGAGCCTCAAGGAAGTGCGTTTCTCGCTGGTCGTGCGAACTCGAGCCACCGATCTCGAATTTACCCAGGGCAATTTCGTGACCTTCGAGAATCGCGTCGCACCGGCCGGCGGAGCCGACGGCTTCCGTCGGCGCTCGATCATCGCGACCGTGCGACCTCGCAACATCGCCAACTCGGGAGCCATCTGATGCGAACCCATCGAATGCACAAGAACTCGAAGAGACAGGGCGGCATCGCTCTGATGCTCTCCATTCTTCTCCTGATCACCGTATCGGGCCTGGCGCTCTCGACGATGCAGACCGCCGCGAGCGACGGAACCGTAGCTGGCTTCCAGAACCAGGAACTAATGGCGTTCTACGCAGCAGAGGCCGGTGTCGCAGCCGCTCGCGCGGTCGTTCGCAACATGGGCGAGCGAACACAGACGCCCGCCTACCCGGCGGACTATCCGAACCCGGCGAACCCGACGGAACTCGCGACCGCCGGAGATTTCGAGACGGGCCTGCGACCCACGTTCTTCTCCGATCCGACCATGCCCACACCGATCGGTTACGTCGGCGAAGGCGCTCCCTGCACCGAAGGCTGCAACATGACCCTCGGCGGACTCAAGTACAACCACACGAAGTGGCGCATCAACGTCATTGGCCAGTCGCCTTCCGGCGACCAGAAGCGAATCGAAGTCGTTGCCACGCGACTTCTCGCGGTCGGCTACTAGCGATCGTCGCCCTCTGGCGACGAGCGACAGGACTACACGATGAATCTAGGTTCATCGAAACGCGGATTCGAGGGGATGGAGAACATCATGAAACGAATTGATCTACGAGCCCTATGGATCACGCTCTCGTGCGGTGCATTCATCCTGGTCGGCACCACGCCGGGCATGGCTGGGGACGAAGACATCTTCTCGGCCCAGGTCCCGCCGAACGTCGTCCTGATGGTCGACAACTCGGGTTCGATGAACGCGATCATGGAACACCCGTCATTCGATTCGACGACGTTCGCGTATACCTGCGACATTCTCGCCGAAACGGGCAACTTCAGCGCGACGCTCAACGACGACAACGGGGACGGCACTCGCTACGTCTGTCGTTCTTCGGGCTGTCGACTGGAGATCAACTCGAGCACTTCGGGCTGGACCGCGACCGCCGATCCGTTGGATCATTCGCGCAACGGGTACGTCACGCGGACTTTTTGTGGCGAGACGAGGCGACTCTATTCGGACGGCGTCAACGAAGATTTCGGCAATCGGACCTGGTACTACTCCGAGTACCTCGAATGGCTCTACAGCATCGATTCGAGCGACAACGCAACGCTGATCACCGGCCCGACGGGCGACGCGCGCACCGCCCCGCAGATCATCTCCGACATCGACCTGGCCGGCAGCGGAACGAACTACATCACGGGTGACAAGTTCGCCAAGTACCAGATCACACGCATCACGGCCGCGCGCGACATCGCCCGTGACGTGATCTATCAGACGAACAGCGATTGTCCCGCGTTTCTCGGAGATTGCGGCGTCTACCAGGACCGCGTCCGCTTCGGAGTCGCCCAGTTCCATCGATCTTCGCACGGTGGGTTCGTCCGCGCCGAAGTCGACGAGTACAGCAACAACCGCCTTCTCATCAACAACGCCATCGACTCTCTCGATGCGCAGACCGGCACGCCCCTCGGCGAGACGCTCTTCAAGCTCTACACGTACTTCATGTCGCAAAACTCGTCGTATCGCCCGTACGGTCGAGACACGACGACACGCTTCCCCGGCTACCTCTACAACATGACGAACGGCGACTACACATCGACGTCCTCGAGCAGACCATCCGATCCGGTCACCGAGGCCTGTCAGAAGAACTTCGTCATCATGGTCACGGATGGTGAGCCGACCAGCGACAACTTCTCGACGAGTGGCAGCCATACGCAAGGCTTCTCGAGCTTCGACCCGAACCTGATCGGCGACTACGCAGCCGACACCGCGGGCGATCCCGATATCGGCGTCGACGCGACGCCCGAGGTCGGCAATCCGCCCTGGGGCAGCTCAGCTGGCGCGGGCTATCTCGACGACATCGCGGCCTTCATGCAGAACAACGACTGCCGTCTCGACTATCCGAACGAAACGAACGTCGTGGACGTCTACACGGTCGGTTTCGGAACGCTCGGCCCGGTCAACTCCCTTCTGCAGAAGACGGCGGATGCCGGCAACGGGCTCTTCTTCTCCGGCAACCAGGCCGAGACCCTGACACAAGCGCTCGTGAGCTCGGTCCAGGACATCATCTCGAAGTCCCAGGGCTTCTCCGCTGCAACCGTCCCCGCGGCTCGTACGTCAGACGGCGGTAATCTCTACACGACGCTCTTCCAGCCCACGAGTTCGCGCCCGTTCTGGCCGGGCTTGCTTCGTAGCTACAAGATCACCGTCGATGGTGAGATTCTCGATCGCAGCGGCAACTGCGCACTCACCAACCTCGTCGATCCCACTCTCTGTGCGAGCGGCACCTTCCTGGATGAGGACATCGCGCCTCCGTACTGGAACGCCTCGACGATGATGCCGGACGCGAACAGCCGCAACATGCGCATTTCGCTCCCGGGAGCGCCGGGACAGAGCGTCGTCGCCTTCGATCATTCGCTGACGGCGACCGATCTCGGCGGTGTCGGGGCGGTCTCGGAATACCCGCCCGCAGCGAGCGTCGCCGCGCCCGCAGATCTCGACGCAGCCATCGTGTCCTACCTGGCTGGCTGCGAATGGGGAACCGGCATGGCGTCCGGCGGTGGAGATGACTTCTCCGGTTGCGTCGATCGCACCCGGATCGTAAACGGTGTGTCCGTCGCCGATCGACTCGGTGACATCTTCCACTCGAATCCCGTCGTCGTCGGTCCGCCGAACAGCTTCATCAATGAGCTGTCCTACAACACCTTCGAAACGACCCAGCAATATGCGGAGCGCGATCGCATCATCGTGGCTGGCGCGAACGACGGTTTCCTTCACGGCTTCAACGCGGGCGTCTATCAGTCCCTGACGGGGAAGTACGACGAGGGGACCGGCGCCGAAGTGTTCGCCTTCATGCCCTGGGGTGCCCGCGAAAAGGTGAAGGACCTCGCGAAGAACGATGCCACACTGCATCCGCTCTCGGTCGACGGTTCACCTTCTGTGAGCGACGTCTGGGTCGACAGCAACACGGACCCCACGGACGCAAAGCTCGCGACCGAATGGATGACCGTCCTCGTGACCGGCATGCGCGAAGGCGCCGAGCATTACCTCGCGCTCGACATGACCGATCCCGCCGACGCGAACTACCCCGGATACATGTGGGAGTTCCCGCTCGAGAGCGACGGCTACTGGCGCGGCTACATTGGCCAGACCTGGTCGCAGCCGGTCATCACGCGCATTCGCATGAAACGCTCGACCGGGGACATCGAAGAACTCTGGGTCGCGATCTTCGGCTTCGGCTACGACGCGACGAGCGATCCGAACGATGCGGCTCTCTACAACGTGGGCTCGACGAGGGGTCGAGGCATCATGATGCTCGACATCAACACGGGCCGGCCCGTCGCCGTTCGCAAATTCGGAACGCTCGCTACGGGCGACGTCCCGGACATGCTCTATGCGATGCCGTCGCGGCCGGGCGTTCTCGACTACAACCAGGATGGCTTCGCCGACCTCATCTACATCGGTGACCTCGGTGGCAACGTCTGGAAGTGGGTCATCCGCTCTCCGGGCATCGCCAACGCACCGGCCGCCCTGCTCTATCAGCCCGATTGGTCCTTCCGCAAGTTCATGGACGATGATCCGACGCGATCGTCCACGGCCCACGCGCGGAGCTTCTATTTCGCGCCGGCCGCAACTCTGAAGAACGGCATCTTGCATCTCGGCATCGGTTCGGGCGAACGATCGAATCTGAACTGTTCGAGCACGGTCGGTGGATGCAATCTTCTGAATCGCTACTACATCCTGAAGGATCGGGACGTGTGGGACTACGGCGCTCCGGCGACGATCGACGGTCGTACGTATACGACCGGCGACCTCACGGACGTCACTGCCTTCGAGGACGATTGTCCTGCGGTCCAGCCCAAGGGCTTCTTCTTCGAGATCCCAGACGGCGAAAAGTTCGTGACGAACAGCGAGATCTTCAACGGGTTCTTCTTCGTCTCGACGTTCATGCCGGACTTGAGCAACCGATGCGAACCGAGCGGCCTCTCGACGCTCTATGGCTTCCTGGCCAAATGTGGGCAGGGCTTCTTCGGACCGCCGAGTCCGATCAGTCCGGTTGCAGGCACCGACCGCAGCATGGACCTCGGAAAGGGCATGCCGACGGACGCGCGTCTGTCGATCGCACCGGGCGAAGGTGGAAACCGGCTGATCATCAGTAAGCAGGACGGCGAGCTGATCAACATCGACAGTGGCGCCTCGTCGTCGGAACACGGGACGCTCTACTGGCGAGAACTCGACTGATCGCTTCCAGGAACGGTCGTCCCGCAGAGCCAGGAGCCGAGCGGGGCCTCCTCCGTACCGAATCGAGGAAAGAACAATGATGCGACTGAATACCGTTCGAAGGATCCTGGCTGCGAGCCTGGGGACACTCCTCCTCTTCTTCACACTCGCGACCGACGCGGGCGCAAGGGACAAGCGAGGAAGCGAACCGGGCGGACTCGAGGACGTGGTCGAGGCCGTCGACCTGACGAACAGGACCGTGACGATCGCAGGCCAGAAGTTCATCGTGTCCGACTCGAGCCGACTGATGAACGAGCGCGGCGGCCGAATCCATCTACGCGAGCTGCGTGACGATCGAACGGCGGGCAAAGGTGACATGGTCGAATACTGGGTCCGGCGCGGAGACGGACCGCCCGAGATTCGACGCCTACAGGTTCTCGAAGGCGACTTCGAGTAGATCCGAATCGGGGAGGGGCTGGGATGTTCATCAACGACACGCGCTTCGGGCTACGAAGTGCCATGACCTCGCTCGTGGCCGTCTGTACGAGCCTGTTCCTGCTCGGCTGTGGTGACGAGGGATCGGACTCGAAGGGCCCCCTCACGATGGTCTCGGGGACGAGCGAGTCCAGCGCCTCTGCCGGACTGACGAACCACGCCCCGACGATCGATGCGATCCAGCTTCGACCGGCGCGACCCGTTCCCGGACGGAAGGTCCATGCGACCGCCGTCGTTTCCGATCCGAATGGTGATCGATCGATCATCGAGTACGTCTGGCAGACGGACCGCGGCGAACATCTCGGCAAGGGAAACACCCTCGACACGACAGGTCTCCGCTCCGGTGATCGCCTCGAACTCGTGATCACTGCGACGGACACGGCAGGCGCACAGGCGATGGCCACGCACGCCTTCCGCATCGAGCATCCGGGGACCGCGATCTCGCTCGTCGCGATCGATCAGCGCGACGGAACGAAGCCGGGTGCGACCCTTGCCGCGGTCGTCGAACTGGTCGATGACGAGTCCCGCAATGCGCGGACCGTGTTGGAATGGAAGGTCAACGGTGAGTCGGTCGGCACCGACGAAGAGCTCGACACGTCGCCCTTCGCGCCGGGAGACGTCGTGATCCTGCGCGCACGACTGCAGGGGACCGGCGTGATGAGGACGCCCGTCGCGAGTACCCCTCTGATCCTGTCGCGCGGCGGCGCGCCCGAGATCCTCTCCACCCCGCTCGCGGGCATCGAGGGCGGGCAGTTCCGCTATCAGATCAATGCGCATAGCCCGGTCTCGAGCGCGGAGCTCCGCTACGGATTGATCTCCGGACCCGAGGGCATGGTCGTCGACGAGAAGACCGGACTCGTCCAGTGGCAACCGGCAACCGATCAGTTCGGACGCTTTACGATCGAAGTGAGCGCGACCGACCAATGGGGAAGCGGCGTCGCTCAATCCTTCGTGATCGAGTCCGCCCCGCCGACGGCGCCCGCCGCGCCCGCGCAATAGCCATATTCAGAGTCTCGACTACGCCTTTGGGCGCGACCGACCGACCTCGAACGAGAGGCCGCGTCGTCAGGGCCTGCTGTCTGAGCGAACTGGGCCGCGTGGCCACGCAATCCTGACTCGAACCAACCAGACATCCATCGAAGCGCGACTAGCGCCCCGTGAACCGCGCCTCACGTCGCTCGATGAAGGATTGAACGCCTTCTTTTGCGTCCTCGCTCGCCATCAGCTTCTTCTGCGTCGGCCCGAATGCGCGGACGCACGCATCGAATCCCTCTTCGACGAAGCGCCGCGAGGAAGCCTTGGTCTCCTGAACTGCGAGTGGTGCCTGGGTCGCGATCCGCTCGGCGATCTCGATCGCGCGATCGAGCTGCTGGCCGGCCGGCACGACGTCCTGTACGAGACCGATCCGCCGGGCCTCTTCGGCATCGAACTCGTCGCTCGTAAGCAGATGCAACATCGCGTTCCCCCAGCCGCCGCGCTCGACGAAACGGATCGTCGCGCCGCCAGTCGCATGAATTCCGCGCTTGGGCTCGAGTTGTGAGAAGCGACAGTCATCCGCTGCGACGACGATGTCGCCCGCCAGCGCGAGCTCGATCCCGAAGGTGAACGTGATGCCGTGGACGGCCGTCACGATGGGTTTGCGACAGCCCCGACCGAGGGCCATCGGATCCAGAGCTTCCTTTCCCCGACGATCGCCCCCGCCCCCTTCCATGCGGCCCGTCCATTTCGGCAGGTCGAGCCCGGCAGTGAAGTGGTCACCATGTCCGAAGATCACACCCACGAAGAGGTCGTCCTCTTCGTCGAGGCGCGTCATGGCTTCGACGAGTTGCTTCGCCATGGTCGGCGTGTAGCCGTTGTATTTTTCCGGTCGATTCAATCCGATCAGGAAGAGGTGTCCCCGTACTTCGGTCGTGATCGATCCTTCTTCATTGCTCATGGTCTCAGACTCCAGGGGCCGCAATGCCGAATGCGGCGGCGACGTGTTCGCGTCGAGCACTGCTCTCGTTTCGCACTCGGCCTTCGTTTCGGTTTTCGATTGTATGGTACCGTACAATTATTGATCGAAGCACGCTCGCTCGAAGGCGCGGATTCTCGCGGGTTCGAGCATACGAGACGAAGGGGATTGGCATGCGAATCGGAGTCATCGGCGCGGGCGTGATGGGAAGCGGAATCGCTCAGACCGCTGCGACTGCCGGTTACGACACCATCTGTACGGACGTCTCGCCCGACGCTCTCGAGGCCGCAAGAGAGGCCGTCCGATCTGGTCGCTTCGGAATCGAACGCGGCGTCGAGCGCGGAAAGCTCAGCCGTGAGGAAGCGGACCAGGCCCTCGCGCGACTTCGCTTCAGCGACTCCTTTACCGAAGCCGCCGACGTGGACATCGTGATCGAATGCGTACCCGAGCGACTCGATCTCAAGGTGCGGGTCATGCGCGAGCTCGATGAAGTCGCGCCACCCGACACCATTCTGGCGACGAACACGTCGGGATTCTCGATCGCGGGGCTCGCTGCCGCGACCCGACGACCCGAACGCGTCATCGGTTGGCATTGGGCGTCACCGCCAGTCGTAATGAAATTCGCGGAGATCGTCACCACGAACGAGACCGACCCGTCGGTCGTCGAACGCGTGGTCGAAGTGGCGCGCGCCTGCGGCAAGAACCCGATCGTCGTAAAGGACAACCCCATGAGCTGGGGCTTCGTCGCCAACCGCGTCTACTTCGCGATGATGCGCGAAGCCGAACGCGTCGTAGCGGAAGGTGTCGCTTCCCATGAAGACGTCAATCGGTTGATGGTCGACTGTTTCAACTGGCCGGTCGGACCCTTCGCCATGGTGAAGGGCGCCGGGAGCGGCTGGAAGGAGTGAGATGCAACCGCTATTCGGCGAGGAACGCGCGCGTGATCCGCAGAAATTCGTCCAGCTGGTCGTGATGCACCCAATGCTCGGCGCCGTCGATGCCAACACATTCTGCGTTCTTGAACGCGCTCGCGCGGCCGTCCTCGATCGGATCGCTGGCCCAACTCTGTAGTCCACGCACCAGGAGTGTCGGACATGTGATGCGGCCCCACTGCTCGCGCATCGCGTCCATGTCGTAGGGCTGCGGAAAGAACGTCCGCGTGTAGTTGTCGAACTTCCAGCTGTAGCTGCCGTCCTCGTTTCGCGCGACGCCATGCACGGTCAGGTGCCTCGCCTGCTCCGGCGAGAGGAACGAGTTCTCCTCGATCATGCGTGCAGCTGCGGCGTCGATGCTCGGATAGCGTCGCGGCGTACGTGCCGACATCTCTCGCACTTGCTTGATCCATTCGGCCGTTCGCTCCCACTGCGGTCGCGAGAACATCTTTCGGAGCATCGCGGGGGGCGGGCCGAGGCCTTCGATGCTGACGAGCTTTTCGACGTTCTCGGGAAAGACCGACGCGTATTGGACGGCGATGGAGCCGCCGAGCGAATGGCCAATGATGGTCAGCGGCGCGACATCCAGGGTCATGATCAGCTGAGCGATGTCGAGCACGAACTCCTGCACGGTGTAGTGGCCGCCGTTCGCCCATTCGCTGTCGCCATGCCCGCGTAGATCGGGCGCGATGATGTGCCAGTCGCGACGAAGTTCCTGCGCCACCCAATCCCAGTTCCTGGCATGGTCTCGCCCGCCGTGGATCAGTAGGAGGGGCGGTGCCTCCTCGTTGCCCCAATCCACGAAATGCAGGCGCAGGCGTTGGGAGACGTAGTAACTCGAGGCGGGGCCGATGATCTCGGGGGTCGTCATGATCTCGACACTCTAGACGTTCTTTCGGGCGCCGGCCTACCCCTAGCCCGACAACCGCGCGTAGGCGTTCCCGCCGTCGACCGCGATGGTCTCGCCCACCACGAAATCGCCTGCCTTCGACGCGAGGTAGATGGCGGCGCCCGCCATGTCCTCGTCGATGCCGATCCGCCCGAGCGGCGTGCGCTTCGCGATGAGATCCGGAGTGTCTCTCGCTACACGGTTCATGTCGGAAGCGAAGGGCCCCGGTGCGATGCACGTGACCACGATCCGCTCCCGGACGAGGCGCGCGGCCATGCGGCGAGTCAGATGGATCAGTGCGGACTTCGACGCGTGGTAGGAATAGGTCTCGTCTGGATTGACCTTGATGCCGTCGACCGACGAGATGTTGATGACCTTCGCAGGGCGCGCGTCCGAGGCCGCCGCGGCGAGTTTCGTATGCAGCATCTGGGTCAGGAAGAACGGCGACTTGACGTTGAGGTTCATGACCTTGTCCCAGCCGCTCTCGGGGAAGTCCTCGAACTCGGCGCCCCAGGCAGCACCCGCATTGTTCACGAGAATGTCGAGCTTCTCTTCACGCGAGGAGATCTCCTCCGTGAGCGCGCGGCAACCGTCGAGGGTCGATAGGTCCATCGGGATGGAAATGCACGTCCCGTGCTCCGAGAGTTCCTCGGCGGCCGCGTCGCATTGCTCGGCCTTTCGCGACGTGATGTAGACCTTCGACACGCCGTGGGCGAGGTAGCCGGCCGCGATCATCTTACCGATACCCCGCGACCCGCCGGTCACGAGCGCAACGCGCCCATCGAGTGAAAAGAGGTCTTCGAACATGAGGATTCTCCAGATAGGTTTCCACTGAGCTCGCTACGTGATCTACCTTACCAAGCGCCGAGCCACGGCGCGCGACCAGGGAGACAACCATGAGCCCCGATGAATTCGAAGAGCGTTTGATCCAACCCTTCACGATGCGATGGTTGGTCCTTCTCCTCGGCGTCCCCATGACCTACTCGATCGTTCGGTATCACGTCTTCTCGGGCGTCGATTGGTCGCATCTACCGCTCTTCATCACGAACAAGGGCATTTCACTATCGGCCGTGTTCTTCATTGCGACGTCCTATCTGATCGGCAAGGTCATCCACCCCTACGGAGACGATTCTCCGAAGCAGCTGATCCTGGTGAAATTCTGCGGTTTGATCGGGTTCACATTCGCATCGATGCATACCTTGATGTCGATGCTCCTGTTCTCTCCGGCCTACTATCCAAAGTTTTTTCTGGAAGCGGGCCGGATGAACCTGACGGGCGAGCTGACCCTGGTCTTCGGCGTGATGAGCCTCTGGTGCCTTTCGATCACGGCGATCACTTCTCTACCCTTCATGTACGATGCGGTCGGCGTCGACCGATGGCAGCGCGGCCAACGCATGGGATATCTATCGCTCGCACTCGCGGCCGCACACGCGTGCGTCATGGGGATCTCGGGATGGCTCGAGCCGGGCGGCTGGCACGGCGGCCTGCCGCCCGTCTCGCTCGTCGCCTTCATCGCCGCGATGGGGCCGATCCTGGTCAAATCGCTCGCGAACCTACTGCCTGCCCCGACGGACTAGGAAGGCCGCGGACACTCGAACTACGCGAATCGGGGCCCTGCACTCGCAGAGATCGGCGCCCGAAGGAGCCGCGCTATGCGCTCCACGCGCCCTGGTCGACCCAGGCCGAATGGAACCCGAACGGGACCCGTGCGGGCATCATGACGCGGGCGACTGGCCCATCTTCGAATCGCGCCGCATCGAGGATGATGCATTCGCTTCGCTGTTCGTTCTCGTCCCAGACGAAACCGATGACCCAACCGTCGTCTTCGTTCACACCGTCGGGCGCGGGCGCGAAGATGGGTTCGCCGCCGAGACGTCCGGCGCCATAGGCGTAGTGCTGGTTCGTTTCGTTCACGAGATCGTATTTGATGATGCCATCGAATCCCGATTCGAGCGTGTCGCCGGCGATCCTGGCCGCGTATGTGAATCGACTCCGGACACCCATGAAGCCTTCGTTGATCCGCGCGAACTCGCAGCCCCAATCGTCGTCGAGCCGACGCTCTCGCACTTCGCCCGTCTTCAGATTCAGACGCCATTGGTACAGCATGGGCAGGTCGCGACGATCGCCCGCCGACGGGCGCTCCTCGTCCCCAATACTGTTCCGCTCGGATCGGCAGCCCTCGATGACGACCTCGTCGCCTTCTTCGAAGGCGTTCACCGTGTGGTAGCAGTAACAGGTGTCGACCTCGAACCAGCGAATTTCATCGCCGTCGGCACCGCGCGAGAGCACGCCGAATCGAGAACCGCTCTCGGGTTCGAAGTTCAGGATGCTCTTGCCTTCCGCCATTCTCGCGAAATCGAAGACGCAGGGCAGATCCATGATGATCGTGTGGTTCGACGTGATCGCGCAGTCGTGCATCATGATCGGCTTGGGGATGTCGACGCCCGTCGAATGGACCAACTCGCCTTCTTTGTTGATGAGCGACACGTGACAGTACGGCTTGCTCATGACGTCGTAGCCATAGGTCACGAGTTCGCCGGTTCGCGGGTCGATCTTGGGATGCGCCGTGAAGGCGTGCGTCAGTCGACCCTCGTAATCGATCTCACCGACGGGATCGAGATTGGGGAGCTTCAGTCGGAAGGGGTGAGCTCCTTCTTGGAGCGCCAGGAACATGCCCGCATGAAAGATCATCGCCGTGTTCGCGATGTTCTTCGACGCGCCGTATTTCTCGACGATCTCGGGCGGCGTCATCGGTCCGTCCCAGATGAGGCCACCCTTCTCCTGTTCGGCCAGATGCCCTTCCGTCTCGACGAAGCGATTGACGTAGCTCGCCTGACCACGATCGAACACGACCTCGTGGATCATGCCGTCGCCCATGAAGGGATGGTAGGCGTCGGGATCGTTCACGAAGACGGGGTTCGCTCCGATGCGCAGAAAGGCGCCGTTCAGGGCTTCGGGGATCGTCCCGATCACCTCCTTACAGGGTTCGTTGTGTTCGTCCTGGACCGGAGCGAAGTTGCCCTGGAAGTATGAAACCTTGGGGTTCTCGATGTCGGCTATGCGCATGGGGTGCCTTCCTGCGAACGAACGCTTCGATGAATTTTGTACTCTGTCCCAAGGAGAGTCTGCCAGGCGCGGCGTGGGGGGTCGAGAGGCGAGGAATCATCGGGTATTGACAGTAATCATTCCACATCTTAATTACTCGAACAATGCCCCTCGCCAACGAGAGCTCCAGACGACGCAGCGCGGACCCCGAGCAGACCCGGGAGCGGGTTCTCGACGTCTTCTCCGAACGCGCCAAGCGTGAGGGCATCCGCGCGGTGATGATGGCGGAGCTCGCGCGCGAGCTTCGGATGAGCGCATCGACGCTCTATCGACTCTTTCCCTCGAAAGAAGCCCTCGCATCCGCGTGCGTCGAACGCTGGGCACTCGAGTTGGCTGGCAGCGAAGCGGCCGAAGCCGCCCCGCACGAGGGGCACGATCCGCTCGAACGATTCAGTCATTGGCTCGATGCCTGGGCCGATGTGCAAGGGGAACTCTCGCCCGCCTTCACGCGCGATCTGCGCAGTGATTATCCCGACGCGTGGGCGCGCTTCGACGAAGTCATCCAACAGCGACGACGGCGTGGTGTCGAGCTATTGCGCCCGATCTTGAAACCGGAAATCGATGAGGCCGTCGCCTTCTCGATTTTGGGGCTGATGCTCGACGCCGTGCTGCGCCCGGAGTTCGCGAACCGACTGCGCATTTCACGCCACGAGGCGATCCGCTCGACCTTCGCGATCTGGGCGAGTGGCGCGATCGACCGACGCGGCCAACTTCATTCGATCGACAACTGACCTTCAACCCGCGAGGAGCGGAAGACAGGGACTTCTTCCGTACGCACAGAATCGAGGAATCCGCCCGAGAAAGGAACAGAAGATGAGCTATGCCGACGCGCGCGTCATGCACGATGCCGATAGTCATATCATGGAGACGCCGGACTGGATCGAGCGACACGCCGACGCGAGCATTCGTGATCGCCTCGTGCCGCTCGGACTCACGAAGGCGGGCGGCGCGACGGCGAGCATGATCGAGGAAGCGGTCGATCAATGCCGGACGCGGAAGGAAGCGGGTTCCCCGATCGAGAACGTGGTCGCGGGCACGAAGGGATGGCATGCGCCCGGAGCCTTCGATGGCGCGGAGCGCGTCAGAGCCCTCGATGACCTGGGATTCGGGCAGCAGCTCGTGTTCTCGACGTTCTCGGCCACGCAGTATCTCGTCCATCCGGAACTCGATGTGCGATACGGCGGCATTCGCGCGCACAACCGAGCCATGGGAGAATTCTGCGCGGCGGATCCGCGACTGATCGCCGTCGGCCAACTCTCCCTCTCGGATCCCAAACGGGCTATCGAAGAAATCGAAGAGGGTAAGAGGATCGGCTGCGGCGCTTTCTGGATTCCCGCTTCGACGGTCGAAGATCATTCGCCGGGTCATCCCGACGTCGATCCGGTCTGGCAAGCGCTCTGCGATCAGGGCACGCCTTTCATGCTGCATGTCGGCGCATCCAAGAACCTCGTCTCGACTGCGTGGCTCAACAACGGAAAGCCGAAGCCCCCCGATCTCGTGGGTGGCGGTGAGAACCTCCGCGTTCGTGACTTCGCCGCACTCGCCTTCGCACCCCAGATGTTCCTGACATCACTCGTCTTCGACGGCGTCTTCGAACGCTTCCCCGCGCTTCGCGGCGGCGTCATCGAGCTCGGCGCCGGCTGGGTCCCGGAATATCTTCGCACCCTCGACATGAGTCAGAAGATCTTCCGTCGAACGGACCCTTCGGTCGCGGAACTGCCGAAGAAGGCTTCGGAATACATTCGAGACCACGTTCGCTTCACGCCCTTCCCGGGCGAGGATGTCGGCCGCATGATCGCGGACGCGGGCCCCGAGCTCTTCCTCTTCTCGAGCGACTATCCCCATCCGGAAGGCACGGACGATCCGATCGGGCGCTTCGAGCGGACCTTCTCCAGCATCGACGAGGCCGCGAAGGAACAGTTCTATCGAACGAACTTCGAGTACATGATGGGGGCATGAAGGGCATCCGGGAACGATTCCGGACAGAGATCCAGCCAGACCGAAACGTTCTGGACCGACTGTAGGCTGCCTAACGATCCTAGGCGTCAAGACTCTGGATCGGCTGGTCGATCAACCGAATGAGGTGGTGCATTCCGACCGCCCACGAGGGGTCTTCCAGTGCAGATATTCGCGATCGGTTCGGCTCTTTTCACCATCATCGCCGGTACATGGATCGGTCTTCGGCTATTCGGACTATCGAAACGGACCGGCAAGAAGCCTGAGCGTTTCATCGGCATCAGCATGCTCTCGTTCGGCGCTGTGGCCTATCCCCTTTTCCTCGTCACGGTCCTCGGCGCACGTACGCTCTCGCACGAGAGCGTGATCGGGCTCTCGACCGTTGCCAACGCGGCGTACATGACGTGCCTCATCTCGATCGCTCTCTTCACGCGAACGGTCTTCAGGCCCGACTCGAAGTGGGGAAGCGTCGGAGTGGGGATCGTCGCCGCCGTGGGAATCACCGGATCGATCTGTTCGATCTCGAATACCGTGATGCATCCGGGCGTCGAACACGCGTTCGACGAGCTCGCGCGCTGGGGGGGAGCGCTCATCAGCGGCGCGTTCGGACTCGGCTTCCTCTGGACCTCGATCGAAGCCTTCATCTACCGCTCCGCTCTGCGGCGGCGCATGGGACTGGGCCTCGCCGATCCCGCCGTCGTGAATCGGTTCAGCGTCTGGGCGCTCGGGACCGGCATCGCGGCGACGACCGACTTCGCACTCGTGTTCTCCAGCATGCTTGCACTCAATCCGGCCGAGCATCCGCTCCCGGCGCTGCTTCAATCCGCCTCGGGACTGGCGTGTGCGATCACCTGGACGCTTACCTTCGCGCCGAGCGAAATGTATATGAACTGGGTGCGAGGACGAGCCACGCAGGTAGCCGACGCGCACGAGACCTCCTGACCGCCGATCGGGAACGGCGCGCTTCGCCGCGCTCGAACCAGGCCGCATTCGAACCAGACGGCATCCGACCCGCAGTAGAGATGCAGACCCCGCCGGCGCATGGCCAGGTCCGCCGCCCTCGTTTCCGGCTTCCTGTTAGTCGCGCATTCCTGAAGGTCGATCGGGGTTCAAGAGGATTTCCGGACCTGCCGATCCATAGTCAGGCTCCACCCCCCAATCCAAAACAAACGGAGCCGACAGGAGGCAGAGATGCCGAAGAATTCGTTCGTCGTTCGTAGCTCGCAGGATGGTTGGATGGTCCAGAAAGAGGGCAAGAAGAGCCCGGAGAGCATGCACCGCAAGAAGGAGACGGCCGTAAAAAAGGGCCGCGCGATGGCCAAGCGCATGCGCGGGATGCTGAAGATCAAGGGCCGAAACGGCAAGATCCAGATGAAGCGGAGCTACGCAGCCTAAGTCGAGAACTTCTTCGACGAGAAGACCTGCGAACGAAGTGTCGCAGGACCCAGCCGGCGGATTCCCCAGAACGGGGGATCCGCCGGTTTTCGTTTCGCAGCCACTCGAAGAGGAGGCAGCTCGAGAAGGAGCCGTCGAATGGCGTCCTCCCGACTAGACACTTTCGATCCTTCATCGCATCGAACGGCTTCGATACATCGAGTACTTCGACGCCGGGCCACGCATCCGCGAAATGAACACTCGACAGTTCGAGACTCGAAATGCCATGATCGAGCTCGACAGTAAACGTCGACCGCTCTCGCGACTAGCTTCTTCTCAGATGGGCCGCGTCGTACTCGCAAGGTTGATGGTCGCGACGGTCGGATGGTCGACCATTGAAGGGACTGAATATGTCGGGCTTGGGAACGAACGGAAGCATACGATGGATCGCACTCCTGGTCGTGTGCCTCGTGTCGGTCGGCTGTGGTGTCAATCGGTACAAGAATCGCGAAGCCAAGATCAAGAGGATTGACGAAGCTGGCAGCGTCCGCGTCTCGGTCGTGTCGGTGGCCGAGTGGGACGAGTACGTCGACGCTCTGATGCCAAACTTCAGCTTGAGCGCGGAACAAGCCTTGGGCAAGGTCGTTCCGGACACTCGATTGATCGATGAACGCCGACTGAGAGGAAGTCGGACGGAGGTCAAGGCGGGATTCTCCGGCCTCGCTTCGGGAGAGACGGCCGGCGATCGGGTCAAGACGCCCGGGACGACGGAAGGGCTCGACACCAGCGGATCGAGCGCCGGCGAACGTACGGCGAGCGGGATGAGTCCGATCGCTGCGCTCGAAAAGACCGATCTCGACGCAACAGATCCAATGTTGCAGTACGCCGCCGCGAACTCGCTCTATCAGGAAGTGAAGTTTCTGAATGCCGCCGTACGGCACGCCGCAAATCGTGAAAATTTCGTGCCCTATGTCCTGCGGATGAAGGTTGGCCTGATGCCGCGGCGCAGGAATCTACCGTACGACACCTATGTGAATCTCTCGATCTTCACCGAGGACATCGTAGAGTCGATGTCTGCCACGTCGCTTAGCGACCTCGATATGACCGTGCCCCTGGTGGTCCCCCTGCTCGTAACGGACTCGCTCGAGGCGAGTACGAACTCCACGACGCTAGGCCGCTTGATCGAGGCATCGGTCGCGCTGCAGGGCACCACCGGCACGACCGCGTTCGGCTTCAACCAGGGCTTCACGATGGAAGATCTCGTGAGCGCACTCGGCCGTGACCTGAACAGTCTGTTCATGGTCTCCCGCCTGAGCGACAACACGATCCGCCTGCGGCTAGGCGCGAATCAACAGATTTCGTCGAACTACGCCATGGTCCCCCGCAATCACACGGTGACGCTCCTCGTTCTCCTGCCGACGAAGGCGGTAGACGAAAAGAAAGAACATCTCATTCAAGCGCGAACCGAGATGGTGCACGTCCGCACGGGAAAGGCCCTGAAAGGCAAAGGCACTAGACAAGACCGTCGCGACGTAGAACGCATCGTGGGTCGATTCGGCCTCTGCAAGGCCCGGAAGAGTCCTGCTGAGACGGATTGCAAGGTGGCGGGCAGCACGGAATTGGATCCAGCCTACTTCTACGCCGTGGCAAACGATTGGGCGGAATATCGGAATCAGATTCTTCCCTCGCTCTGGCATGCCGGGGCCGATCGCGACAGCATGCTTCAGATCTGGTCCGAGCTCGTCAATCTGAGCCCCGGCTATTACGAAGACGAGATCCAGTTCTCCGTCCCCCCGGCCGGGACGGGGGATTTTCCGCAGGGCCAGGCCGTCCTCCTGAACGACGACACGAAGAAGAAGACGAGTGCGACCGTCGTCGGCGGAACGAACCTTCGAGCGTCCAAGGTCTGCGCTGCGCTCCACTTCGTCGATTCAACGGGGAGCAAGGCGCTGATCGCTGACGCCGTTTCGATCGATGGAACGGGGGAAGTCGCGAAACTCGACTTCAAGTCCATAAAGGCGCTCGGGCTCGCGAAGTACTCGACGGAGGCGGGCAAGCGTATCGAACTCAGGATCGCCTACGCCGAGAAGGACACGGAGCGCGCTGCCTGTTGGACGAATGCAACTGCGGCCACCGGCGGGACCGCGAAGAAGATGTCGACCATCTACCACGCAGCCGCCACGACACCGACGCCTTCCGGTATGAAGATTACCTGGGTGCCCCAGCATGTCGTGAGCAGCAAGGGGAGCGGAACGCTCTTCGTCGAGATAGAGTCGACGAAGGATGCCGCGGCCGCGGCCAAGGCCGTTCTGGAGATTTCGAAGGCCACAGTGACGGCGGTATCCGCGACGCTCGGAACACCGAAGCGCACGGGAAACAAGGTCGAGGTTCCCCTCACGAAGGGCAAGAAGACGCGGCTCTCCGTCTCGCTCGGCAACCTCGACACGGACGGGGGCGTCGACGTCAAGGTCAGCAACGGCAAGAAGGTGAAGCAGGGCGAGCACTTCCTGAAGGTGAAGGGCTCCTGATCTCTGCGACGGCGGATTGCGCAATACCCCCGGATGTGGCTCCCTCGCAGCTGCGACCCGATCGAGCAGTCGCGAACCGGAGGGGATGACATGTCTGTGCGCATGGGTGTCGGAATGGGACGCTTCCCCTTCGACGACATCGGGAACTTCCGACACTGGCTTGCCGAATGCGAGGACTCGAGGATCGACTCGATCTGGCAATCCGATCAGCTCGTTGCGACGACGCCGATGATGGAACCGATGACCTTTCTTTCGGTCGTCGCGGGCGCGACTCGGCGGCTCAAGATTGGAACGAACGCCATCGTGCTGGGCCACCGCGATCCGGTCGTCCTGGCGCGCGAATGTGCGACGCTCGATGCGCTCTCGGAAGGGCGATTGCTGCCTGTGTTCGGCGTCGGGCGGGCGAACTCACCTGTCTGGAAGGCGATGGGCCAGAGCCCGAAGGGAAGAGGAGCGCGAGCGAACGAGGTCCTCGAAATCATGACACGCCTATGGGCCGGCGAGCGTGTCGACTTCGAGGGAGATCATTTTCATATCGAAGGCGCCACCTGCCTTCCGCTCCCCGTACAGAAACCGCTTCCCCTATGGATCGGCGGGAGCAGCGCCGCCGCGATCGAGCGCACCGTCCGATACGGCACGGGTTGGATCGGCGGGCTCCAGACGCCCGAGACGTCGAAGACAACGGTCGCGGCGATCCGTGCGGAAGCGAGGCGACAGGGTCGCCCGATCCCCGAGGATCACTACGGCGCGACCCTCCTCTTCGATCTGCGCGATTCGGCCGACGACGTCAGCGAATCGAACGATGGACTCGATCGACTGCGTGCATTGGCCGTCTCCGGCGATGCCGACGACGTCCTCGAGCGGATCGCAGATTTCGTCCGCGGCGGGATCACGAAGTTCGTGGCGATTCCCGTCGCTCGCGACGAGGCCGACTTCATTCGCCAGACCCGCCGACTCGCGGAAGAAGTGTTGCCGCGCGCAGGGCAGCTCTGACCACCATTGCGGTCGCTGTCCAGCCCGCCTTCTAGTAGTACACAGCCGGCAGTTTTCGGGGCGGCACGGTCGCGTCATCCGAAATCGTGATGATCACCCGATCCAGCTCACCATCATCGAAGGCGAAGGGATCCTGGTACTGCCTGGAGACCTGCGTTCCAGTGTCGCGCCCCACGTCGAAGGTCTCCGCGAGCGAGTAGGTGGCGATATGCATCTGCGGCATCTCGACTTCGTCGATCTTCTCTCCGTTCACATAGAGTCTGCCGACACCGCCGAAAGGCTTCGTTCGCTCGAAGTCGAACTTCAAGTCGACCTTCCCGTCTGGCAGCGGTTCCGATTTCAAGACGTAGTGGACGCCGTCGAGGAAGTTGTAGTCGTAGTAGAGCCGATTGTCCTGGATGAACATCGAATACCCGCCGGTCATGCCGCCGCATGCGACGATGACGCCCTGCTCGCTTCCATCGAGGTCGAGCTGGGTCTCGATCGTGTGGGCCCGATTCTTCACGGGAGCAGATGATTTCTCGGCGATGCGGACAGCGCCCGGCGCGAAGTAGACGAACTCCTTCTGGTCACCAAAGAGCCGGTCCTGCTGAGCGCCAATGCGCTTGATCATATCGTCGTAGAGGGGATAGACGTTGTACTTCCAAGCCTCTTCTTCGAAGATCTGCTTGAGTTCTTCGAGCTTCTCTGGATGCTGCTGCGCGAGATCAGTGCTCTCCGAAAAGTCCTCCGCAACGTTGTAGAGCTCCCACTTGTCCTCATCGAAGGGCAGGACCACGTTGATGTCCCAGGGCATGCGGTTCGCATGTAGCGTGACCGCCTTCCAGCCGTCCACCCAGATCGCGCGATTCCCGAACATTTCGTAGTACTGGCGCTGCTTGCGGTTCGGGGCGCCCGGCGCGTCGAATGCGTAGCGCATCGAAACGCCATCCATCGGCTGCTGTTCGACCCCGTGGTAGGTCCCAGGCACTTCGACGCCCGCTGCGTCGAGGATCGTCGGAGCGATGTCGCTGATGTGATGGTACTGCGACCGCACTTCGCCCTTGGCCTCGATGCCGTTCGGCCAATGCACGACGAGATGGTCCGTCTGGCCGCCGCGATGCTCGCTCTGTTTGAAGTACTTGAACGGCGTATTGCCGGCCATCGCCCAGCCCGCGTGATAGTGGGGATAGGTATTCGTACGACCCCAGTCGGGCTGCGCGCGAAGATTCGCTTCGAGGGGAGTCTGCAGGCCGTTCAGCACGTAGGTTTCGTTGAACGTGCCGGCGAGGCCGCCCTCGCCGCTCGCTCCGTTGTCCGCCGTCACGAAGATCAGCGTATTGTCGAGTTCACCGATGCGTCGGAGTTCTTCGACGACGCGACCGATCTGCATGTCGACCCACTCCATCTGGCCGGCGAAGACTTCCATCTGTCGCGCGTAGAGTGACCGTTCTTCCGGCGGGAGCGAGTCCCAAGCAGGGATCTCGGGGATGCGTTCGGTGAGCTTCGTGTCCTCTGGAATGATGCCGAGCTCTTTCTGCCGCGCGAGGATCATTTCCCGGGCCTCATCCCAGCCCATGTCGAACTTGCCCTTGTACTTGTCGATATGGCTCTCGGGCGCGTGATGAGGTGAATGCATCGACCCCGAAGCCCAGAGCATCATGAAGGGAAGATCGCGCTTGATCGATTTGTGACCTGTGATCCAGGAGATCGCTCGATCCGCCAGGTCCTGATCGAGATGGACGGACTTTCGATAGGGCTCCGGCGTATGGTCGTTCCACATGACCGGCACGAACTGATGCACGTCGGCCGCCATGAACGTATAGGCGTGCTGGAAACCCTCGCCGCTCGGCCACCGATCGAAGGGCCCCACTTGCGAGACCTCGTAGAGTGGCGTGTGGTCCCATTTTCCGAGGGCATAGTTGATGTAGCCAGCCTCCTGGAGATAGTTCGCGACGGACTTGGCGGACTCCGGCATGATCGCGTTGTAACCGGGGAAGCCCATGGCCGTGAGCGCGTGACTACCGAGGCCGATCGAATGGGGGTTGCGGCCTGCCATGAGCGTGGCACGCGACGGTGAACAGAGCGCCGTCGTGTGGAAGTTGTTGAAGCGCAATCCGTTTTCTGCGAGCGCATCGATGTTGGGCGTGTCGATCAGGGCACCGAAGCTCCCGACCTGCGCGAAACCGACGTCGTCGAGAAGGAAGATGATCACGTTGGGCGCATCCGGATTGGGGCGCTCTTCTTCCGCCCACCATTCCTTCGAGTCGTCGTAGCGCTCGGCGAGCACGCCACCGAATCCGTCGATGCTCTTGGTTTTGACGCCGTCGGCGGATTCGGAGTAGCTGACTCCGTCTGACTCTGAACTGTCAGCCCCACCCCAGAACGCGGGTCCAGCGCAAGCCGTCATCGAGACGAGTAGAAGAGTCATCAGGAATCGCATGGGGGTCCTCCTTGGGGATCGTAGACGCGAGTCGGGTCTAACAAAGCCCGCATCGTTCGATTTGGCAAGTGCCGGCGTCGCGGCGATAGCGGGCGAGGGAGATCTCATACGATGCTCGAGCGACGTCGTCAGATTGAAAAATCAGTCACGCTCGTTTCGCAGTCGCCGAAGGTCGACGGCAAGCATTTGCTCATCAGACACCGCCGACCCTTTCGAATCGCGAAAACGATATCATCACGAGAGTGACTTCAACCGCACGAGTCCTCTGTCTGGCCATCCTCATCATGGGCTGCTCCGCCCCACCCCTTTCGCTCGACCTGATGCCGGCGCCCGGCATCTACTCGGAAGGCGGATTCGATCCCTTCGACGATCACACGCCGATCGAATCCCTCCCCGACTTCTCCCTTCTATATGCCACCCTCAGGAGGCCGGCCAGAGAAGACGATCGGGAACGCTTCTACGCGAACGATCGGGGCAAGGCCTTGCGCGCGGGTGTCGCCCGGGTGGAAGTGGGGCGAGAGGATTTCACTTGGGAGGAGGCCCGTCGGGTCTCGCTCGCCAAGAACAGACCCGATCGCTACCCGCTCGAAGTGACAGAGGTTCGCGATCT
>Ga0315338_1001277_pt1 | contig 33612 bp, 25 predicted proteins | sample ASW8metaG_FD_204518 | JGI IMG/M metagenome (GOLD analysis project Ga0315338, IMG submission 204518) | Ammonia-oxidizing marine archaeal communities from Monterey Bay, California, United States - ASW #8 | ecosystem: Environmental > Aquatic > Marine > Coastal | place: USA: California | collected... | reverse complement strand
GCCAAAACAGGCAGGGACAAAAGCAACAAGAATACGGTGACAAGGATTGACCACACGAAGAGCGGCATCTTGTGCATCGTCATGCCCGGAGCACGCATGTTGAAGATCGTGGTGATGAAGTTGATCGCGCCAAGAATGGAGCTGATGCCCGCCAGGTGTAGTGACAGGATCAGGAGATCCATCGCTGGTCCCGGGTGCCCGGTCAGACCGGAGAGTGGCGGGTAAAGAACCCAGCCGCCGCCGAAACCTTCACCGCCTGCTGGTCCACCAACAAACATCGACATGAAGGCCAGGCCAAAGGCAGCTGGCAGCAACCAGAAGGAAATGTTGTTCATGCGCGGGAAGGCCATGTCTGGCGCGCCGATTTGAAGCGGTACAAACCAGTTACCAAAACCACCAATCATAGCCGGCATCACCATGAAGAAGATCATGATCAGGCCGTGCATTGTGACCATCACATTATAGTTGTGAGAGTCACCCATCTCGAGCATGCCGAAGAGCTTGAAGCTGTCATTGAAGACTTGAAGCCCTGGCTCTGCCAGTTCCAATCGGATCATGCCGGACATGGCACCACCAATTACCCCCGCGAAAATCGCGAAAATAAGGTACATCGTGCCGATGTCTTTGTGGTTGGTCGAATAAACCCAGCGCTTCCAGTCCCAAAGACTAGGCGTGTGGTCGTCGTGCGTTGCAGAATCAGCAGACATGATCAGCCCCGTCCTTAATCAAGTTGCGCCAGGCGTGTCGCCCGGTCGGCAGTGTTCTGTGCAAGAATTGCGTTGGCGTCATCGGTACCCGGCTCAGCGGCGATCCAGGCGTCAAAGACGTCCTGAGAGACGACACGAACCTCAATTGGCATGTATCCGTGAAGACGGCCGCACAGTTCCGAACACTGACCATAATAGGTGCCCAACTCGGTGACCTGAAACCAGATCTCGTTGAGACGTCCTGGGACAGCATCGATCTTGGAACCAAATGAAGGCATCGCCCAATTGTGGATCACATCCGCGGAGGTCACCTGGAGACGAACGGTCGCGTTTAGCGGAACGACCAAAGGATAATCCACCGAAAGCAAGCGCTCTTGCCCATCCACAATCTCATCTTCCGGGATCATGTTGGAAAGATACTCTTCAACGCCGTGATCAGGATATTCGTAGCCCCAATACCACTGATAACCCGTTGCCTTGATCGTGAAATCCGTCTCGGGAATTTCATCCGACATGTACAGCAGCGGGAAGGAGTAGAAAGAGATCACCATCAAGATGAGCACAGGAAGCCCCGTCCAAATCACTTCGAGAAGCGTGTTGTGGCTGTTTTTGCTCGGCACCGGATTGGCTTTCGCTCGATAGCGAACCATTACATAGGCAAGCAGGGCGGTCACAAACAGGGTGATCGGAACGATGATCCACAGCAGCAAATCATGGAATTCGACAATTCTTTCCATGATGGGTGTGACGGCGTGTTGAAATCCGAGAGCACCGTCCGTTGGTATGCCCGTATTGGCCATAGCAGCGGTAGTAGCGGTGATCCAGGTGAGCGCGATTGCGGCAAGAAAACGCATGGCTTCCCCTAAGAGGCAGGCGTGAAGGCGGGGGAACCCCCGCTGATGGCGGCGGAATATAGTGATGCTATTCGATGCTGTCAGGCCATGAATGTGAGTTTTTCTTCATCCAGCGCAGCTGGGGCTGGTTGTTAACAGTTTTGCCCGGCTTTTTTCAGCCAAACCATCTCACAAATGATCAATTTGAGAAAAATTTGTTCGTTTGATGATGACATGTTAAAATAAACGATCACAACAGACGGAGTGGACCGATGCGGTTATTTGTCTCATGTGCGTTTCTTTTTCTCATCATTTCCGGGGGTTCCGCCTGGCCGCAACAGATTGTTGTGGGCGAATCAGCCGCCGCGGCCTGTTATCACAATGCCATTGCCCGAATTTCGCATTATGCGGCGCTGAGCGACTGCAACGTCGCGCTCGAGCGGGATATGATGAATCGACGGGATCGTGCCGCCACCCATGTCAATCGTGGCATCTTATTCATGCATCGCGGACGCTCGGACGCTGCATTACTCGATTTCGATCGCGCCGAACAATTGCGCCCGGACTATGCCGTTGCGGTGGCCGTCAATCGATCGGCCGCGCTGATCCGACTCAGCCGGTATGAGGAGTCCCTCCGCTACTCTGACCTGGCATTGGCGAATAAGGCCGAAACCGAATATCTCGCTGATGCCTGGTTCAACCGAGCCGTTGCCCTCGAAAGCCTCGGCCGTTTCGCCCTTGCCCGCGATGCCTATCTGAACGCTCTGGAAGCGAGACCAAACTGGTTGGCTCCAGAGCGTGAGTTGCGGCGCTTTTCACTCCACCCCACGCGTTGAGCCGCACCTGCCACAGGATCGGTGTGTGACGCGTGGGTGACACGTTTTCAAATGGCCAGTGCGGAAAGAAAGACGAGGGTTATTCCCTCGCCGGTCCACCTCGACTATGTCTGTTAGATACGGAAGCGCAGGATGGACCGCCGCAATGTCAGACGAACCAATCGACAGTTTTGATTTCGACACCGAAGACGCTTTGCCCGTTTTGACCGATGCGTTGCATGGGGCTGATGATGGAGAGCTATTCCTTGAGACCTCTGTCTCGGAATCTCTGGTGTTCGATGATGGGCGTTTGAAGGCCTCCAACTTTGATAGCGGTCGAGGATTTGGTCTGCGCTGCGTGTCTGGGGAAGGTTTCGGCTTTGCGCACTCCTCTGACCCATCATTGGATGCGCTCAAGCGCGCTGCAGAGGCCGCAGCGGCTGCCAAGCGTGGCAAACCGGGGATACTGGCGGCCCCACCGCACGGCACCAACCGTATTTTGTACGACCCGGTAGACCCGGTGGCTGCACCTGGCTTCGACGCCAAATCAGACCTTTTGCAGGAAATAGACGCTTATTGCCGCGCCAAGGATTCGGCCGTTGTTCAAGTCAGCGCATCGATTGCCGGTTCCCGTCGGGCCATATCTGTCCTGCGCGCCGATGGTGACATGAAAACAGATGTTCGACCTCTGGCGCGCCTAAATGTTTCTGTGACAGTCGAGCGTGATGGCCTTCGCGAAACCGGCTCCGCCGGCGCGGGCGGACGCGCGCCGTTTGCCCAATGGATTGAACCCTCGGCCTGGAAAGCACTGGCCGATGAGGCGATGCGCATAGCGCGTGTCAATCTGGACGCGGTTGACGCCCCGGCCGGCGTGATGGATGTGGTTCTGGGCTCGGGATGGCCCGCTGTCTTGCTGCATGAAGCCGTTGGTCATGGACTTGAGGGTGATTTCAACCGCAAGGGCTCTTCAGTGTTCTCCGGCAGAATGGGTGAACAGGTTGCTGCGCGCGGTGTGACGATCGTTGATGATGGCACGATGCCCCAGCGTCGCGGCTCTTTGACTATCGATGATGAAGGCACACCGAGCGAACGCACGGTGCTGATCGAAGACGGAATTCTCACGGGGTATATGCAAGACCGGATGAATGCACGCCTGATGGGGCAAAAACCAACCGGAAATGGTCGCCGGCAATCCTATGCCTATCCACCCCTGCCCCGTATGACCAATACCTACATGCTGGCAGGTGATCACAAGCGCGAAGACATGGTTGCGAGCCTGAAGGACGGGATCTACGCCGTGAATTTCGGCGGCGGCCAGGTCGACATCACCTCTGGTAAATTTGTTTTCCAATGCACCGAAGCCTACCGGGTCATCGATGGGAAAATTGGCGCACCGGTCAAGGGGGCGACCCTCATTGGTGATGGCCCGACGGCTCTGACCAAAATCAACATGATTGGTGATGATTTCGCCATGGATCCGGGCGTCGGCATGTGTGGCAAGGGCGGTCAGGGTGTTCCGGTAGGTGTTGGCCAGCCGAGCCTGAAGATCGAAGGCCTGACAATTGGTGGCGCCGCTTAACCAGATTCAAACCCCTCCTCACGTAATGTAACGGCAAGGTGAAGCATGTTACCGAACGTTACGTGGTGGTAAATCGAGATCCGGTCTAACCAGCAATAAGAGCTGGGGACGGCTTTCGAATTGGGGACGATATGAACGTCAAGTTATGCACGGCGGCAGCTGCTTTGAGCGCATGCCTGGGACCGGCATCTTTTGCGATACAACCAGCAGTCAGTGAGACCGCAGTGACGACGAGTGTCTCCGGCATCGTCAGTTATCCAGAAGGTTATTTCGAAAATTTCACGCCCGCCACAGCGCTGGACATGGTCCAGCGAGTGCCCGGCTTCTCTCTCTCAGATGGTGATACAGAGCGACGCGGCCTGGGTGATAGCTTTGGCAATGTGCTGATCAACGGATCCCGCCCGTCCAATAAATCACTGTCTCTGCAAACCGTGCTGCAGCGCATTTCGGTGGCGGATGTCATTCGAATTGACCTGATTCAAGAGGCCATGCCGCAATATGACTTGCGGGGACACTCCCGCCTCGTCAACGTGATCCTGCGTGAAGGCGCCGGCAATTCAGGGTCGTATGATGTGCAAATTTTGCATTTCAGATCGGGACGCATCGGCACGTCAATCAACACTTCGTATACAACGATCCAAGGGCCTGTAGAACTCACCTTTGGGTTGGAGGCGAATGTTCACGGAAATCGGATGACCCGGGACTGGGTCCGTTACGATGCGGCTGGCCTGACAACTGAGCGACAACATGACGAAGATCAGCGCCGCCAGTTTTGGGGCGATGCGAGCCTCACAATGAACTGGACGATCGATGAGGCCTCCAGCTTACGGCTCAATGGACGGGTTAATCCCTGGTCCTGGCATCGCAACAATACAGGCTGGGTGACCGCCCCGACTGCAGGCGGATTTGCGCCGTCACGGATTGAGCAGAATGCAACTGAAAATCACGGTCAAAACTTTGATCTCTCGGGCAGTTACCAGCGCCGGCTAAGCGATACTATGTCGATGGAGACGATCGGCCTGTTTTCGCTCAATCGGGGTGATGACGGTCCAGAGGCTTACGAGGCTTATGACATTGTGACCGGCTTCACAGGAGCGACAATCGTCAAGTCCAGCGAACGGCGTGAAGAGACCGCCTTGCGCCAGACCTTCTCCTGGACGCCCGGTGCTCAACATCAATTGGAATTCGGCGCGGAAACAGCGGTGAATTCGCGCGAAACATCGCTGGCCCTGTCCTTCGATGATGGAGTGATTGTGACACCGATCGCCCTGCCCGTCGCCAATACGACGGTTGAGGAAACGCGTAGCGAAATGTTTGCGACCCATGTCTGGTCGATCAACGATGCACTGACGCTGGAAAGCGGATTGCGTTTCGAAATGTCGGAGATCATTCAAACCGGTGATGCCGAGCAAACCCGCAGCTTCTCCTACGCCAAACCAAGCGCAACACTGAGCTGGCGATTGGATGATCAAAATCGTCTGCGTTTTACTGGCCGTCGTGACGTTGACCAATTGCAGTTTGACCGTTTCGCCAGCTCAGTCAGCGTGACCGATAATCAGTCGACGCTTGGCAATCCCAATTATGTGCCTCAGCAGAGCTGGACACTGGAAGTGGAATGGGAACGCCGGTTTGGTGATAGCGGCTCGGTCTCCTTCCTGCTCGGACAGGACTGGATCCAGGAGCTCGATGGTCGCCTTCCTGTCACCACGCCAAGCGGCACGTTTGATACGTTCGGCAATATTGGTGATGGTGCTCGAACGCGCGCCAATTTGAACATCAGCACCTCACTGGATGATATTGGACTGTCCAACGGCGTTATTGATATCGGTCTGGCGTGGACCGACACAAATGTGGAAGATCCGCTCACGGGGATAGACCGCCCCTTCCTTGGCATGAGTGAATGGCGACTTGATCTGGACTATCGCCAATCATTCCCTGCCCGTCAGATGGCGTGGGGTTGGGACTACCGCATTCGCAGCGATAACGAGATGTATTTCGCGTCTCAGTATCATCTTCACCAACAGGATCCGGGCGATCTTGATGTCTATGTTGAAACCACGCGCTGGTTCGGTACCACAACGCGGTTCGGGATTAATGAGACCTTTGCGCAAGGCAATGATCGTCACCGAGTTTTCTATGACGGGTCTCGCGCTGATGGCATCATCAGCGGCTCCGAAGATCGCAATGGAAGCCGCGGAACGACGACATATATTCAGGTTCGCGGAACCTTCTAAACTTCTATTTTTGTGAGATAAAATGTGGCCGGCATTGCGAAATGCCGGCCATTTCATGTCTGCTTCATTACCGGTGCGAAGGGAAGCTCACCTCAACGTGAAACGCCTTACGGATCATTACGTAGTGCCAGACTTGCGTCACCTTTAGTGCTTGTTTCGGGGCGGTAGGAACAAGAGATAGGGACACCATGCGAGGGACTTTGAAATTAACGACAGCCGCGATCGCACTTTGTGCGACGCTGGCGGCGGGAGCACCCGCTTTGGCGCAATCGGGCGGTTCATCCGGATCTGCGTCTACGACCATTCCCGTGCCGACCAGGTCCGGTGTGGTCATTTATGAAGCCGATTTTTTCGTCAATTACACGCCCGTCACAGCCCTGGACATCGTTCAGCGCGTGCCGGGCTTTCGCGTGTCCAACGGTGACACCAATCGCCGTGGTTTGGGCGATGCATTTGGCAATGTGCTGATCAACGGCACTCGACCCGCGAACAAGGCGCTCACACTTGAAACGGTTTTGCAGCGCATTCCGAAAGACGATGTGATGCGTGTCGAGCTAATTCAGGAAGCCATGCCTGATTTTGACATGCGCGGGCATTCGCGACTGGTCAATGTGATCGTCACCTCAACCGGGGAAAGCTCCGGTTCCTGGGGTGCCAGGCTGCGCCTGTCGCCATCCGGCCGCATCGGACCGGGCTTCAATGTCTCTCAAACATCAACCCACGATGATGTCGAGGTTACGCTTGCCCTGTCCGGTGGATGGATGGGCAATCGTATTCGTCGCCGGTTCTCCCGTTGGGATGAAAATGACGTGCTGACAGAAATCCAGCATGACAATGATCAGCGTCATTATCAGGAATACATTCCCTCGATTGGGATCAACTGGACGATCAATGAAAACTCCAGCTTGCGTTTAAACCTTGAGGCACAGGAATGGGAATGGCGCCGCGAGCAGATCTCCATTATCGATCAGCCTGCCGGCGGTGTCTTTGAACCACTTCGCATCGAACACGCCCAATCCGAAGATGATCACGGTGGCTCCCGCCTGGGTTCGATGAGCTATTCAAACGCGCTGAGCAACGGGTTCTCCCTCGAGACGATGGCATTGATCCGTCGCGAGGAGTGGTTCAACGGGCCTGAGACCTATGCGAGCTTCGATCCCGTTGCAGGCTTCACCGGCTCTGTCATTGTCCGGAATAGCGGCGAGTATGAAGAAAGCGCATTGCGACAAACCCTGTCCTTTGACCCCAATGAAAATCATTCGGTGGAGTTCGGTGGTGAGATCGCTGTGAACGCCCGCGACACCTCGATTGAATTATTCAGCGATGATGGTGTGACAGTGACGCCAATTGTGCTGCCCGTCGCGAATACGCGGGTCGAGGAAACACGAAGCGAAATCTTCGCCAATCACGTGTGGACGATCAACGATGCGTTGAGTCTGGAAAGCGGCCTGCGCTACGAAATGTCTGAAATTGTCCAGACGGGTGACGCCAATCAGACGCGCAGCTTCGCTTATGCCAAACCCAGTATCACACTGAATTGGCGCCGTGATGACCAAAACCGGTTCCGCGTGACCGGTCGGCGCGATGTTGCGCAATTACAGTTTGGCAAGTTTGCCAGCTCTGTGGATGTCGCCGACAATAACAGCACGCTTGGCAATCCTGATTACGTGCCTCAGCGGACGTGGACAATCGAAGCCGAGTGGCAACGCAGCTTTGGCGATGACGGCTCCCTCTCGCTTCGCGTGGGACAGGATTGGATCGAAGATCTGGATGGATTTGTCGCGATCACCACACCCTCGGGCGTGTTTGATGCGCCTGGCAATATTGGCGACGGTACCAATTTCCGGGTCACCGCCAATATGACCACTCCGCTGGATGGCTTTGGGATTCCCAATGCGACTCTTGTCACCTTTGCTGAGTGGTACAACACAAATATCGAAGATCCACTCACGGGCGAAGACCGCATGTTCGACGGCTATCGTGAATGGGAGTTTTCCTTCGATTTTCGCCAGACCTTCCCGGAAAGCCAGATGGCCTGGGGTTGGGATTATCATTGGGTTTCAGATGGCGAAGTCTATCGGGCCCGGGAATCCCGCGTCTTCGGCAAGACCGACGGCGATCTGGACCTGTATGTCGAGACGACACGCTGGGGCGGGATCACGACACGGCTCGGCGTGGACGCGGTGATCAATAACGGCGATGACCGACAGCGCGTCTTCTACGATGGCTCCCGTGCCAACGGGATCGTCGCGGCCACCGAATACCGCAATGAGAGCATGGGTTCGACCTGGTATCTCAGCCTTCGCGGAACCTTTTGATCGCACGCATCCCCCTTCACGCGTCGATCATAACGGGCAGAGATGGCCAGCCATCTCTGCCCACTGGGGCATTTAAATCCTCAAATTTGAACTTAGCTGCCACATTTCCCCACACCAACAACTTTAGGTGAATTCCTATTCTACTTAAATGGCATTTTGTGGCATTTTATGACCACACATTTTGTTTATTGGACACATCCGCTTCTGAATTGGACACTTCGTGCAAACTTTCGTGCCCGCCAACAGGCTGGACCGATCAACTGGACAGAGAGACCGATGATGACCCGCATAATTGAAAGAACAGCACACCTCCTTCTCAGCACGGCCTGCCTGGCGGGAACGGCCGCCGCCAATGCACAAACGATCCCAATGGAGAGAACTCCAAGCGGGCACTACACCGTTCAGGTCGAGATCGGCGATACCGGAGCCCACACCTTTATCCTGGACACCGGGGCCAGTCATACGGCGATCGCGCAGGAGGCCGCGGAAGCTCTAGGCTTCGTCTCGCACTGGGAAGATATCGACAATGTTCAGGCTTTAACCGAACGCTTCGATGCCGAGCGTTTCGCAGTTGAGGACCTCGAAGTTATCGGCTTGCCCCCGGTTGATTTACTGACTGTGGTCATTCCCGAAACTCCGGAAGAACAAAACACCGTTGCGGGCCTAATCGGTGCCGACGCGTTCCCAGATGGACAATTTAGTATCGATTTCACGGATGCGGAGTTAATCATCCATGACGATATCGCTCTGCATCCTGATGGTGTTTACGACCCTGTCCGTCGACTACTCTTCGCGACCGCAGTGCTGGGCAGAGGGAGTGAACCGATCAATGTGTTGATCGATTCAGGCTCACACCAAACGCTGGTTAATCCAGCCATGCGTGCCTATGTCAATCGCCACTGGAACAGTGTGCGCCTTAATGTTTCTGGCGTTTCCGGCCGTATCGTTCGCGAGGTGGAAAGCGTCGCAATGCGCGGTATGCAGATCGGCGGTGTTTGTTTTAGTCGTGTGGATGGCGCCCTGGCAGATTTGGACGTCTTCCATGGCATGGGCTGGACCGGCGAACCCTCGATTATTCTTGGGCTGGACGTCTTGTCCGCGGTGGAACTGACCGTGGACCGCGATGCGGGCGTCTTTGAATTTGGTCCGGGGGGCGACAATCAAGAATGTAGAAATGACCGGGTGCAACGCACACACATTGATAATGAAGCCATGTAGGTCCGACACCGGACATTCATCACATACACGCAGGATTCAAATACAAAAAGGGCCGCGGTGCTGACGCACCGCGGCCCTTTCCAATGCGCTTATTCAGCGTCTATTCGTTTGGTAGAGCCGTCGGCGTTTGCTCAACTTTACCATCAGCATCACCCATCATTTTCTTGATGATCGGTGCGACAACCAGCATGCCGGCTGCGATAATCATCGCCCACATACCAACTTGCGAGTAGACGTCAATATAGGTCGCCTTGGCTGCGGCGGTGTCTGTCAGCTGCCCGCCGATGGTTTCAGCGCCGGTATTGGAGGCGATGATACCCGCAAGGTAGTTGGACAGGCCTGAGTACAGGAACCAGGCCCCCATCGTCATACCCACAACGCGCGCAGGCGCCAGCTTGGTAACGGCGGAAAGACCGACTGGCGACAGCATCAACTCACCCATGGTGTGGATGAAGTAGATGAGGAAGATGAAGTAGACCGGGGTCAGTCCATCAATGCCGCTCATCTGCATGCCAAACACAATCGAGTAGAAGCCCAGACCTGCCATGAACACACCGAGCGCAAACTTGACGGGTGTCGACGGATTTCGGCCCTTCTTGGCGAGTGCAATCCACATCCACGCAATGATTGGCGCGAAAATGAAAATAAAGCCGGCATTCAAACTCTGGAAAACCGGCGTTGGCACGGAAACACCAAACATATTTCGATCAACCAGACGCGCCGTGAACAATGTCAGGGACGACCCAGCCTGCTCAAACAAAGCCCAGAACGGGATTTGGGCAAGAACGAAATAAATCGCTGCGATCATCTTTCCGCGCTCCCCACCCTTTGTCATGAACAAGGCATAGAACAGCAGGAAGGCAAACATAGCGATGCCAAGCGGGAGAAGAATACTTCCCAAACCGTCCGGGAACATCACAGCCATCATGGAAACACCAATGATAGCGAGGCCCGCCAGATAACACGCACCCTCCACATTAATCGGTCCAAGAACGCTCTTCTTGAGCTTCTCCGGATCCGGTGGATCAGCCCGCCCGCCGAGCCAGCCCTGGAAACCAAGGAAGGTCAGCAAGCCCAGCAACATGCCAATACCGGCAAGACCGAAGCCATAGTTCCAGCCATAGGCAATACCGATCCAGCCCACGGTGATGGTGGACAGGAAAGAGCCGAGATTGATCCCCATATAGAACAGGGTGAAGCCGGAATCACGACGGGTATCGCCGAGCCCATACATCGCACCCACGATGGTGGAAATATTGGCCTTCAAGAAACCCACACCCGCAATAATCAGGGCCAGGGCGAGGTAGAGGATGTTCACATACATCTCTTCTTGAACAACACGGGTCATATCACCATCAAAATCGATCCGAGCCGGCAGGCCAACAGCCTCCGGATCAGCGATGGTCATGACGGAGCCACTCTCCTCAAAGCCGATCATGGACTGACCGCTGTCGGAGATAATAATCTGGTTGGCGTCACCACCTCGACCGTCGAGCGTCACCTCATACTCGGCGCCTTCATAGGTCATGATTTCGCGAGAGCCGGCCCCTTCAAAGGCCATCAGCCCGTGCCCGAAGACCAGCAGAATAGCACCAAAGGTCACCGCTTTTCGTTGCCCCAGATACCGGTCGGCGAGCGTTCCGCCGATGATCGTCATCACATAGACCAGGGCCGTATAGGCACCATAGATCAGCGTTGAGCGGGCGTCCGAGAACAGGAAGTGCTGTGTCAGATACAACAGCAACAAGCCGCGCATTCCGTAATAGGAAAAGCGCTCCCACATTTCGGTTAAAAATAGAATCGCCAGCCCTTTCGGGTGGCCGAAGAAAGACGTGTCTTTCTCAAACTCAAGCGCAGCTGCCGCTGCGGCTTCCGTTGTTTCGTCGGTCAAGATTTTCTCCCCATTCCCACAAATGCGGGCTTTTACTTGGGGGCAATTGACCATGTGCCGGCCATTCGCTCAAGCCTTGGTCGCGGCTGAAGCGGTTCATCTACATTACAAATTTTCGTGTAAATCCAGTTTTTCCACGATTTAAAGCGCTCAAATTAGTAGGCGCACTCGGTAAATACCGGCTCGATGCAGCCCTTCCACTCACCCTTATAACGGGCGATGAGATCGTCGGAACGTGTGCGGCCTGTTTCGACCATTTCATCCAGATCGTCGAGGAAATGCCCCTCATTTTCTCCATGACCATTCAAACGTGCCCGCGCATTCAGGCCGGCACGGGATATCGCCAGCACGTCTTTCGCCAAATCTCGCATGGTACGATCGCGAAAACCGGCGCGAAGTCCGTGATGGGCAGCGGCCAGGCGCAACCCTTCGCGCTCGTCAGCGCTCCAGTCTTTGACCAGATCCCAGGCCGCATCCAGAGCGGTATCATCGTAGAAGAGCCCAACCCAGAAAGCCGGCAAGGAACACAAGGAATTCCACGGACCGCTGTCTGCGCCACGCATTTCAAGAAATGTCTTCAATCGCACTTCCGGGAACATCGTCGAAAGATGATCCTCCCAATCGCTCAGGACAGGCTTCTCGCCGGGCAGGATATCAAGCCTACCTTCAAGGAAATGTCGGAAGCTTTTGCCTGTGGCATCCAAATATTGGCCGCCGCGCTTGACGAAATACATGGGCACATCGAGCGCCCAGTCTGCGTATTGCTGAAATCCAAAGCCTTCCTCGAAGGCGAAGGGCAGCATGCCGGTGCGATGATTGTCGGTATCAGTCCAGACATGGGCCCGATAGGATTGGAAGCCGTTCAGCTTGGCATCACCGAAGGGTGAATTGGCAAATAGCGCCGTTGCGACAGGCTGCAGCGCAAGCGAGACACGCAATTTCTTGACCATGTCCGCCTCACTGGAAAAGTCCAGATTGGTTTGAACGGTGCAGGACCGGAACATCATCTGATGCCCCATCGTGCCAACCTTAGGCATATAATTTTTCATCAGGCCGTAGCGGGCCTTCGGCATCATCGGTGTGTCGGCGAGAGACCATTTGGGCGAGAAGCCCAGCCCGAGGAAGCCGGCACCGATTTCATCAGCGACTTCACGCACTTCGCGCAGATGATGATTGACCTCATAACACGTGTCATGAACGTTTTCGAGCGGCGCGCCAGAGAGCTCGAACTGGCCACCGGGCTCCAGTGTGATCGAGGCGCCATCGCGCTTGAGGGCGACGACATCGCCATCCTCAATGACAGGTTCCCAGTTAAAACGGGTCATACCATCGAGCAATTTTCGAACCGTCGGACCGTCACCTGAATAGGGAAGCGGCGTGTGCCCATCGAGGGCAAAACCAAACTTTTCGTGTTCGGTACCAATCCGAAAGTCTTCGACCGGTTTGCAGCCCGAGGCCAGATGCCCTGCGAGCATGTCGAGATCCTCGATCGCCGCGCCTTCGCCACCCTGGTTGTATGTGCCGCTCATGAATGTGCCCCATTTGTCGGTCGCGCGCACCTGACGGCTAGCGCTCTATATCCGCAACAAATATGTGGCCGGCGTCACCAGAACAAGGCGCGGCTGCTGCGAATAACAATTAAGTGACGACACTAATGACACATTCTACCAGTCACCGCATGCCGCTTGCCAGATAGTCAGGGCGCTCACTGCGGCTGTCTCTGCACGCAAAATGCGGGGCCCCAGTGTCACTGGGTGGACAAAATCCAGTTCATGTAACCGCGTCCGCTCGGCGGTGGAAAACCCGCCTTCCGGACCAATCAAAATTGCACCACGTACGCCACCAACCGATTTGACAACATCAAACATCGGCCCGGCGCGCCCGTCAGGGCCGCCCCAGGGCGCATCGGGATCATCCCCGGCTTCATCACAGTAATACAGCGGACAGGACGCATCCCAGCCGGGCAAGATATTTTCTAACCGCTCAATTTCGGGGAGTTGCGGCAAATCAAGCCGTTCCGTCTGTTCGGCTGCCTCAATGGCGATAATTTCGAACCGGTCCATGCGAAGCCGGTCTTTCTGAGTCCGCGCCGTCACAACCGGTCGAATGAGACTGGCACCCAGCTCGGTCGCCTTCTCGACGATCAATTCGTTCTTTTGCCGCTTTACGGGCGCATAATAGAGGCTCAAATCGGGGCTCGAAACCTGCGCGCGCGTTTGCTCGACCAGTTTGAGTATGACGGCCTTGCGATGGGCCTCGACGATTTCGCCCCGCCACTCGCCATCCTTGCCATTAAACAGGCGGACGCACGATCCGGTCTCGCGGCGCATGACAGACACCAGATAGTGGCTCTGCTCTCTGGACAGACTAATCGGGATGGATGGTTCTAGGGGCTGGCCGAGCCAGAGGCGGGGATCATTGCTCATGGCGCTCGCATACCGCGTCGCCGGAGCCAAGGCAAAACTTCAATGATTGGCCGCACGCTCTAGGCTGACACGCGGCAACCAAATCTCAGCATTAGGCAATCGCGGCCATGCAAACCATTCCGGCCCAAATCACGACGGCTATTCCAGCGCGTACCATGGTCAACTCCCTTTTCTGGCCCGGGTTAGGCCAAATTTAGTCACCCAATTTTTGCCACATACAGGCTGGAATATTTCGACTGAACCTGCCATGAACCGTTCGATCCCTGTCGAATTTTATCTACCAGACGAGCTGCAACACCCGGGGCCTGCAAAAGCATGCAATTCAATTTTGACCGTCGTGTGGCCGATTCAGTTCCGCGTTCCTGGGTGGACGAGGCACCGCTTGGATTGCGGCCGTTTTTGCGTTTGGCACGCTATGACCGCCCGATCGGGTTTTGGCTGCTCGCCCTGCCCTGCTGGCAAGGCTTGTTACTGGCCCGGATCGGAACCGGTTTAGGCTGGGTCGATCTTTGGTATGCCGTACTGTTCGGGCTCGGGGCTATCGCGATGCGCGGAGCGGGCTGCACCTATAACGACATCATCGACCGCGACCTAGATGCGCAGGTTGCGCGCACAGCGGATCGCCCGCTTGCTGCCGGGACAGTATCGCTCAAGCAGGCCTGGTATTTTCTAGCGGCTCAAGCTGGTGTCGGCTTTCTCGTTTTGATCCAGCTTCCCCTTCTGGCCATTGGCGTCGGGCTGGCTGCGCTCATTCTGGTTGCGGCCTACCCGTTCATGAAACGCATCACATGGTGGCCGCAAGCATGGCTCGGCCTCACCTTCAACTGGGGCATTCCAGTCGGCTACGTTGCCGCTTCGGGGCAAATCGATTTGGCGATGATTGCGCTGTACGCCGCCGGCGTGATGTGGACGTTGGGCTATGACACCATTTACGCCCATCAGGACACAGAGGATGATGCACTCGTGGGCGTGAGATCGACCGCACGGCTGTTTGGCAAGACCTCCCAGTCTTGGGTCGCGGGTTTTTATGGAGCCAACGCGATTTTGGTCGGCATCGCCGTCACACTGAAGTTGGCCTCACCCTGGTTTGTCGTCGTTTATGCCCTGTATGCGGCCCACTTGTTCAACCAGGTCCGCCAGCTGGATGTGAATGACGGCGCTAAATGTCTCGCTCTGTTCAAGGCTAACCGGACCAGCGGCTTATTATTGGTCGCCGCATTATTGATCGCGTCACTGCTATAGTGTCATGCGGCCAAGGTTAGACGTCCAATTGTTACGCAAAAGAACATTGCCAGCTCTGTGCGCTTGCTTTTAGCTGGCATCAAACTTGAGAGCCGGGTCTTGTTACAAGTGCTCATAAAACGATCAAACCCGCATCGGCCCGCAAAATTGGGAATGCCCCCGCTATGAAACGTATTGCTAGTCTAATTGCCCTTCTCGCCCTGTTTCTGTTACCTGCCGCGCAGGCACAGCCCACTCAAGAGGAACTTGAGGCGGCCCGTGTGACGCTTGATGGTCGGTGTGCGTTAGGCGAGTCGCGTGCGTGTATTCTGTTGGGTCGCATGTATCGCACAGGCACAGGTGTGGAGGCCGACCTGGCCCGCGCTCATGAATTGTTCAATTTGAGTTGCGCGAGCGACCCATCGCTGTGTGGTGATTTGGGAGCCCTATACCTGTCCGGTGACGGTGTTGAACAAAACATTCCGACAGCGATCGGGTATTTCTCACTCGCCTGCGATAATAACGCTGCCAATAACTGCCGCACCCTTGGCATGCTGTTTCGCGATGGTGTGGGCGTCGAGCAAGATTTGGAATCGGCCGTAAGCATGTTCCGAAGAGCCTGCGACTTGCGTGATTTCAATGGGTGCTCGTTTCTCTCAACCGCCTTTTTAAACGGAGCCGGGGTCGAGCAAAGCACAGAAACAGCTTTGTCGATTTTGCAAGTTGCGTGCGACGGCGGCGGAGCGATCAATTGTTATGAATTGGGCATGATCCACCTGCAAGGCGATTTGACCCCGGTCAATTACGAGCTCGGCATACCGCTCTTGCAACGCGCCTGCGACGGTGAAATCGCACAGGGCTGCGCGTTTATGGGATTGATGTTTCACCATGGCCAGGGCGCGCCATCGGATCCGGAAACAGCGGCTCGTTATCTGTTGCGGGCCTGCGATCTCGGTGACCCGACGGCCTGTCAGATGATGGGGCGCTAGACCCGCTTGTCAGCTGCGCGCGATCGTGTCGGATTAACCGACAACGCAGACAGGTTTGGTTTGACCGCCCGGCACCCAGATGGCTTAGTGTCGACCTACACCCGCTGGGTGTAGCTAATCTGGGGATATGTTCCATTATGCGTTTCGATGTTGTTGCCGGTCTCGGTGTGTGTCTGGCTGCGTCAACTTTGTGTGTCACGGCTGACGCACAGACCCCATCTATCGATGACGACCTGCACATTGAGCTGAGCTATCATACGCTGGACAATGGGTTGCGCGTCGTTCTCGCCGAAGACGACACCGTCCCAACAACCACTGTTGCTGTGTATTACGAGGTTGGCTTTCGCAGTGAACCCAGGGGTCGCACAGGGTTTGCCCATCTCTTCGAACACTTATTCTTCACCGGCTCACGCAATATTCCGGGGGACGGTTTTCATGCCTTTATCTCGGAGATTGGCGGCATCTCCAACGGGTCGACCCGACTCGATTTCACGAACTATTTTTCGGTTGTTCCCGCCAATGCTCTGCGCCCCCTTCTTTGGGCTGAGGCCGATCGCATGGCCGCGCCAACCTTGTCGCAATCCGCCCTGGATGAGCAACGCGAAGTGGTCCGCAACGAAATCTTCGTCAATGTTTTAAATGTGCCTTTTGGCGGCGCCAGCTGGATTGATTTGCCGATCGCGGCGAACGAAAACTGGCACAATTCACACAATTTCTATGGCGACCTCAGCGATCTTGATGCCGCGGAAATGACCGAGGCGAGAGCGTTTTTCGAAACCTATTATGTCCCCAGAAACGCGGTCCTCGTTGTTGCCGGATATTTCGACCACGACGACACCCTTGCCTATATTGACGAATTGTTCGGAGCGATTCCGGGGGGAGACGGTCGACCAGATCTAGACGTTTCTGAACCGCGGCAAACTGAGGAGCGGCATCATACGCGCTATGATCCTCTCGCATCCCAACCCGGGCTGGCGATTGGGTACCATATGCCCGAGCGTGGCAGTCCGGAATATTTCGCCATGGTCATGATTGATCAGCTCGTGCTGGGTGGCGGCGATGCGCGATTGCGGCAACAATTGATCAATCAACAGGGGGTCGCCGAAGCCATCAATGGCGGGATCAATCTGCTGGGCACGCCCTTCAATTATAATGGCCCGATGCTGTGGTCGATCGATGTTATGCACGATGAGAGCGTCGATTCGCAGGCGGTTTTGGATCAAATTGATCTTGCGATTGACGCGCTTCGGACAGTGCCGGTCACTTCGGACGATCTCGATCGCACCCGCATGAAGTTGATGACGTCGTTTTATGGACAGCTGGATTATTCGACCCGGTTTGGTCTCGCTGACCTGCTGGCGAGTTTTGCTCTGTTTGATGATGACCCGTCGCGTGTCAACAATATTACAGCGGGGTTCGAGCAGGTCACACCGGAATTAATTCTTTCCACGGCTCGGGAGTATCTGCGGCCAACCAACCGGACCGTGTTGCAGCTTGTCCCAGGTGTAGACGCAAGTCTCAGTAATGTGCCTCCAGAAAATATGAGTCTCGCCGCCCCGGAAAATTCCAAGACGGGGGATACGCCATGATCGTTCTGGCCCGCACCCTGTTCGCCAGCCTGTTGCTGATCTGCCAGGCAGTCGCGCAACCGGCTCTGGCTCAGATCGACAGCCAACCGCCCGAGATTGGCCCGCCCATCCCGTTTGACCTTCCTCCCACCAATACCATCATGCTGGAAAACGGCCTGAAGGTGACCTTCATACCATGGGGTATGACGCCCACAGCACAGATCATCGTCTCAGTGCGAGCCGGTAATATTGATGATGGTGCAGAGACCTGGCTGGCCGATACCACCGTCGCGGTGATGGAAGAAGGGGCTGCCGGGCGAACCCGTTCGCAAACCGCGACGCGCTTTGCGGATATGGGCGGTTCACTGTTTACGCGCGTTACGCACATCCATTCTACCTTCGCGACCTACATCCTTTCCGAGAGCGCACCGGAGGCCCTGAATTTGCTCGCGGATGCTGTGCGTCGACCAAACTTTTCAGCGCGTTCATTGCCGCGCGTCAGGCAAAACCTGACGCACTACCTATCCTCGACGCGCGCCAGCCCGGATGCCCAGGCCCTTGAAGCCTTTCTGGCTCATTTATACCCTGAGGGTCATCCCTATCACAGCGCCTACCCAACGGATGAGCAAATCAACGGATATTCGATCGCCGACATGCGGCGGTTTTATCGGGCAAATTTTGGTGCTCAGCGGACGCATATCTATATCTCCGGGCGTTTCGACCAGGCAGAAATGGAACGCGCTGTGCGGGACAATTTCGGGGATTGGGCGATGGGCCCATTCGATGATGCGCCACAAGCGATCCCGGCGCCCGGACCAATTGTCCATCTAATCGACCGCCCTGGATCGCCACAATCGACCGTAAGACTGATTTACCCGGTCTCACCGATTGATGGAAAGATGGCGCGCGCGCTGGAAGTATTTGACAATTCCGTTGGAGCGTTTGTTTCCACCAGAAACCGGGAGCTCGGTTATTCCTATTCCCCGGCGACCTACATTAACTGGACACGTGGCGGCGGTTATTGGACCTATGCCGACGACATCAACACCCCCATGACAGCCCAGGCATTGTTTGATGTCTTTGCCCTGCTTGATTGGCAAAGAGGCAATAGCTGGGACACGTCGGGCACGAAACAGTGGATGGCCAACATATTCGTGATGACAACCGCCTCCACAGACGGATTGCTCGGCCAAATCATGCTTCGCGACACCCATGATTTGCCGTTTGATTATCTCAACAGCTATGTCGGCGACATTATGGATGTGCCGGACGATTCTCTCGCGGCGATGGCCCGAATGCATATCAGAAATGACCGCATGACCTTGGTGATTGTCGGAGATTTGGCGGTCATCGAAGCGGACATTCGCGCGCTGCCGGCGCTTGAAGGTGTTGAATTCATCGTTGAGTCGAATCGCGACTAAAGAGATCCATGTCCGCGTACGGGGCCCAGCGCAGATGCTGCCTCTACTTTTGGCCAGAATCACAGCACCTTGTGCCGCATGGCCCGCGCACGCACCGTCGATCGACGGTTATTCCTTCTGCTCGAAATTGCCGCCCGGCGTATGAATCGGGATGCCGATGCACGTTTGAAAACAGAGGTCGGTGTCACCTCCGCCCAGGCTGCAGTCATGTTTTTGCTCTCTCGACGCGGTGAACGCCGGATGGGTGAAATCGGCGATATGCTATCGCTCAACCCTCCGGCGGTAACAGGCCTGGTCAATCGCATGGCGGCGCTTTCGCTCGTTATAAAAACCAGCTCCAAGACGGATAAGCGATCGGCGGTTGTGTCATTGACCGAAAAAGGTCGGGCGTTGGCAGATGCGGCAGATCATGTCCTGCGTGACCTGAATACCGAGCTGGAAACGCGGCTTGGCGATACGGATAGTGATACACTTCACCGGGTTTTGACCTCGCTCGCGGTTGATGCCTGAGCCACGTTTTCGGATACCCGTTATTTGTCCAACCGGTTTTGTCTGAAAGACATTTCGCGCTGGTGACAAAACCGATTAGAGTAGGCCCAACAAAAATAAAGATAATGGAGGCTCATGTGAGCGAATTCATCTTGGTCGATGATAATGACGGTGTGCGGACAATCCGTTTCAACCGCCCTGACAAGAAAAATGCCCTGACACGCGCCATGTACAGCGCCGCCGCCGAAGCGCTTGAGTCTGGTCAGGCTGACAAATCGGTCCGCGTTTTCATCATCGCCGGTGCGGGTGGTATTTTCACCGCCGGCAATGACATTGTGGATTTTATGGAATCTCCACCCCGCATTGGCGGCGGTGACATGCCCCCGGTTGAGCGCTTCATGCATGCGCTTCTGGGAACGACCAAACCCGTTATTGCGGCCGTTGATGGCCTAGCAATCGGGATCGGCGTGACCATGCTGCTGCATTGCGACATCGTCTATGCTTCGAAACGCGCGAGCTTTAAAACACCATTCGTCGATCTGGCGCTGGCTCCTGAATTTGGTTCCAGCCAGGTGATGCCGGCTTTTTTTGGTCGTGTGGTGGCCGCAGATTTATTGATGCTGGGGTCGACCTGGAATGCCGATCGTGGCCTGCAGACCGGGCTACTCACAGACGTCACTGATGTTGATGCGCTTGATGAAACAGCGATGGCGGCGGCCCGCTCTATGGCGGACAAGGCTCCCGGCGCGATGCGCGCGGCGAAGGCCCTGATGCAACGCCCGCCGGAAGATCTGGTGGAACGCATCAAAATCGAGGGAACGTTGTTTGCTGATTTGCTGCAGTCGGAGGAATTCACCGAGGCAGCGACCGCTTTCATGGAACGTCGCAAACCCGACTTTGCCAAATTCGACTAGCGAAACAGCCCCGGGACAATCACATGTACAAAAAAATTGCCGCAGGCGCAGGCGCGCTTCTGGTCGCGGGTGCGATCGCATTCAACTTGTCGCCGATCGGGCGGATTTATCTGCACAGCGGGACCGGAATTGTTGCCAAGCAAACCTGCTCGCTGACATTTGTGACGGGGCTGGAGTCTGAGCGAGCGCAGAACCTCTATGTCCGCCCACTTTTGGGTGCCGCGGCGGACTTCATAAGCGTGGATATCGATGAAGAGGATCGGGAGGTCCGGACATCGATCTTCGGCCTCTGGGGAAAACACGCTGTGTATCGCGACGGATTAGGCTGTTCGCTTGTGCATGACAGCCGCAATTTTGACGACACCGTGTCGGTGCCGATGACTCGACCCCACGATACCCTGCGACTGAATTCTGAACACCGTGACGCCTATTTTGACCGGGCTGCCTTGGATACCGCTTTGGATACAGCGTTTGCGGACCCGGACTGGGGACCACGCAACACTCTGGGGATCGCCATTTTACACCGCGGCGAACTGATCGCGGAACGATATGCAGACGGCCTGTCTTCGGAAAGCCGCTTTCATGGCTGGTCAATGACCAAGAGCTTCACGACAACCCTGGCGGGGGCGCTTGAATATCAGGGGCGTATCGATACACGCGCGACCGGCGCGGTGCCGGCTTTGGCTGATGATCGCGCCGATATCACGATTGAGCATTTACTGCGTATGACGGGTGGCCTCGCCATCGAAGAAACGAATACAGGCACTGATCCGACATCTGAAATGTTGTTTAGTCAAAGTGATATGGCCCACTATGCAGCTACTCGGAGGCGGCTCCACGCACCGGGCGAGCATTGGCAATATATGAGCGGAAATACTGTGCTGGCCAACCATGCGATCCAGCAAGTACTCGGCTCGACGCTGGAACAACAAATTGCTGGTGTACGTGAGCTTCTGTTTGAACCCCTCGGCATGAACACGGCTGTGATCGAGGTAGACGAGACCGGTACGATGCAGGGCAGCTCCTACATGTATGCGACGGCCCACGATTGGGCGCGTTTGGCGCTTCTCTACGCCAATGAAGGCATGGTCGACGGCCAGCGTGTGTTTGCGCAAGACTGGGCCGAACGGGTGGCAACACCGACCGCGGCCTCCGCGGGCGATTATGGCATGGGTTTCTGGATTCCAAATGCCGATGCAGGCCTGCCGGCGGATGCCTACATGATGAATGGCTTTCAAGGCCAGAATGCGATGATTCTGACACAGGACGAACTCGTCATTGTGCGCTTCGGTGCCAGTAACGGGATCAGCTCTGGGACCTTTGACCTGACCCGCGCCGTGGTCGCGGCAAAGCATGTGACCACGGGAGAGAATTGATGGCCTACAGGTCGCTGCGAGAATTCATTGATCAACTGGAAGCCGATGGCGATCTGGTGCGCGTCACGCGCCCGGTCTCAACTGATCGCGAAATGACCGAGATTCAACACCGCACCCTAGTGGCGGGCGGACCGGCCATTTTGTTTGAAAATGTGGTCAATGAGCGCGGCGAAAAATCGGACATGCCTTGCCTGGTCAATCTGTTTGGCACAGTGCGCCGCGTCGCCCAGGCGGTAACGCTGGGCGGTGAGAGCCGCACCACGGGCGAGGAATTGCGCGAAGTGGGTGAGCTGCTGGCCTTCCTGCGCCAGCCGGAACCGCCGCGTGACCTGAAAGACGCGATGGACATGCTGCCGCTGGCCAAGACGGTCATGTCGATGCGGCCCAAGACCGTTTCCAACGCGCCCTGTCAGGATATCGTGCTCACCGGAGACGATATCGATCTGGACAAACTGCCAATCCAGACCTGCTGGCCTGGCGAACCGGCGCCGCTGATCACCTGGCCACTGGTGGTCACCCAGGGACCGAATGTGAAGGATGACAAGCAGGACGATTTCAATCTGGGCATCTATCGGATGCAAAAACTGGACAAGACCTCCACACTGATGCGCTGGCTCAAGCATCGCGGCGGGGCGCAGCATTATGCGCGCTGGAAGGACAAGAAACCGGATCCCCTGCCCGCCGCCGTGGTGATCGGTGCCGACCCGGGTACCATTCTCGCAGCCGTCACACCGGTACCCGACACGCTTTCGGAATATCAATTCTCGGGCATTTTGCGCGGCAAGAAGGCCGAACTTGTGGACTGCAAGACCATCCCGCTGAAGGTGCCGGCCGAGGCGGAGATCATTCTGGAAGGCCATGTCATGCTCGATGAGTATGGCGATGAGGGCCCCTATGGCGACCACACCGGCTATTACAATTCCGTCGAGCAATTCCCGGTCTTCCGGATCAGCGCCATCACCATGCGCAAAAACCCGATCTATCTGACCACCTATACCGGCCGCCCGCCGGATGAGCCCGCCGTGCTGGGTGAGGCGCTCAATGAGGTCTTCATTCCTCTCCTGCAGCAGCAATATCCCGAAATCCTCGATTTCTGGCTGCCGCCCGAGGGCTGCTCCTACCGCATCGCCGTTATCTCGATGAAGAAGGCCTATGCCGGTCACGCCAAGCGCGTGATGATGGGCGCATGGTCCTTCCTCCGCCAGTTCATGTACACAAAATGGATCATCGTGGTGGATGAAGATATCAATGCCCGCGACTGGAAAGACGTGATGTGGGCGGTCAGCACACGCATGGACCCGGCCCGCGATATCGTGACGGTTGAGAACACGCCGATTGATTATCTGGATTTTGCTTCGCCGGTCTCAGGACTGGGCTCGAAGATTGGGCTCGATGCGACCGACAAGATGGGCAATGAGACCAATCGCGAGTGGGGGCGGAAGCTGGCTATGGATGATGAGACGAAGGCGCGGGTGGATGAGATTTGGGCGGAGTTGGGGATAGCGGGGTGAGTGAGGGAATGCTGCCGCTGGATTCGCCGATGTGGGGTGAGTTGAACCATGTCTACGGATCGGCCGAGGACTCTCCTCAAATGCTGCGGGCCCTAGAGAAATTGGATCAAATTTCGTGGGGTGAAAGTTCTGGCCCGCTGGATACGTTCATCTCTGCGCACTACCATCAAGGCGATCCAAACTCCGCCGCCCTGGCGGCCGTGCCACACCTGCTTCGTATAGGAAAATCCAAGGGCGCGGGCTCTCTCACACGACTACTGATTCTGATTGGATGGATTGAGTCTGTTCGTGATGACGCGGCCCCGCTCGAAGCGACTGCCCTGCTGGCTGCCTACGACGAAGCCATTGCTGAGGCACTTGAATTATCGCTCGAAGCGATTCAGCTGCCGATCACTGATAACGAAGACTTCCGCCATGTACTCGGTGCTATCGCTGCATTTCGTGGGAAAAAATTTTTGGCGCTCAGGCTCTTTGAACTCGACGCCCTGTATGACGAATACTTGGAAAAACACGGCGAAGATTTCACCAACCGTCCCAAATTCTAGAGTTGCCTTCCACACAAGTAGCTATTTCCCTCTTCTCCCGGATTTATTCCGGGACCTGGAGGAGCTGAAAGCCTGGTGCGTGTCCTGCTTGTCCTCCAGACCCCGGAATAAATCCGGGGAAAGTGATAAATCCAGGGGAAAGAATAACTCCGGGGGAAGACTAGACAAAAGCGCCTCATTTTTTCTTCGCCCGTTTACGGGGGAAGTGGGCGCGCAGCGCTCGAAGGGGGTGAGCGAAGCGATGCCGAAGCTCCACCACTTCACTCCGAAGCGGCGCAGGAAAATTGGTGCACACTTATCCCCGCCCCCAGGGCCTGCGCTTATAGTGCGTGTATCTGATCTCGCGGCGGGGCGCTTCTAGACCGTCTGGGAATGTGAGATTGGTGCGGTGTATTTGAAGGACCGGCTTGCGCGTTTTGCAAGAACGGGCGGTCTGGATAATGGGGCCGATCGGAAAATCCTCTTGGCGGACGACGAGCTCAAGGCAACTCGGGGCGTATCAAGGGGCTAACAGGGGCCAAAACTGTAAGGTCTTCCGGTCGATTAGAGCCGACAACACCGCGCGCGGAGTGATCCAACGGATCAGTTTCAACTAGCGCAATATTTCATAGGTTCGACGGATCACTCCGCGTATCCCGCCACTTTCGTGGCACAAGATGTAACTCCGGCGCCCCGCGTACGGAGGATTTGGTGCGCGCGGGGGCAGAAGATACGCGGTGCGCAGAACGCCCTACTCCCGCCCCGTCCACTGCACGTTCGGCTCTTCATAACAATCGCCGATCTGGGCGCTGAAGCCGGTCGGGTAGGCCGGACGGTCGAAGGTCATGTTGACGCGACCCCAGAGATGGGTGGTGCGATCGTCGACAGTGAGAATGGTGACATCGCATTCCGGTGACGGGATGTTCGGGTCGGTGGCGATCCAATAGCCGGTGAACTGGCCCACGCGATTATCGTAATTGCCGGCGAGCCCGCGGATATAGACGCGATAGCTACCATTTTTAGGGGTTCGCATGGTGAGGACAGCGTATTCGCCAATATCGGCTTCATAGATCACCTGTCCAGCATCAGAGGTCCAGACCTCGTCGGCCAGGGCTGGTGCGACTGCGAAAGCGGCGATGAGTGCTGCGGACGTGATGAGATGACGCATAAGTATTCCCCCGTTTGACGGGACGATGGTCGCGAGTTCACGCGACAAAGGCAAGAGCGGGGGCAAGGCTTTTATTGCCTGATGGAGTTTGAACGCAAGACGAGAGGTGAGGCCGGTCGGGAAAAACGATGCTTTCCCATCATATCTGGACTTCGGTCTAAAATTATCCGACACTCCCCAAATGACCGACATCTCTACCGCCCAGGCTCGACCGAATGCCCGCTCAATCGCCAATCGCGAGAAGATCTATCAGGCGGCGATGGACCTGTTTCGTGACCGGGTGTTTGATGCAGTGACGATGCAGGACATTGCCGATCAGGCCGGCATGTCGCGGGCCAGTGTGTTTAATCACTTTCATAACAAGATCGCGTTGCTGGGCGAGTTCTTTGAACGTTTCACCGTAGAGGCGCTGGAAATGGCCGGTGCCTCCAGCGCGACAGGATTTCGAGGGCGGCTGGTATCCCTGTTTGGGCCCTTTGGTACCATCGCTCACCGTAACAAGCCCATCATTGCCCAGATCGCCTCGCTCGCTATGGGTCATGGCCCCCTGGCAGAGCTCGAGAGTGAGCTAGACAATGATCTGGTGCGGTATTTCCTCGACGTGATTGCCGACGCCAAACAGGCGAATGAAATCCGCCACGATCTGGATGATACCTTCCTGGCGCACATGCTGCTGGGCCTGCTCACCGTGACGGCGCATGACTGGGTCAATAGTGGCCAGAAGACCCGCCTGGACGAAGATTTGATCGCTCGTTTTGATGTATTGATCGCCGGTGTCGGTAATTAATTCAACGAATTTGCATCCAAATGTCACGCCCATGCATCTAGTAGATGCCCACCTCATTTGGACGGTGGTCTAATTAACTTTAGGCATGGGTAGCAGGAGCGCATAATGCTTAGATGGATGACAGTTTCGGGAGCGGTGCTCGCCGCCTCGCTTGCCGCGTCAGGCTTTGCCGATGACGGCCACACCAGCGCCGGTGATGCCTGGCGTGCGGACGCCGACGCGTTCGTAGCCGTGCTTGAAGCGGAGCATGATAATCCGTTTTTCCACACTCCAGAGGAACAATATCGCGCCGCCCTGGACGCCTACAAACGTGATGTTGACACGATGAGCCATGCCCAGCGTGTTGCCGGCCTGGCACATCTGGCGGCCCTGGTGGGTGACGGGCACACCTGGATGCCGATGCACGCGCTGCCTTTTGACGGCCTGCCAGCCGGGCCGGGCTTTCGGTCATTGCCGGTACGATTTGAATTATTCGACGAGGGCTTGTTCATTGTCGGTGCGACTGACGCGCACGCTGATTTGCTCGGGGGCCGTGTCACCGGCTTTGGCAATGTGAGCGCCAGCGAGGCCGAGGCACGCATGATGGCGTTACTGCCCAATGATGCGACCAGTTTTGCATCTGAATTTGTCGCGGAATGGCTGATGCAGGCGGAATTGCTGGCAGCATCCGGCCTGACAATGGATGCCGAGGCGGTTGTCTTGCAGATTGAAAGCGATGGCAGACCGATCACCGCAAACCTGTCTCCGCTTGGTGCTGACGCGCGCTATGACTGGGTGTTCTCGATGGACAGTGGACCGTCGGGCGAAGACGATTGGTTGCGCGCAACAGATTTATCGCCGGCATGGCAGCAAACTTTTGACCGAATGTGGCGCACCCAGTCGATGGATGGGGCATCCTATCTGCAAATCATCAACATCCGTGATGGTGCCAATCAGAGCTATGCGCAGATCGCGCAGGAAGCGGTCGATTTGGCCCTGCAGTCAGACTCACCGCGACTCGTGATCGATCTGCGCCGTTGCCTGGGTGGCGACGGGACGCTGAATGCAGGCCTGCTCGCGGCCGTCACCTCAGCGACCGAGCTCAATCAGCCGGGTCGGATTGCCGTGCTTACCAGTCGGCAAACGCACTCCGCCGCCGTGATGCTGGTCTCTGATTTGGAACAACAGACAACGGCCCGTTTCTATGGACAGCCGACCGCGGACCGTCCCAACCATCATGGAGAAACGAATGTCTTCGTGACACCAAACTCGCAATTGCCGATCATCCATGCGAGCGAATACTACCAGACCTCTACGCCCGATGATGACCGTCGTAACCGCACGCCGGACGTCGCCATCCCCTACCGTTTTTCCGATTACATCGCTGGCCGTGACCCTGTGCTGGCCACCGCGCTGACCGACATGAATGGGCAATAATCATGACTTTTTTCAAGAACACGCTCGCCACCTCTGCTGCTCTGACCTGCCTTACCTCGGCCGGAATCGCCGATGATGACTGGACCTATAACACTGAAAACAATGCAATAGGCCGTATCTACTATTATGAGCGCACCAATACTGATGGGAGCCGCGATGAACGGGTAACCGTCTATCGCCAGGATGAAACCCATATCGCCGTCTACAAGGAAGCCAGCCTCTGCGGCAATGCCGCCCTGGTCACCGCAACGCTAGACTTCGAAACCTTCACGACACCGGTCATCACCGGTGGTCGACTTATGCCGGACGCCGAGGTGATGGAATTTGCCTTTCTCAATCATGACCCAGGCAGCGATATCGCGACGATGGATGTCCGTTTTCCGGACATGGAAATCAATGAAAGTGCCCCGATCAGAAACCAGACCTGGCACCTGTTTGACTTCGACCTGGCCAGCCTGACCATGATGACACCGCATCTGACTGACCCCGCCGGCCATTTCAGCTTTGGCATGGCGTTGGTCTGGGCCGACCAAACTGCCGAGGATCCTTTCACTTGGATGGGCGATGTGGCGGTCAATTACGAAGGCGATGAAAGCCATATCGGTCATCACACACGCCGGTATTCACTGTCAGGTTCCGCCTTTGAAGGTGAGTTGGCAGCGGGCAATGCCGGAGCGTTGTGGCTGGATGCCGAGGACGGGCACGTCGTAGATGCGATTTTCCCCGCCCCGAACCATCCAGGCTATACGGACTTCCGCCTGCGGCTCCTGCACGTCAGTGACGGCGGCGCTCAAGAATGGGACGAGCTGCTGCGGGCACATTGGAATAATTGCCAATCAAATTAGAGCATGCCGGCGTGGATCGTATCTCGCCCGCCAGCCTGGCGAGGAGCGGCTGCATTGCTCACAAAACCGCGGGCGTTGCGCTGACGCGCCCAAGAGCCGTATTGGGTTCTTGACTCTTCGCACGCCCGGCGTTCAATGCAATTTTATTGAACATTTTCGAGCTTTACGATGCCTTTTCACCGAACAAGTCGCCTGCCTCCTTATGTTTTCGAAGATGTGAATAGATTAAAGGCCGATTTGCGCAAAAAATCTGTCGATATCATCGATTTTGGCATGGGCAATCCAGACCTGCCGACACCGCAGCACATACTCGACAAGCTGACCGAGACCGTCACCAATCCACGTACCAATCGCTATTCTGCCTCCCGCGGGATTCCCGGCCTTCGCCTGGCGCATGCACGATATTATGCGCGACGATTTGGCGTGAAATTAGACCCCGACAGCGAAACTATTGTCACGCTGGGCTCCAAGGAGGGCTTCGCCAATCTGGCGCAGGCAATTACGGCTCCGGGCGATGTGGTGCTGGCTCCGAGCCCCTCTTATCCCATCCATACATTCGGGTTTCTGATTGCTGGCGGCACGATCCGTCATGTCGATGCGCCCTCGCCAGAGGATTATCTGCGAGGGCTGGAGCACGCCGTGAAGCATTGCGTGCCCAAGCCGATCGCTGTGGTGATTTGCTATCCCTCCAATCCGACGGCGCAGACCGCCTCGCTGGACTATTATCGCGATGTCGTAAAATTCGCTGAGAAGCATGACCTGCTCATCCTCTCGGATCTGGCTTATTCGGAAATATACTTTGGTGACAAGCCGACACCTTCAATGCTGCAGGTCGAGGGCGCGAAGAAACGCACGATCGAATTTACGTCCATGTCGAAAACCTATTCTATGGCTGGCTTCCGGGTGGGTTTCGCTGCGGGTGCAACTCATTTAGTTGCGGCGCTTGCGCGCGTGAAGTCCTATCTGGATTACGGGGCCTACACGCCGGTTCAAGTCGCTGCCTGCGCCGCGCTGGACGGCCCGCAGGACTGTGTTGCCGAAGCGCGCGCGATCTACAAATCTCGACGCGATGTGCTGGTGGAAAGCTTTGGCCGGGCTGGCTGGGAGATTCCGCCGCCGGATGCCTCGATGTTTGCCTGGGCCCCTCTGCCATCAGGCTGTGAGGCAGAGGGTTCCCTTGCCTTTTCCAAACGATTGATGCGGGAAGCCGGTATCGCTGTCGCGCCCGGCATCGGCTTCGGAGAACATGGAGAGGGGTTTGTTCGCCTGGCTCTGGTGGAAAACGAACAACGCATCCGACAAGCCGCTCGAGCTGTAGGCGATTTTTTGGATGTAGAAGTGTCAGCGAATGCCTAGCGGAACAACGACAAGAGCATGGCTGGAGCCTGATTGGCGACGCCGAGCGCTCGTGTCCCGAGCTGCTCGCGGACGCTGAGCGCCTGTAAGCGAGCGGCTTCCTTGCCGAGATCGGCGTCGACGAGATTGCCGATACCCGCTTCGGTCACATCGCGTTGCTTGGACAGTAGAACCTTGTGAACTTCCAGGCTTTTCAGACTAACGCCAAGGCTGGCGGTGGCTGAATTGACGTCCACCATGGAGGCCTCAAATGCCGCGACCATCGCCTGGTCGGGCTGCGTCAGCACCACACTGTCATCCGCATAGGGCAGCACACCGGGCAGACCCGCGTCGAAAATACCACCGCCATCGGAGAGATCGTGTGCATCTACGGTCATCGTAATCGATGGATTATCACTCACCAGGACATTCATCGATGCTGCGCCGGCAGCCAGCAGGTTTTGCTCATTGAAGCTGGCGTTTTCTGACAAGTTTCGCACCTCATTGCCGAGCACAATGAACTCGCTCATCAGCGCACGCCAGGAGGATTCATCCAGAGAGGTATCCGTTGCCGCCAATAACTTGGAGTGCATCTCGACCATCAGGTCTGAAATACCTTCGGCCGCCGCGAGACCTACCTCAACGACACCCATTGCCATATCTACGGAATTGATTGCGACGCCGCGACCTTCGACAGACGCGCGCATTCCCTGGGCCAGAGCCCAGACCATGCCGTTATCTCCGGCATTGCCGACATTTAAACCCGTTGCAATTCGATTTTGAACTTCCAGACTTTCCCGAGAGATCGACTGAACGTGTTGCAACGTAGTTGAAACACCGACATTCGTATGAACTGAAAAGCTCATAGTCGTCGTCTTCCACTACCACCATCATTGCCCGTCTTATGCGGGCCTATCCGCAAATTTATTTCAGATTATGGTTTCCAATTTCTTTACGCTGGGCATTATCCGCCTTCCATGGACAACCGATCACGTTTCAGCTCCGTCGTGAAACAATGACATTTCAGCCTTTCCAAGCGACGAGAGTAACCTTACGAACAGGGAACACGCCGCATCTGCCGCCTCGGAAGAAAGGATTGATATGAGTCACAGCAATTCTGATCCTGACGCCTTCAAACGTGCCTTGATGGTGACGACCCGCGCGGTCGCCGGGGACAAGGAAGTCGAGGTTCGCTTTGGTGGCGATATCACAGGATTAACAGGCAATCGCATCGTATTGCCCAACCCGGGAAACGCGCCCTCTGCAAAAGCTGCTGCAGGGATTCGTGGGCGCGCGGATGCCCTGGCCCTTCGACTATCCCACCACAATGAAGCCGCTCACTTAAAAGCTCTGCCGCCGGGTGACACGGCCCGCGCTATTTTCCATGCGGCAGAACAGGCCCGCGTTGAATCCATCGGTGCCCGGGACATGCGGGGCATGTCGCAAAACCTCGATGCAGCGCTCGTGGCGCGCTGTGTCCAAAAAGGGTGGCAGCTGACCGAGGACCGACAGACTGCGCCTATGGAAGAAGCCATTGCCATGCTGGTGCGCGAGCGTGTCACAGGCCAACCAGCCCCAGTCGAAGCCAAAGGCTTGATGGAATTGTGGCGCAATCAGCTTGAAGTGAATGCGGGCGCGACCCTGGACCGGTTGGCCAACAAGGTCGACGATCAAGCCGATTTCGCGGATGCGCTGCGTCTGGTTATTCGTGATCTGGACCTGGGCGATGAACTGGGCGGTGATCCGACTGAATCCGAAAACCCTGATGATGAGGATTCCGGCGTCGATCGCGAGCAGACCTCCGGCAATGACGACGAGAACCAGGGCGGCGACAGCGAGCAGCCCGACACACCGGATGCGGCGGGCACGGCCGGTGACGAGGAAGATTTCAACTCCCAGCCTGACGATGCCGATACGCGCATTGACGCCATGGATGATGAAGGCGCGGCGCAAAGCGCCATGCGCCCCAATTGGCGGCCCGGCGATGAGAGCAAGGCCGGAGCCTATCGCGTCTTCACCCGTGAATTTGATGAAGTCGTTCAGGCGACCGATCTGTGCGAAGCCGACGAGCTGGAGCGTCATCGCAGAAATCTCGACCATTCGCTGCGAGATCTCGACCAGATTGTCGGTCGCCTTGCCAACCGGTTGCAACGCCGCCTGATGGCGCAGCAGGAACGCTCTTGGAAGTTTGACCTTGAGGAGGGCATTCTGGACGGGGCAAGATTGGCCCGCGTTGTGACTGATCCCACAATGCCCCTCTCCTTCAAAATGGAAAGCGATACCGAGTTTCGCGATACCATAGTGACCCTGCTGATCGACAATTCCGGCTCCATGCGCGGTCGACCGATTACCGTCGCGGCGGCCTGTGCTGACATTTTGGCGCGGACGCTGGAACGTTGTGGTGTGAAGACTGAAATTCTCGGTTTCACCACCAAGGTCTGGAAAGGCGGACAGTCCAAGGAGAAGTGGCTGGCCGACGGCAAGCCGCCAAATCCGGGCCGCCTCAATGATCTGCGCCACATTATCTACAAGGCCGCCGACACGCCGTGGCGACGGGCGCGGGTCAATCTGGGTCTGATGATGCGCGAGGGTCTGCTTAAAGAAAATATCGATGGCGAGGCTCTGCTCTGGGCCTGGCGTCGCCTCGCCGCACGCCCGGAACAACGCCGTATCATGATGGTCATTTCTGACGGCGCCCCGGTCGATGATGGCACCCAATCGGCCAATACGTCTGGTTATCTGGAACGCCATCTGCGCGAAACCATCGCCCAGATCGAAAACAAATCAGACGTTCAATTGCTCGCCATCGGCATAGGCCATGACGTCACACGCTGGTATCGCCGCGCCGTGACGATCAATGATGTCGAACAACTCGGCGGTGCCATGACCGAACAATTGGCGGCACTGTTTGACGAAGAAGATCCCGGACGACGACAGATCATGACGGCCGCCTCACCTTCAATACCGGGTTTAAAGAGAACTGATTTCGCTGCCTTGGCCCGCCGCTAAAAGGATTAATCATGCACCGTTCCATCGCTTTCCTGCCGCTCATCGCCCTTCTGGCTTGCTCGCCGCAATCCGGGACCATGCACGCTACCGAGGATCAGCCGACCGCAGCAGCGGGAATGATCGAGGACTACCCGCAAACGCCTGTCCATATCTGGGAAGCGGAGCCGGAGCGGCAATCGCTTGGTCAACTTGCGTATCGCGGCGGCCTCCATATCGAACACACAGATGAGCGTTTTGGGGGCTGGTCGGCTCTTGAGATCGACCAGGACGGAACCCGTTTGCTGGCCGTATCGGACAGTGCCTATTGGATGTCTGCGCAGCTGGAATGGTCCGACAATGGATGGCTTTCGGGCATAGAGGGGATCGAGATCACACCTCTATTGGGTCGTGAGGGCCAAGAACTTGTCGGGGATGAAGAAGACAGTGAGGCGATCGCGCACCTGGGCGGCAGCCGCTATGCGGTCAGCTTCGAGCGCAATCACCGGATCAACGGTTATGACCTGGGCGCCGATCATTCCGGCATTTACGACGCGGTCGGCATTGCCCTGCGACTACCGCCCGGTGCTGTCGATCTGCCCAATAATGGCGGACTGGAAGGCATGACGGCGTTTGACGGGGATAATATCCTGATCGGCCGCGAATACCCGCCACAGGATGGCGCGCCCTACCTGTTGTATTATTATGATGGCGAGAATTGGAGCGATGTGCGCGTTGCCTCCCTGCCCGGCTTTGCGGTCACATCTCTGACCCGTTATGGCGACCACATCTATATGCTGGAACGTTTCTATACACAGGAAGACGGCACGCGCATTCGCATCGTGCGTTTCCCTCTGGAATCACTCGCAGCGGGAGGTTTGATAGAAGCCGAACTTTTGGGGGCGTTGGAAGCGGCCAACCCGGTAGATAATTTCGAGGGTATTTCGGTGATTGAGCACAATGGCGAGACGACCATCGTGATTGTTTCGGATGATAATTATAACGCCTATGGCAATCAGCGCTCGCTCTTTTTGGCCTTCGC
>Ga0315338_1001276_pt1 | contig 33688 bp, 41 predicted proteins | sample ASW8metaG_FD_204518 | JGI IMG/M metagenome (GOLD analysis project Ga0315338, IMG submission 204518) | Ammonia-oxidizing marine archaeal communities from Monterey Bay, California, United States - ASW #8 | ecosystem: Environmental > Aquatic > Marine > Coastal | place: USA: California | collected... | reverse complement strand
CAACTGAAATTGTATCAATTACAGATTTCCAGTTCTCAGTATTATTTGCACAAGCAATTGAATCTAAAGTAGAGGCAGAACAACGTGCACTACAAGCAGAAAATGATTTGAAGAGAATTGAGGTAGAAGCAAGACAGTTTGAAGCACAATCATTTGGTATTGCAGAAGCAAATATTGCTGAAGCAAAAGGTGAAGCAGAAGCAATTAACATAATTAACCAAGCACTTTCAAACAACCCATACTATCTAGAATGGCTCAAGATTCAGAAATGGGATGGAATACTACCACTAGTTACTGGTGGTGATGGAGCAACTCCATTTATAGAAATTCCAGTAGAGAACAAAAGACCTTAGTTCTTAGGTCTATCTCGTAAATTATCGTACATTGCTAAGAATTGGTCAGGTTCCTTTCTACGATAGTGTTTTGCTAAGCGATTAATTTCTCTATCAGATAATCTCTCGCCTTTGTTTTCGTTAAACTCTTTGATTATCTCAAACTGTGTCTTTTTGATGTTGTATCTTTTCAAGGTACTATTGACTGAACTATTTGCCAAGATATCAAAAATCACATATCTGTACACCAGATAACCAGATACACCTATGATTGCAACTACTGCAATTGGAATTATCCAAGCATATACCATATAGAGGATTGATCAGAAGAGTATTTCATTGTTATCTGTTCTTGTTAAGATTTTACGAACAAGTCCATTAAACATCAAAACCATATAATAACTCGATATTATCATAATAATCTATGAGTGATTCATTAACTACGTACGATAAATTAAATGAAGATATTCAATTTACTGAAGATGAAACAAGAGAACTTTTGAATCTAAGTGAAAAAGAAATATTGGTTTTGATTCTTTCTGAATTAAAAAAAATAACTGCAGATAAGAACTCTACAAGTTAGAATCTATTACCCAGGGTCAACCAGCAAACCTTTATTCACTTACTCGCAACGTTTGACTATGGCAGTAGCCCGAACACGAAGACATTATTGTAACAAGTGTCAACTAAAGCGCCCTCAATGTATCTGTAAGAAACAGTAAACATTCAGTTAGTGAACTAGTTTAGTCACAAAACCCTCGATTGATCTATATTACATATTTTGACCAATATTCATAGACGTGTTTTCTAGAGTTAAGAAGAAAGAAATCAAAAGAGGAAAAGTTCTGATCTGTTTGAACTGTGGCGAGTCCACATGCAGATGTAATCTTACTATTCTATGAGAATGAGAAGGCAGTTGTCATTCCAACACTATTTCCGGGTAAAACACTATTGCAGATGGATCTTCTAAAATTATGGCGTGCTCGATTGCATCGAGCAAATGGTCAACAGGACCCATTTCCTCACTGAATTTACCAGGTATGCGTAGAGGTAGACGTATCTCATAGAGTTCTGCCACTGCAGACAGAAAATCCATGTAATTAACATGACTATGGTCACGGTAAATTCCATCTTTTGACAGTGGTTCTATGAAGTCTTTTGGGAATCCTAAGCTGATGAGAAAATCTGGTGTTGTAAAATCATCAGTACACATACCGAACATCTCCCATCGGAGTTTAAAGTTGCCAATGCGATGATTGTTGTGAGGGTGGTGACACAAAGGATGATCACATTTGCATCTACACTTTATGATTTCTGTTACTATTTCCTTTGTACAATGTTTCATTACTATTATACACCAATCAATCCCATCTCGAAGCAGTACCAAACTGCTACTACTGCAGCGCCACCAAGCATCACTTGTCTTCGTCTTTGTATCGGCATGTTCTGAAAACTCTGTTGAATGCGAAACAGCATGTTGGTGATTGGTCCCTGTTTTCTAAATTTACGCCAATAATACAGATCAAACTTTTGTATTCCCTTAAACACAAGTTTTTGTGCATATTGATTCACAACTAGCATGCCATGTGTGATCTTGTCTAGAACTGTGAGACATATGACCGACAAGAAGATGTTTGGTAGATGAATAGAAATCTCAAACACTAATGGATGTAGTTCCTCTAATGAACCTAGTGCCATCCACGAGTAATAGCTACACCACCAAGATACCATATAGGCAAAACCAATAGAATTGATGATGCATATCCAGAATGTGAGGTTAGAGCCAGTTTTTGTCCTTAAAACTTGAAATCGTTTCTTGTAATTATAGAAATAATCAATTATGTGAGTTCTAATGTTGTGCATCAGAAGCTGGTGATCATGTTGTAGTCCATTGCCATCCATTTATAATCTTAACCGGTCAGCGATCTTAACACCAGTTCAACACAAATTATAATGAGAAGATAGACCACTAGATGGTTCAATCCCTTCGGATCCCTGCGAAATTTCTAGCTAGTTTTTTTGTATTCTTCAGCTATAGCCTCTAACCTTTTCACATATTTTGTTGGCATATCTACTTTTACGGAAGCATGACCATCCTCAGTCCCAGTGATGATTGCTATCTGATCTATTTTCTGTCCTGTTAATTCCTCCCATGCTAGAGAGTAGAATGTAGCCTGAATTAGATAATTTTCATTTATCTCATCTCGTTGCTTTGACGCTGTCTTGAAATCAATTGTTGATAACTTTCCGTCAAACTCTGCTATGCAGTCTGTCCTTCCAGCAATACCTAGCCTCTCACTGTAGATTCCTTTCTCAAGAACCCGTACATTGTCAATCCTGTCAATAATGGGAACCATAAGATTAAACAATCCAGCGGCAAGAACGCCATAATCTGTGGTAAGGTTGCCAAGTGGTTTGTTTGATAGGTATGATTCTATCATGTCATGTACACGATTGCCTCTTGATGTCGCTGTACGCATTACGTAGTTTGCTACATCTTCGCCTACAGATTTTCTCCACTCTAATATTCCTTGAGGAGTTTGTGAAGACAAAAGTGTTGTAATTGATATGAACGTTCCAGAAGGAGTCTCATAATGCCTCTTTCCATTGACATTGGTTTGCTTGATTTGAGGAAGTTCTTCTGGTGGTAAATGTTCAAATTTCATGATAGATTCTATCCTTTTGTGATATTACTTGAGGGTAAAGTCACCTTCAATGTGGTACCTTTTCCAAAATGTGGCTGTACAATCTCTATCTCTCCATCAAAGAAATTCAACATTCGTCGAAGATTATACAATCCTAGACCCCTACCGTGACCTGTTGTAGCAGTCCTGCTAATTCTCTTATCAAATAAAATCTCATTATCTTTTGGTTGTAGGCTCTTTGTTGAGTCATCTGAAACGAATATTGAAAAATTATTTTTTTCTAATCCATGTACGTGAACACGTATTCTATATTCATCTGGGTTTTGTTTTTCGTTGTTTAGTATTGCTTTGATCGAGTTTGAAAAAAGATTATAAAATAATGAGAAAAATACTGGTTTAAAGATAGTAAATTCTAGGTGTTCACTAAAAGCCAAATCTAGTTTTATCTGATCTTCTTCAATTTCAAACATTTTTCTAGTTCGATCAAAAACCTTTTGAGTGAATTTTTTTAGGTTGATGTTACTTTTTTTAGGTGAAGACCAAAATGTTTCAGATTCTAGTTTAGTTGTAAAGTCTTCTATTGCATCAAAAAAGTAATTCATGATTTCCTTTGTATCTTGTAAAATTTCGACATTTTCTTGTTCTTGTTCGTTTAATTTTTCTTTTATTTTGAAAATTTCTTTAACTGCATTATCATTATCGCTTGTTACAGGAACTACAAAGTCATGATAGACTCTGTCTGTCCATTCGCCTAGTGCTTGTTCAACACTTTCTTGTAATGTAATGTTTGTTTCTGTTTCATTTTGTTGATTTTTGCCTTGAATGATGTCTTTTGCTACTTTTACAGTCTCTTGGAGTTCAGCTCTCTTCGTTTGGGAAATTGGACCTGGTGCTTTGAGTATTTTTGTTGCTTTTCCAAGTGACGTTAAAGAACTTTTTGTCTTTAATTTATGCGCTGCGAATTTGGCATCTCTTTCCTTATTGATCCTATTATCCAAGCGTCTCATTGAAAATAGAATGAATTCTCGTAAATCACGAAACGCCTGATTATCTATGGCCTCCATTCTGTTTATTGTAGGAATGATATCTGGATTTTCCTTGCCTGAAATTAAACAAAAACCAACTAGCCTATCAGCCTGCATTGTTCCTGCCATTCTTCTTGCAATAATCTCACGTTTTGCAATATCATAGTCATCATCACCATACTTGAATTGCCTAACGCCATCTTGATGTATTCTTACTCCATGAAAACTACTCATTACATTCGGTATGTTTTGCCAAAATGATTCACCATAATATTTCACTGCCTTTTCATAATACTCTGATTTTAGACTATCTGTTTTGTTAAATTGTGGAAAATAAAAAACTGTTAATTCAGTTGTTCCACAAACAAGATCAGAAACTTTTTTCGTTTCTTTAGGATTTTCATGAAAAGTTATCTCATCATATTCTTTTTCAAAATAATGTCCGCCAACTTTTTTTGCTTTAAGAACAATCTTAGTCTTTCTAAGCTTTGCATGTAATTCAAAGAATGCTTTTTCACTTAGTTCTGGTATTAATGGAGTTTTAGGGGTACCAAAGTATGGTGCTTCATAAAATATGTTAAAAGCATTTTTTGGTTGGAGTTCTTTTGGTAGTACTAATTGTTTAAGATTTTGAGCAATTTCATCTATTTTTTCCTGATTCCATTCATAATCTCTTAGATCTTTAATAATGATTTCAAGACCTGAACCCTCTTCACGACCACGATCTTCTTCATAAATTGGTATATCTACCTGATCAACAGTAACTTTTCTTCCTTCAAATTTATCCCAATCAATCTCAAAACTAAGTTTTTTTCTGGAATTGATAGGCTTGGAAATAATTTCACAATGTCTGCCTAGTTTCTCTAATGCAAATCTACCAACACCTTTTCTTCCAATCATTACTCTACCATGTCTTTTTGTTATTCTTGGCTCATCGGTTTTTCTTGGTGTTTTGTCATATGTACCAATGACAAGAAAATTATTTACTATCTGTTCATATGTCATTCCATCACCTTCTTCCTCAACAATTCTAATTTCTGGTGATTTTCTGAAATCAAAACTAATAGTAGCAGATTTTGCATCTGCATCATTACTATTTCGTAAAATTTCAGATATAGCTTCCAAATCATTTGATAATGCTTCTCTACCTAGCAGCTGAGTAATTTTACCAGACACGCGAAAGAAGTGTTTTGTCATTAAACCACTTCCAGCCATGAAATGAACTCATCCATAGTCATGGAATCATCCGTATCATCCGTATCATCAGTTACTCTCTTTTTTATAATAAAATTATAACCAAAATCTTGAAAAGTTTTCAGTATGTCTCTGTCAACTGTATTAGAAATTAGACCTACTAGTGCATTTGGTGAATGATATCTAACTTTTGATGATAGTTTCTCCGCAATTTCAACATCATTTATTTTATTATCCATAGAAATTACATCAAATGTCTTTCCATCTTTCTCCAAAACTTTTAGGAAATTATCATAAGTTTTAGTGTATGTTATTTTATGTTGTGTTTCTTTAAATCTTCTTTTTATTTGCTTTGTATATCTTTGTGAGTCCTCTAACACTAGAATATTTTTTATTTTCTTTCTAGGTTTTGGTGTTTCTGATTCTAATGATCTAATTCGTGTTAAAGTTATTTTATTTTTATCAATTTCTTTTTCAAAGTAGTATTTACCAGTATCTAATGAATAAAAATCAATGATTTGTTCTGGAAGTTGAAGGCTTTTACTGTCAATTTTTTTTACTTCCCAAAACATTTGCTGATTTGTAGGAAGATTTGTTACAACACTATCTGCACCCTTTTTTGCTATAATTATCTGATCAGAGTTTTTAATGTATGCACATGGATTTTCAGAAATGTTTTCTAGCATTGGATCATCTAAGTTAATTCGAATTATCGTTGAATCATTATTACCATTATTGAAATAATATTTCCTAACAATCTTTCCATGGACTGGATCTTTTGCTGTATGTGAGTATATTTTTTCCTCCTCAGCTAGCCTATTTAATGAATTTAATAGAAATGTTCTTTTTGCAATATCACTTGGTATTTTAGTATTATTATTATTCCGGTTTTGGAAATATGTTTCAATTTCGTTTAGTGTTAAGCCATTAAATTCTTTCAAACAGTCTAAAATCAATTTGTCTTTCTTCTCTTTGTCTTTCTTTCTTGACTCAATTGATGCCTGTAAATGTACGGGCAGTGATGATTTCGTCGACTTGGGCATGAATCATAAAAAAAGTCATAATTTATAAGCCTTTGATTTATGACCTATATTACAATGAAATCGTTAATTTTTACATTGACTATATCAAAACTATAGATTTCTATGGCCAATCAATAGTCTTATAAACCAATTATTCCAGGGATATTCATGTCAAAACTTACGTTATCTGTGCAGAATTTGATGCCGATGTCTGAGAAAGTGTCGGATTTGATTCATGGAGATGTTCAGAACTTGTTAGTGGAGGTATTTGATATATTAGATACATGTGAGACAAGAAGTGCAGATCCTAGCGCTTTTGACGATGAATACTGGGATGAATTAGAAGAAACATTAGTAATAGAAGCAGAAAAACAGACAGAACTATGTGATACAATTCTTAAAGCATCACATATGATGCAAAAGATTGTTATCGGTGTATCTAAAATTGTAAATGTAGCAACAGATGCAGTAAGAGATGCTAAATCAGCAATGAATCTTCAAGTTCAAGTTGCAGAAGCCAAAATAATTGAAGCAGAAGCAGCAGTAGAATCTATATCTATTGCAGCAGAACAAGTAAAATCTTCAGGTCAAATATTAGAAGGAATAATTCTAGCACATGAGGAACCAGTAAGAGTAAGACCGTTTCTATCTAATGCATGGGAAATAGTAGGTAATCCAACATTGTTAGAAAGTGCGTCGTCTGACAAGTCATATGTACATGAAGCAATAGAAGCAGCAATACAGGCACTACATGCAATAGAACAAGCTAAAGAGGAGTCCTATTTCAACGCATGGAAGATTTTGAAAGATAAAGAGGAGTCCTAATGTTAAAGTCTGACATAAGCTACATGCTTACACCATCAAAACTTACAAAGATACTTGGATGTGAAAGACAGAGTATTTTATCCGTAAAGTCTCCAATATCAGGTGGTAATTCACTTCCACTTGTTAATGGTTCAGCTGTACATGAAGCATATCGACAAGTTGATGAAATGTCAAAAATATCCTGGAAAGATGACTCGATGGCAATTCAAGATCATATAATTAATGATACAAACTATGTTTGTGAAGATGTTTTACAACAAGTTAAAACAAATTACCCTGAATTTTATTTAGACATACAACGTAATATTCCATTTTACAAGGCTTGGCTGTATAGCTGGCTATTTCAACGAATGGATGATTTTGAAACTTTAATCAACAATGGTGCATCAGTTGATACTGCAGTTGCCATTGCACTTCCTTTGGCTGAGGTTGACCTCAAATCATATGAATATGGATTGTATGGAAGAGCAGATCAAGTGTATATAGCCAACGGCACTGTCAAAGTGGTTGATCTTAAGACTGATGAACGAATCACTAGTTTTCTAAATGAGGAAGGTCATGTAATACAATTAGTTGCATACAGCGTAATGGCTGCTGAGACCTTCAATTTACCATGCCAAGAGGTTTCATTATTATATGTAAAAAACCAAGAAGAGTCCGTTATTCCTATCACTAGTGAATTAATTCAAAAATTAGATGACACGATTAAGCGTTATAAAGAAATAATGTCAACTCCAGAACTCCCACCATTACTAACTGGTTTGGCAGCAGACCTAAGATGTCCTCGTTGTCCTTGGAAAAAGTCTTGCTACCGCCAAGCAGAACTTAATGGTGAAATCTGATGAATACAGACAAAATTCATACCATAATGGGTTGCCTTGATGAGGCCAACGTAAAACTGTCATTGATCGATGATTATTTGAAAAGATTTCAAGTCCGTGACATGCGTATACATGCTCCATTACTGGATGTGCACAGAGTTCTTGGTGCGATATTAATGGTGGTAGAGCAAGAACATGATAAATCTGGAGAGAGAGAGATTGCAAAGGAGTAGTCTAAAAAACCCCATCAGGTTATCATTCCTCCCTTTTATTTTTGATATCCTAGAGTTATTGAATAATCAAATAGAATATTCATTAGAGCAGTTAGAATCAGAGTTAAACAAGTCTCAGGCAAATGCTATATCTGGATTTCATGCCACAGTTATTGGTACACCAGTAACTATGAATGTAGCAGGTGATACAGGAGTACTTACTCAGGCATTAAATGAGCAAAAAAATGAAGTTCTTGAATGTGCCAAGGACGTCAATCATAATGGAATTATCAATAAAGGACAATTACTGTATACATTATTTGGTGGAACTCCACTCACTACAGAAGTACAAATTGATAAACCATATGATATGGTAGTAGAACAAACACCAAATCGCTCTATTGCAATTGTTTACTGTCCTACAGATCATGAAGTCTTTGATGAATTAGAGATCCAAGTAGCTGCTGAAAATGAGTATAAAATACCATGTACCGATGTTAAAATTCTATATCCAGTTCCTACACAAGCACCAGTTGGTATAAAATCAACACCTGCACATACATTATCAACTGATAATGATGTTGAAACTCCAGATATTGGACGAATATTATACTCCAAAAAGTTTCCAATGATCTTATCAGAGAATTCTGAAAAAGATAGAATTACAGCACTTGTATACGAATCACATTCTACAAATGTCTTACCTAATGAATATGTTAAACTCATAAATGAAGATGGAACAAAGACTGTGATTTGTAGAGTTGTAAAAGTATCATCACAGCCAATAAGTGCTGTTGGTATTACAAAGAAAGTTTCAGAGATAGCAACTATTCTTGAGTTACAACCACTTGTAGAAAAGTCTGATAAATATAAAGGCAAACCAAAACCAGGTAATCTTTCTGGACTCCTCTTACAAAAACTATCTAGAAATGAACTAATTGAAATTTTACATATTCCAAGAACTGGTTTGGCACTTGGTCATGTTGACTATGATAAAGTTGATGAACCATTCCTATTCCCATTAGAACCAGACACATCTATTTTCCAGAGTATGATAGTGGCAGGGGTTCAGGGAAAAGGCAAAACTTCATTCATCAAATTACTGATTATGTCATTGACATCAATAGGAGTAAAGAATGGTACTAACTAGCCCCCCAGCCTGCATTATAGTAGATAAAGAGGGTGACTTGATAGAGCCACCTAAAATTGCAAACATGCCACAAAGTACACAGAAATATCTAAAGCAACATAACATTGGGGAATATGAGACTGTAACATATGTCCTATCTAATGATAGATTTACTGATTCTACACTGTCATTACGTGCAATTGATGCAAAAGATATAGTCAATTTCATGCCGGACTTGGAGAGTAAGTCAGAGGCTCAACTAATGCTCCTCATCAAACGGGTATTACAGAGGATGAAACAAGAACAAATCCCAATGGTTATGAAAGACTTTAGAGATAAATTAATGGTTGAGATCCAAGATAGTCAACTCATTCACAGACAACAGAGACCAGCTCTCGCACGTGCTGTATTAAGCAATACTTTAGACATATTTGATCAGTCAAAACGAATGCCAATTCTACCTGGTACATTATTACAACCTGGAAAAGTAAGTGTTATTGATTGCACAGGACTTGATCAAAATACAAGAAGAGTTGTAGTAATCTACCTTCAATTAATGCTTGATAAATTTATGATGCAAGCAAAACATGCAACATGTGGCGCATTACTCATTGTTGATGAGGCAGAAGAATACTTTGGTCAAGCAAATTCCCAAAATGAAAAGTTATTCACTAATAGAATTGTATCAAAAATGGAAGATGTTGTAAATAGAGGAAGAAAGCATAGGTTGGGACTTGTACTTGGAACACATTCTCCAAGTTCATTAAATAGAACCGTGACAAATTTAGCTAACATTAAAGTGGCATTTGGACTTAGTGGGGATTCAAAATGGATAAGTGAATTTTTTGGTAAAAATCTAATTTCTGATATAGAAAAGTCTCCAACAGGTAAAGCACACATTGCAGCAAAGATTACCACTGCAAATAATGACAGATTAAATGTCAAGATCAGAATACCATATGTCGGTCACAAAAACGATCTACCAGAAGAAGATGATGATGCAATGTGATGTCAGAACCAAACACTGAATCGAACAAATATACGTCAAAAACTCAAACAGAGATAGAGATTGTGATTATAGATCACTGTCAAAAAGAACTAAGAAAATTAATACGAAAAGACAACATGGTTAAGAAACGTACCGAACGTCAGATAGATGAACTAAAACAAAACCCCTACATAGGGCAAAAACTCCATGCTAACTTTGATGGGTGTAGAGCTATCCATTATTATGATAATAAGTACAGAATCATCTATAAGATAATTGAGGAACCATATCTCAAGATTATCATCCTTTCTGTTGGTCATAGGCGTGGTGTATACAATGGACTTGCCAGGTTCCTAAAGGCGGGGTTTTAATGATGAAAACTTGTATTCTTTGTGGCGCAACATTTGACGATCCTCGATCAATAAAAAGACATGAGAAATGGCATAACCCAATTATTACATTTAGAGCAAAGAATAGAATTTTGAATAAAACTGGGGATAATATCTGGTTAGACTAGCGACAAGAGCAGCATGATATGAACCTGAGAATTATTTTCTTAAGGCAATAACACTGGTTCAATCATCTCAATTTCTGAAATTGAGCGTTCCTTGACCCTTTTACGTGCAATTTGACATGCCTCCTTGCTTGAATCAATTCCAATGAATTTCCTACCTAAATTTTGACTTGCAACAAGTGTAGTTCCAGAACCACACATTGGGTCTAGAACTAAATCTTTCTCATTACTTGAAATTTGTATAATTCTCTCAAGTAATTTTAATGGTTTCTGAGTTGAATATCCTGTATCTTCTTTCTTTGTCACTTGAACAGATTTAATATCATTCCAAATGTCTTGTAGCATTATTCCAGGCATCTCATCAAGATAGCGCTTTTGTAATGGAACTGTTCCTTTTGCTCTTTGAACTATCTTACCATCCCTGTACATCTGCATCATCCTTTTCTTACTAAATCGATAGTAACGAGTAATTCCCAAAAATGAATATCTTGGATTGCCTTTTGATGCCCCACCAGGACCTGAAACATCACCTAAAGCATACCTTCTATCAGTTTCTGGTTCAACATACTTGTAATATTTTTTAATATATTCTTCTGGGTATGGATCGTACATTGTATTCCAGGTAAAGCTGTTTGATTTAGTAAAATGAAAGATAGTATCATGTATACGCCCAAACATCTTAGAGCCTTGTTTTGTATCATTGTGAGCGTTATGACGTTTCCAAACCACCTCATTTTGAAATTTCTTTCTTCCAAAAATTTTGTCTAATTCAATTTTCAAATAATGTGATGCATGCATATCACAATGTAGATACAGACTTCCTGTTTTTTTCAGAACTCTATGGCATTGAGATAAAACATCAATCATAAAGTTAAGATATTGATCCAAGCTATCCCATTTATCATCAAATGACTCAAAATTTCTTTCTGTAAAAAATGGTGGATCAAGATAAACTAAATCAATTTTATTATCTGGAATTTTTTGTAATTTTTTAATAGTATTTCCACAGATTATTTGATTTTCTTTCAACTAATGTATTATTGATGATTCCTAGTAAACAGTGCATTACCAGGACTTTTTGACATAATTATTAAAAAACTATGATTTTTCTAAAGCGATCGTTTCACGCAAACAAAATTACATCTTTTGAACCATATTTTTCAAACAATCCTTCATAACTCTTTAGTCGCTCAGGAATGATATTCATCTCATCATCATACATTTTTGTGATAAAGGCGGCCAAGACTCGCTCATCACTCTCGTCATAGAATCTCACGCTAAAGCTTATTCGCTCGGGTTTTTGCTCTTTAACAAACTCTGCCTTTTTGATCAGTTCAGAATTTACATGCATGTGACAAGGACCGTCATTTTCACCTATATTGATCCATTTTTCTTTTTGTCTAATGTTTAACATATTACTTCTAATCTCACTTACTGCGCCATTGCTCTTTACAATAAACAGCACATTCTCAATCTTTACAAGATCTGACAATATTTCATAAAGCATTTCTCTAGACCTAAAGCGAGCGTTTCACAACAAAGTCTAACAAACTTATCAGCTCAGACTTGTGGACACCAGAATATTTGTCAAGTGCTCTTGTTGCACGGTTTGCATAACGAAGTGCCTGTTTGCGGACGGCCTCCTCAATTCCCAGTGATCGGATTATACCAACCACAGCATTGAGCTCGGCTCGAGTAGCCTTTGACTTGCCAAACACGCGTAAAATCTTCTTTTTATTCGAACCACGGGCCTTTCGTATTGCCAATAAGATGGGAAGTGACTTTTTGCCCTCACGGATATCATTTCCTACTGCCTTTCCTGTAACCTTACTGTCTCCCATTATTCCAATCAAATCATCTGTAATCTGAAATGCAATTCCCAGATTGCGGCCAAACGCTGACAGGTTTCTAACGTCCTTTGCAGGTTTCTTGGCAGAGATTGCTCCCATTGCACATGCTACCTCAAAGAGAACTGCCGTCTTTTTTTCAATCATCTTGATGTATTCCGATTCGGTTGGAATTCGTTTGTTCTCTGCAAGCTTGATGTCGTCTACCTGACCTTCGCAAATCTCAACACATGCCTTGGACAGTTTGGTTACTAGCTGAGATCTATAGTTTGCAGAAAGTTTTGATTTTGATATGGTATGATATGCTTTTGAGTACAGAACATCTCCCGCAAGAATTGCCAGTGGCATGTCAAATTTTTTGTGAGTTGTTGGAACACCATGGCGAAGATCGTCATTGTCCATAATATCGTCATGTGTAAGAGTGAAATTGTGAATCATCTCGACGGCACCTGCAGCTGCCATCGCATCTGATTGCTTTCCGCCAAGCATCATGCAGCTCTTCAAAACCATAAAGGGTCGAAGTCTTTTTCCGCCGTGAATGATCAGATGTGCAGATGCGTCATAGAGCTGCTTTGGGTTTCCTTTTAGCTCTTTTCTCAAAAACTTGTTTACAAGTACGGCATTCTTTTTGATGGAATCAGACACTTTCATTCTACCAATCTCCAGTTATCATCAGGAATGTAGTGTTTAATTGCATTTTGATACACCTGCTGAAGCTCGTTTGTGGTCCAACTGTCAATCAGTCCACCAAACTTTTCCTTTGTCGCATCATCACAGTCTGCAAAAAAGTACAGTGCTATTGCCATCCATGGGCAGTATGAATCACGATTCTGTTCAAATTCGGCCCCAAGCTCTTCTGGTGAGAGCCACTTTATCTCAGAAATCTCATCTAATATCAGAGTGGAATCGTCAAAATCCTCCACAACGCCAATCAGCGTGCCACAAACCTCGTTTTCCGAGCCCACGTCCTTGTATGGAACATGATACTCGAACTTGTTGACATAGTTCATCTCACATGAGATGCCAATCTCTTCAGGCATTCTACGCTCGGCTGAGGAGACATAGGTCTCGCCTTCTCTTGGGTGTGATGCTACTGTTCCATCCCAGTCGTCTGGCCAAAGCATCTTCGAGCCACTTCGTCTTGTAAGTAGTAGCTTGCCTTCCTTGTTGAAAATCATTGCAGTAAATGCGCGGTGAAGTTTTCCGTTTGGAAGATGGCATTTCACCTTCTCCTCTTTTCCTATCGGATTGTCGTTTCCATCTACTAGAATAACAAACTCGTCCATATCATCACCGGAATATGGTCCCTTCAAACTTTTTTCCAGAGACGGCATCTGTAATTCTTTGTGGCTTGTTGCCGTTTGCAAAGAACACCTTGAGTCCGGATCTGGACATTTTTGTAGCCTCTGTAATCTTTCGTGTCATTCCGCCAGTTACATCCGTCTTGTTTGTGCTTATGGCAGGCTTTTCTTTCTTGAAATCATAGATGAGTTTTTTGGATTTCATGTTGGAGTAGACGCCATCAACATTTAGTACAAATATAGACAATCTTGGTTTCAAAACTTTGGCAAGTGCGGTCATTATGACATCGCCAGACAGGATGTAGGACTTTTTCTGTCCATACCATAGCGCATCACCATATGTTATCGGTGTCAGTCCAGATTTTGCTATATCATTAATTGTTAAAATTTTATTTTTGATGGCACGGTTGCCGCTCATAAAGTCGGTTGGTGGAAGGCAGTATGGGTTGAGTCTGTTCTTTACTCCAGCGTCCAAAATGATCTTGTTCAGTGCAATCATGGAATTTTTTACAACGGACACTCCCTTCAGGTCATATTTGGCAGGTTTCGTGTGCATGCCATATTTGACTGACCAGTAGTGTCCGTATGAACCGCCTCCATGGACGATAATTTTTGGTTCTTTGATCTTTCGTATCTGCTTGAGTATGTTATCGATGGTTTTTCTTCGCGCAGAAAGTGGCTTTTCCTTGTTTGTTATTATGGAGCCGCCAAGTTTGATTAGGATCATACCATTTTGCTCCTAATTGGTGATATTAAGTTGAATGCCAGTCTTCTCAATTGTAACTGGATATGTTTCATATTTTGTGCTCATGTTTTCCACGACAGAATCTTTTTTGGCTTTATCGGTAAGTGCAATCACACATCCACCGTCCCCTGCACCTGTAAGTTTTGCACCAAACGTCTCCTTTTCAATTGATTTTACAATATCCAACAGAACATCATTTGACACGCCAATGCGTTCTAGGAAAATTTGATTCTGTGACATGCACTTTCCTATCGTCTCAAGATCAAATGTTTGCAGGGAATTTACTGCCTTTGTTATCAGATTGTCTTCTTCTGCACACAATTCTGAAAATGCATCTGCATTACCATCTTTGAATTTGTTCACACGGCTTACCACAACATCAGTGTTGTGCATTTTTTGTGAGTTTACTACAACAAAATCAAAGTCATGTTCCGTTTTGATTGCTTTGGGGTCACTTTCCTTCTGATATTCTATGATTCCACCCAGTGCAGAGACTGTACAATCTGCGCCTGATGTCCTTGGAAAGATGGTACGTTCTGCATCTATTGCCAAGTCTAACACTTGTGATATGTCTGTTCTAGAAAACAGATTAGATATAGAAGCAGCTGCTGCGACACAGCATGCGGAAGATGAGCCGAGTCCTGCTCCAATTGGTACGTTGGATTCAATTTCAATGTTAATTCCATTTTGAAAATTATGGTCACTGATTACTTCTTTGGCAACAAAAAAGAAAGGTCTGAATTTTTTTTCAACACCGTCAACTTCTTCTGTAATTGGAATTGTTGCTTTTCCAAGTGATGATGATATTGATATTGCGGCAGTGTCATTTTTTTCTGATGTAACGGTTACTCGTTTATTTATTGCGCCAACTATGGCACGTGTACCATGTACGACAAAATGTTCCCCAAAAAGAATAATTTTTCCAGGTGCGCTTGCTTTTGATATCAAACAGATATTTTAGGATCTGCTTCTATAATTCTGCTTCTGATATTCTTCTTCATCTTCCACCATTTCTTTGATTTTTGTTTCAAAGTCATCAATTTCATATTTCATGGCTTGGGTTTCAGTCAATTCGCCTTTTTGAATGAGAATTTCTCTTGATAATAGCCAGTATGTGGTTGCAAGTGCTTTGCGTCCTCTGTTGTTTGCTGGAATAATTACATCAATGTTTGATGTAAGATTGTCAGTATTGGCAATTCCTACTACAGGAATTCCTGCATTGGTTGCTTCAATTACTGCTTGTGCATCAACTTCTGGATCAGACACAATTATCAACTGTGGTTCTATGTAAAATGGCAGTGATGGATTAGTCAAAGTACCCGGCATAAATCTACCCAGCATTATTTTTGCTCCTGTTAGTTCACAAAACTTCTCAATTGGCATATTTGCATATTCTCTTCCAGAACACACAATTACTTTTTTTATGTCAAAACGATTGATGAATTTTGCAGTTGTTTTGATTCTTGCAAGGGTCTGATCAATGTCTAACATGTACAAGCCTTCAGGGCTTGCTTGATTGATGAACTGACGCATGAATTTGGTTTTGACATTAGTTCCAACTCTGATTCCAGTTGAAATCACTTTTTTCTTAATGTCTGGCATTTCTGCTTGTTCGCTCATCTTATTTTTTAAATGTCGACCATGCCATGTATTAAATCATGCTCTGATAAACGGACTAACTCATTCAATTTAGCTACTCTTTCGCCTCCAACAACGCCAACTTTTAGAAGTTTAGAACCAGTTCCAATTCCTATATGGACTATGTGAGAATCATTTGACTCACCAGATCTGTGTGATGTGATAAGTTTGATATTATTTTCATTTGCAAGTTTGGCAAATTCTAATGCGTCATAAAGACTTCCAGCTTGATTTACTTTGAGAATTGCAGCGTTACATGAATTTTTTTCAATTGCCTTTTGAAGAATGTTTTTGTTTGTAACTGTAAGATCATCACCTGTTATCATAGTGTGTGGGAATTTTTTGGTTAATTCAGACATATCATCAAATGCTTCTTCGTGTACTGCATCTTCTGCATAAGCCAGTTTGTATTTTTCTATAATTTTCGCAGCAAATTCAATTTGCTCACCAGTATCATTTTCAAATCCTGCTCTGTCATAGATGTATTTTCCTTGTTGTTCATTCCACTGCGTTGATGATGCAAAATCAACACCAAGCGAAACTTCTTTCCCAAGTGTAAATCCCAAGTTTTCAATTGCAGTGGCAGAAATTTCTAATGCCTTTTCATTATCATACTTTGGAGCCCAGCCACCCTCATCGCCACGTCCGTTTGTAAAGGTTGGATCATTTTTTTGAATAACATTGCGTAATTCCTTGTGAACTTGTAGATTCATGTCAATCGCATCGTGTATGGTTTTTGCACCAGTTGATGCAATTAGGATTTCTTGAATATCTGGAGTACCAGGACCTGCATGTGCTCCTCCACCAAGTATGTTTCCTATTGGAAATGGAAATTTCAAATCACCGTTTGGGTTGATAATTTTGTAAAATGGAACATTCTGTAGTTTCGCAGCTGATTCTGTTGCAGCAATTGTTATTGCAAACGCACATGCACCACCAATTTTGGAATAGTTTTCAGTGTCATCTATGGTTTTAATGATTTCATGAATTGATTTTAGATCAGTTGGGTCACTGCCAATGAATCTGTCTAGATTATTTTTTAATAGTGTTAGACTCTCTTCAGGATTATTATTTGGAAAGCTTGTCGCCTCATATTTTCCAACACTTGCACCGGATGGCGCACAAACTCTACCAAGAAATTTTTCATCAGAAATTATATCAACTTCAATCGTTTTACTGCCTCTACTATTATAGAGAATTCTACCGTTAATGTCAGTAATCTTTGACAAATTATTCTAGCTCGCTTTGCACTTCTTGGTTTCTCTTATGCATTGCTTCATAGAATGGAATTATTTGCTGGATGGATTCTACAGTTGTTAGTAACATTCTTCTACAACAGTATCTTTCCAGACCAAGCTCATCAAGAACTTTTTTTGGTTCCTTGCCAGATTTTACACCATTTTCAAAACCATCAAATTTATCTGCAATCAATTTACCACACGAAAAACATCTGACTGGAACTAACACATCACAAAAAACAAACAAGGATTATAAAAACCATACATGATTTTTCATATGCGGACGTCGCCCAGCCTGGTCAAAGGCGCTAGGTTGAGGGCCTAGTCTCTTAGGAGTTCGTGGGTTCGAATCCCATCGTCCGCATCAGTATTTTATGAAAATTATTTTTTCTTGTTGATTGCTTTGATTAGTTCCTGCCTGCGAATTTCTTCGGTGAGTACGGATCTGGTTTCTTCGACCAGCATTCTGTTTACATCAAGTTTTCTTCTTGTTTCCTTTACGATCTTGTCATAGCTAGCAAATGGATACAAAAGAAGATAGAGATTCTCCATTACATCAAAGAGCTGAGTTGCGCGCTTTGAATCTCCAACTCTGATCTTGTCTATCACCTGACGCTTTAATTCACCTATGCAGTCAAGCAGGCCTAGAATGTACGACTCGTCTGAAACATTGAGTGACTTTACAGATGGAATTTCTTTACCTTCAATTACTGCTAACAGTGATGCAGCTTCTACAAATTCCTGTTCCGGCGTAATAATATATCGAACCAAGTTACCACTTGTCTTTTGTTTTAGTTTTGTTAATTCAGATTTTGCTTTTGCAATTTTTTTCTTCGCAGCATTCAAATCATTTTTGTGTATTGAAATAATTGCCTGGCTACAAAGGATTACCGTCTCACGATTGTTCTTAATTAAAAATTCTCGTTTTGAATTTGTCTTTTCTAGATTTTTTGATATAAGGGGCAAAGATGACTTTACATTTTTTATCGTCATAGAATGACTCTAGGTTTCTCAGTTAAAGTCGTTTGCCAAAGCTCTTATTTTGGATATTTTTTTGTAAATTATGGAAATATCTGTAGATGATATGTATAAGATTGAAAACAGGGGCCATGAGATGGGTTTCTTGAAAAAATTCATGATGGAAAATGCTGGAGCCGCAGCAGTTAGACGATTAGTTGAAAAATTTGGAAGTGTAGATTCGAAGAACATTTTGATTTTTGTTGGGTTGGGAAATAATGGTGGCGATGGTATGGTAATGGCGAGACATCTAGCTGGGCACGGTGCAAAAGTTACAGTGATGCTTCTCGGCACATCTGAAAAAATTAAAACTGAAGAAAGTAATTGGAATTGGTCAATTTTAGAAAAGATGTCTTCTGTGAAATTGATTAGTGGTGATTCCCTTAATTTTGATTTCAAGCCTGATGTTTTGATTGATGCTATTTTAGGCACTGGTATAACAGGAGAAATACGGGAGCCGTATGCATCTGCCATAAATTATATCAATGAAAGTGATTGTTACAAATTTGCAGTTGACGTTCCCTCAGGATTAGATCCTCAGACAGGTGACACTGCAAATATCTTTACCAAATGTGACATGACTGTGACATTTCATAAGATGAAACAAGGAATTCCTAAAAGAAAGGATCTTACTGGTGAGCTTTTTGCTGAAAAAATTGGAATACCTCCAGAGGCAGAAGATGGTATTCTATGAAAGTCTATCAAATTCCGGTAGGACCGATGCAGAACTTTTCGTATATTGTTGAGGATGAATCTACTCAAGAGTGCATAGTAATTGATCCATCTTGGGATCTGGATAAAATAATTCAGATTATTGAAGAGCAAAATCTCAATCCAAAGTATATTGTTAACACGCACTGGCATGATGATCATACCAGAGGCAATGAGGAACTAGCAGCCGAAATAAGCGCTAAGATTGTACAGCATGAAGCATCAACCTTACAAAATGATATGACCGTCAAAGATGGCGACTCGATAAAGTTTGGATGCTCCGAACTTGTCGTATATCATACACCGGGTCATTCGAAAGATAGCATCTGTCTTGTTGGTGATGGAAAAATATTCTCTGGCGATACACTATTTGTAGGAAATTGCGGAAGAATTGATCTTCCGGGGGGAAGTTCAAGAGAATTATACCATAGTTTGTTTGACGTAATTTCAAATTTGGATGATGGATTGACAATGTATCCAGGACATGATTATGGCTCTGCTCAAACCTCAACTATTGGAAATGAAAAGATGGCAAATCCAGTAATGCAGAAAACTTCAGAAGACGATTTTGTAATGAGAATGGGTGGATAAGTTGTCAATAATATGTTATGGGAATAAGCAGAATGCAGAAAACTTCATAAATTCATTAGAAAGAAAGCGTTTCACCTTTTCCCTAGTAACATCATATACGGAAACATGTGAGATTCCTGGAATTACTATCGCAGGTGCAGATAAGGAATTTTTGAAATTTACATCACCCGCTGATGCGGAATATCTAAGCTATGGAAAATGCAGATGTATTGATTCCATACCAATGTCACCAGACGGGAAACCAACTCCTGCTTTATTGACAAAAGTTGCTCTAAACACATCAAAGATTCCTCATTTTGTGATAAACGCAGGAAGTAAGATAGCACCAGACGTGCCATCATTTGATGCTGAGCTTCCTATTGGAAAAAATATCTCTGAATCATCAGCATTAACGCTTGATGATGTTCATAATGCAGTAGAATTTGGCAAAATCATTGGAAAATCAATCTCCAAAGCAACTGATTGCCTTGTAATTGGTGAAAGTATACCAGGTGGTACTACTACTGCATTAGCCACACTAAGGGGATTTGGAATTGAATCAAGTGTGAGTTCTAGTATGCCAAAGAACCCAATCGAGATAAAAAATAATGTAGTATCTTCTGCATTAAAACGTAAAACATCAGATGATGCCTTTGAGATTATTGCAGAGTTAGGCGACCCAATGATTCCAGTATGTGCAGGAATGTTATCAGAAGCATCAAAAAACTGTCGTGTTATTTTAGCCGGTGGAACTCAAATGACTGCAGTTTTGGCTTTTGCCAAAAAAGTTGGTTATGAAAAAAATAATACTGCAATAGGATGCACTTCATACATCATTGACGATAAAGAAGCATTATTCCTAGAAACTGTAAAACAGATTGATGATATTGCTGTACTCGCAATTGATCCTATGCTAAGCGACTCACAGTTTCATGGACTAAGATCATATTCTGAAGGTTTTGTAAAAGAAGGTGCTGGTGCAGGTGGAAGCTTGATTGCATCAGTTCTTAAGACCGGAAGATCATCTGAACGGCTTTTAGAATTAATTGAAAAAGAATATCAAAGAATTTCTACTTTACAGTAACTGATTTTGCTAAATTCCGTGGATAATCAGGATCTGTATTTTTTTCTAACGCAGCATAATATGCCAATAACTGAATAGGTATGATTTCAATTAACGGATAGAACACTTCTTCGGTTTTTGGAACTTCAATCCAATAATCATAGATATCATTATTCCTATCAGATATTCCAATAATTTTGGCTCCTCTGGCTTTAATCTCATTTGCACTGTTTATTGTATCAGTGTATGTAGAGTCATCAGGATTTATGATTATTACAAACACGTTTTCATCCATCAATGCAAGTGGACCATGCTTTAGCTCCCCAGCGGGAATTCCTTCTGCGTGAATGTAAGTTAGTTCTTTTAATTTCAGTGCAGCTTCTTTTGCTATTGGAAAATGAATTCCCCTTCCAAGGACGTAAATATCTGAGACATCTTTTAGTATTTTTGCAAGTTCCTTTATTTTAGAATGATTCTCAAGTGTTTCCGATATAGATTTTGACACGTTATTCCAATCAAGCTTCATACATCCATCACAAAGTTTGTCGGTAATTTTGTATAGTATGGCAAGTTGTGATGTGAAGCTCTTAGTAGCTGCAACTCCAATTTCTGGACCACAGTTTAGTCCCACAACAACATCGGATTCCTGTGATAGTGATGAATTGAGATGATTAACAATAGATAGAATTTTTGCATTTGATTGCTTTGCAATCTTGACTGCTTCCAATACATCTGCACTTTCACCACTCTGTGATATTGCTATCAAAGTAGAATCCTGCTCTATACTGTCAGGTGCAAATTGTAATTCACTTGATATTATTGGTTCTATCTTCAGTTTGGCATGTTTTGACATGAGATATTTTGAAATTCTAGACGAGTTATAGCTAGTACCACTTCCTGTGATGTACAACGTTGTCGAATCTCTGACATGCTTCACCATCATGTCAATTTGTTCATCACTTCCTGCACGCATGATAGTATCTGGTTGTTCTGAAATTTCTTTTAGTGTAAAATGGGCATAATCCCCCTTGTAAACATCTGCAAATTCCTTTGAGACTTTTGTGATCTGGTGTTTAACTTGGGTTCCATCAAAATTATAAGTATTAAGTCCAGCCTCATTCACTAAAACAAAATCTTCATTGTCAATGTATATTGCATCGTCTGTGCGCTCAATAAACCCTAAAACATCACTGGATAAGTAATAACTATTTTTTCCAACTCCAACAATCAGTGGTTCATGGAATCTGGCAGCAGCAAGTGTACCGTTTTCAAAAATCACAACAAATGCATAATGACCCTTTAATTGAGAAACAGTTTTGATTATTGTTTGTTTGACATCAGAAGATTGTTCAAAATTTTTCTGTATGAGATTTGCAATTACTTCAGTATCTGTATCACTTTTGAAAGCATAACCACTAGAGATCAGGTCTTTCTTTAATTCTTCAAAATTCTCAATTATTCCATTATGAACAATTGCAATTTTTCCAGAATTACTTGAGTGTGGATGTGCATTAGTATCGGTTACTTTACCATGTGTTGCCCATCTTGTATGACCAATTCCAGTTATTCCAGGCAGATCATCCAGATGAATTGCATTATTTACTTGGATCACTTTCCCTACTCCTTTTTTCACTAGAATTTCATTTTCTGATTTTGTAGCTATACCTACACTATCGTATCCACGATATTCCATTTTCTCTAAACCTTTTACGAGAATTGGTGCAGCTAAATTCTTTCCGTAATAACCAATTATAGAACACATCTTCTATCTTCAACTTGTCTGACATATGAAGATAAGCTTAACTGATAATTATTCTGTAGACGACTTCTCTTCAGTAGCAGGTTTTTCGTCTGTTGATATTTTCTCTTCAGTAACAGCTTCTTGAATTTCAATGTTCTCGGTTTCAGGACTACCAAGTTCAGACTCTGGTTCAGGTTCTGATAGGATTTTATTAAAAATTGATTCTGGTGTTAATTTGACTTTTTCCTCTTCATCGACTTTTACTACATATGATGGAATATTTACAATTCTGTCACCAATCATTATATGACCATGTGATATTGCCTGTCTTGCTTGATATGGAGTTTTAAAATAAAGTTTCTTCATAATAATAGTTTGTAATCTGCGTGATAACAAATCATTAATTTCTAAATTCAAAACATCATCTAGTGTTGCATTTTGTTCAACTAAACCAATTCTAGATAGAGAATGTATCAAAATAGGCTCTTCTTTTTCTCGGACTTCTTGTCTTAATGCAAGAAGAGAACGAGCTTGGTTTCTTACTCTAGATAATTCTGTTCTAGCTTTCCATAACTCACGTTTTGTTTTCAAACCAAACGTTCCTAAAATTTTAAGCTCTTCCATCTTTAAATCAAAATTAAAAGGACGTTTTGGTTTATTCCAATCCTTTCTAAAATTTTTAACGTCTCCCATTTTTTATCTACTCTTTCTTTGCTGCTGCCGGTGCATCTGTTTTTGCTGCTGCCGGTGCATCTGTTTTTGCTGCTGCCGGTGCATCTGTTGTTGCTGTTGCATCTGTTGTTGCTGTTGCATCTGTTGTTTCTGCAGCTGGTGCTCCTGCACCACCTCTTGCTGGTAATACTTTACCACCCTTTGCCACACCTACTGCACCACCTTTTCTTCCAGTACATCTCGTCCTTTGACCTCTAACTTTTAATCCATACATATGTCGATAACCTCTCCAACTGAAAACACCTTTTTCTCTTTCAACATCATTTCTTATTTGAAATGCAATATCAGACGTTACTAAATGCATATCATCACCAGTTTCAATATCTTTTTGTCGATTCAAAAACCAAATTGGGAAATTTTGTGATTTTGGATCTTGGATCATTTTTTCAATTGAAGAAATTTGCTCTTCAGATAATGTTCCAATTCTTGAATCCGGATTAATTTTTAAAATTTGTAACATTGCATTGGCAAACATGTAGCCAATACCACGAATTTGAGTTAGACCAATCAATGTCTTTCTTTCACCTGGAATATCATTTCCTAAAATTCGAATTAGATTTTCGTATTGTGTACTCAAGTAGCAAAACTTTCTGCCACCCCATTAAAAACCATGCTGAAAAAATGTTAATTTCACGTATTTTTTCAGGATAATATTATAAATGCGGTTTTTTTCATTTCAACATGGAAAATTCTGATTTTTCTTCTGAAAAGATTCTCGATATTATCTTTGACACTGAAATTTCAGAAATTTTGGCTGATATGGAGAATGAACCAAAGCATTGTTCTGTCTTATCAGAAAAATTTGGAATCACACCTAAAGATCTAGAAACTAAGCTATCATATTTAGTACAACATAATTTTGTTAGTCAAACTGGTCAGGTAGATGATACTACATATTCCGTAAATTCTGAAAAATTAGCTGAAATCATGCAGTCTGGTCATGATTATAAAAACGTGGAAGACAGTCTTGCCAAGATGGATTCATTTCTTAACTAGATATTTCCCGCTTTTTCTGTCTAACCATAATAATTCCTACCACTATCACTCCTATCATACCAATTAACAACATTGTAAATCCTATCATTGAAATTGAATATGCTGATGCATCTGGAACGTGACCAATTCCTCCAACAACATTTACCGAATTATCATCTGTTGTTTCTATCACTAAAGTATGCGTTCCGGACGTTGTGATGTAAAAATAATCTTCAAAGGAATTAGTGAGTATAGAACTTGATTTGATTTCATGCTTGGATGGGTCTAAAATGGAAACTTTAAGAGAAACCTCAATTCCTTCCATTGTCTGAACCACAAACACGCCTTCTGAATTTATCTCTGGATCCAATTCTGCCTGTATCTCTATTTTTTGTTCGCCGTCAATTTGTCCTTCCTGAATTATAATATCTGATGTAATTGCTTGTGATCCTAAAAACAATAATGCTGCACCAATTCCAATCAATATGCCAACTGCTACAAGAAATTTTCCTGCTTTTGCCATTTTTATTCTAAATCTAACCAGTATTTTTATCTAAACTAGTGGTTTTTACCAAAATAAGAAAATTTGTCCACACGTTGTCAATTATTTTATCAATAATTAATAAATACAACTGAAAATGCCTTAGTTACATGAGAGTTCTAGGCATGTCATCAATTTTCCTCTTAACAGCATGCATTCTATCATATGGTTTTACTGGTGCATTTGCAGCAGAAGGAAATCAGGAAGTTCCATTATCAGTAAATACTGATTACCCAAGTTATGCAGATGGTAATACAATAAATATTTCTGGCAAAGTCAGAGATTCATCAATGCTTAAAACTGAAACACCAGTAATTATTAGAATTATTAGTGCTGATGGCGCTACTATTGTTGGCTTGGCTCAACTCAATTTAGATTCAAATAATAGTTATTCACATACACTTACTGCTGGAGGTCCATTGTGGAAGGTTTCTGGAGATTATGATATATTAGCACAGTATGGTGTACAAAAGGGAGAAACAACTTTTACTTTTGTTGCTACTCAATATGGTGGTGCAAGTGAACCAGTAGTTGAAGAACCAGTACCAGAACCAGTAGTTGAAGAACCAGTACCAGAACCAGTAGTTGAAGAACCAGTACCAATAGTTGTTGCTGAACCAGAACCAGAACCAGAACCAGAACCAATGTGTGGTAAAGGAACTGTTCTAGAAGATGGAAAATGTGTTGCTGAAGAGCAAGGCGGTGGTTGTCTAATTGCAACTGCAGCATTTGGCTCTGAAATGGCACCACAGGTTCAATTCCTAAGAGAACTACGTGATAATACAGTACTACAGACACAATCTGGCACTGCATTTATGACAGGATTCAACCAATTCTATTATTCATTCAGCCCAGTAGTAGCTGATTATGAAAGAGAGAATCCAGTATTCAAAGAGGCAGTCAAAGTTACACTAACACCACTTTTGACATCACTTGCGATTCTAAACTATGTTGACATCGACACCGAAGAGGAAATGTTAGGATATGGAATTGGCGTGATACTACTCAACATAGGAATGTACTTTGTAGCACCAGCAGCAGTAATCATCGCTATTAAGAACAGAAGAAAATAAACTCTAACTTATTATATTCAGAGGATTTCATCAAACTATGAATGTAGAGTATGAAGAATTTAGTTCCATAGAAGACATGTTACTCTTTCTTGCTTCAGCTGCACCACCAATGAAAAATTTCATGCCAATAAATTATTACAAAGATTTTGTTTGTTCATTTATTCCATTAAGCCAAACTGGCGGTGATACATATCTTATGTTATATACAAAAGGTGAACTTGAACCAGGGATACATGAATTTGATATTACAACAAAAACAATAAAAAAAGTAGAAGCAATAGAGCGTGCAGATAAAAGTTACTTTATTGTTATAACTCCAACACGTAACACTATTGCTGATAAAGCAATAGAACAGATGTAATTATTTCGTATAATCTGGAGCAGCAACAGATCTACTTCTTGCATATCTTTCAACAATATCTTCGGGTAATCTACCATTGAACAAGTCCTTACAAAGTCCTCTCAGATATCTCATAATTGCCCACGTTCCTGCCTTTAGAATACCATACATGAATATCTTCATTGGTGGTCCATATGTTTTATTTCTGAGAATAATTGGAATTATATCATTAATAACACGTAGATTGTTTTCCCAGCATTTCCAAAACAATGTAAATTGTGCCTCATTAAGATTTCCAAAATGCATAGAATTCTTCTCACTAAAATCTTGATAAAGTAATGGTGCCACTAATCCTCTAAAGTTAGTTGCTCGAAAGTCGCCCATCATATCAATTGTATATTGTGTTTCATCAGGAGTCTCATCTGGCCAGCCAATGATGATTGTTGCTGCTGGGAACCAGTGGTTTTCATTCATTATCCTAGCACCTTCTCTTACAACCCATCCCCACTCTTCATTAGCAAATGGTTTTGTTTTGACGCCTAGATGTTTTTTCACCATACTTGGTGCGACAGTTTCAATTCCTAAATTAGTTGAAAGCCACCTACCATCACCGTGCATTTCATTCACTTCTGACATATCATGAAGAAGCTTTGGGTCTGCAGCTATTGCAGAAAATGTCATATGTGTAGTTCCAATAAAGTTGGCACCTAATCCTTTGAGTCCTTTCCATAAATCCATAATAGCATCATAATTAGGTTGGAAGTCTCGATTGTCACATCCGTATAGTAACATTTCATCTGAGTGTAACCATACAGAATCAAATCCATAATCAAGGTTCATTTTTGCTTCTCTTTGTAATCTATCTAGTGGAAGATCTTTTTTTGAACGTTTGTTGACATCACAGAAGTCACATCCTCTACCACATCCTCTCATGGCTTCAATCAATGAGTTAACAGTAGGACCAGTAATTTCTGGGATGTTTTGAATGTTTTTTACAAAACAATGCATTAACTCTGGCGCATCACCCTTTTCCAAATCACTGAACAAGTCTAATGCCAGTTCATCTGCTTCGCCAACAACTACTGTATCAATTCCATGAACCTTCATTCTGTCAGATTTTGCTAACTCCCATGCACCATTACCACCAACTGCTACTTTGAAATCATATTTTTTCTTCAGTTGAATAATATCAGCGCACATTTTCTTAAATTTCATTGCAACATATGATAATTTCTCAGGAGCCATTGTAGTTGTAACAGGTGCCATTCCAAGTGGATCCATTACATTTATTCCAACAACTTTGGTATCTGGACCAATAGATTTTGCCAAATGTTCAGGATTTGCAACAAACACCTCGTCTTTTTTGTAACCCTGATGTAATGCGGCTTCAATTCGTCGAAGACCAACTTGTGCTACTTTAGCTTCTCCTGTTACAGGATCAGTTTCAACTGCTGGACAAAATACTTTATCAAAAACCCACTCTGGTAATACTTCGTAAGGACCACATGCAATAAAACCATAGAGAAAATTACCTCTATAATTTGTCATCAAACTTCGATCTGCTGTAAGAACTATTCTTTTTCCAGACAATATTACTTCTAACCTTGTGATATGATATATATCGTTTGCGAGGTAACACGACTAGAATTTTTTATTCAAATTATTTTTTGATATTAGATTTGCAATTTTTGAGGCAACTGCACCGGCACCTATTCCGTTGTCTATGTTAACAACTGATAGTCCTAATGAACAACTTTGCAGCATTGAGGCTAACGCTGCAACACCTTTTTCACCATATCCATATCCAACAGAAGTTGGAACACCAATAACAGGAACATTAACAGTGGATGATACTATAGATGCCAATGCGCCTTCCATTCCAGCTACTACAATTATAATATTAACCTCAGACTTGATGAATTCTTTTAAAATTGGAAATGTTCTGTGCAGCCCAGCAATTCCAATATCATAACTTGTTATGCATTCACAATTCATTGCTTCACACATCAATCTTGCTTCTTCTGCTACCGAGATATCAGATGTACCAGCAGTTATAATTCCTATTTTACCACCTGTCTTTTTAATTATTTTTTGGTGTATCAATAACGTTCTAGTATTTTTTCCTTTCTTGATTTTTAATTTATTATTTTTACAATACTGAATTATCTTTTCAAAATGATTTTTTTGTATTCGTGAAACCAGAACTAAATCTGTCTTTGTTAAAACTTTTACAATTATTTTTTTTATTTCAGATAGCTGTTTTTTTTCTGCAAGTATTACTTCTGGTACACCGTTTCGAATTTTCCTTCCAGTATCAATTTTAGCAAACTCTTCTATTTTTTCTATTGAATAAAGTGATAATAACTTCTGTGCATCTGCAACTGAAATTTTCCCCTTACTCAGTGTTTCTAGTATTTCTGTAAGATCCAATTCTTATCCTAAGTAGATAAGAAGTTAAAGATATTTAGATTTCAACGCCTGAGAGAGCATCATTTACACTCTTAACTCCTTTCTCAAACCATTTTTTCTCTTCATCATTTAATTCTAATTCTATAATTTTTTCAATTCCATTATTACCTATCACTGCTGGAACTCCAATTGAAACATCAGAGTATCCATATTCACCATCAAGGCAAGTAGAAACAGGCATCACTTGTTTTTTATTATTTACGACATTATCTATAATTGCTGAAATTGCATTTCCTGGAGCATGTACTGTTGCACCCTTCAATTTTATTACTTCAGCTGCAACATTCTTTGTCAAAGTAAAAATTTCATCTAGTTTTTCTTTTGTTAGTTTTTCATGTAAAAATTCTCCAGAAACTTTTGCAAATCTAGTTAGTGGAAGCATATTTTCTCCATGTTCACCAACAACTATAGCATCAATTTCTTTTCTAGGTGTGTTTGTTGCCTCATGAATAAACTGTTTGAATCTTGACAAATCTAACATTCCACCCATACCAAAAACACGATTTCTATCAAAACCAGATGTTTTGTATGCAATATGTGCCATTGGGTCAAGTGGATTAGTAACAGGAATGATTAGTGAATCGTCAGCAAATTTTTTGATATTTCCAACAACATCTTTCACAACACCTGCATTAATTTTTAATAAATCCATTCTTGTCATTCCAGGCTTTCTTCCAGCTCCTGCAACAACCACTACAATTTTTGATCCTTTCATATCTTCATAATTATTTGAGCCCTTAATCTCAACATCAATTCCCTGTTCTGATAGCATGTGATTTAGATCCATTGCTTCTCCTTGTGGTAATCCTTCAGCAATATCCAGAAGTAGTATCTGATCGTCCAGTCTCTTTAATGCTGAGAAAAGTGCGGCATCTCCACCTACTTTACCTGCGCCGATAATTGTTATCACACTATGCGCTCAAAATTTTGATTAATTAAATCTTAGTTTGAATTTTAAACATATTTTTATGTATTTTTAATATTAATAATTCATGGTTCTAATTATTGATGCGCAGGTTGCCGGAATTTCTGGAGATATGATATTATCATCATTAGTAAGCCTTGGGGCAGATAAATCAAGAATTATTGAGGGTATTTACACTGCAGAATCATTTTTAGATAATTCTAAGATTACAAACATTGATTTTGTATCTGTTCAAAAAAATGGAAAAAACGCAACACAGTTAATTTTAGAAATTGACGAAAGTGTTCATGAAAGAAAGGCTACGGATATAAAAAATTGCATTATAAATGCATCAACAAAAATAGGATTACCTGAAACAGCATTGAATTTTGTAACAAATACAATTGATACTTTGATTTCTGCAGAATCTAAAGTACATGGAGAGTCAGAAGCATCAGTTCATTTTCATGAAGCATCAAGTATTGATACTGTCATTGATATTCTTGGTACAGCGATTGCCTTAGATGATTTGAATTTGTTTAACGATGAAATAATTTGTTCGCCTGTTGCAATTGGTGGAGGCAACATAACATTCTCACATGGTAAAACATCAAATCCTGCATATGCAATTTTAGAAATTTTCAAAGATTCTGAGATAATCATACAAGGTGGAACTGTTACAGAAGAATTAACCACTCCTACTGGAGCAAGTATTTTAGTTAATTTAACAAAAACATGTTCCGAGTTTTATCCATCGATGAAAATTAGCTCAATAGGATATGGTGCTGGTGCAAAAGACTTTGAAACTTTTGCAAATGTACTAAAAATTGTAATTGGAAAAACAAAATCAAACCTTGTAAAAGACACAGTACAGATTTTGGAGACTAATGTAGATGACGTATCTGGCGAAGTATTAGGAAACATGATTGAAAAAATTATGTTAAATGGGGCAAAAGATGTAACAATAACTTCTGGCATAACAAAAAAAGGTAGACCAACCCAACTTGTATCAGTAATATGTGATTCTGAATCAATGAATTCCATTTTAGAAGTATTGGTTGCAGAAACTAAAACTCTTGGTGTTAGAATTCGAAATTCAGAGAGATTTGTTGTTCCAAGATCAATTGAGCAAGACACAGTAGAAATTGACGGTCATAAATTCCCAATTCATTATAAAATAGTCAATGGAACATCTCACTTTAAAATCGAATTTGAAGACATAAAATCAATTTCAAACTGTTTGAATAGACCATTTCATCAGATTGAAGAGCTAGTAAGAGAAAAAATAATGAAGAAAAATGGATAAATTTTTACAACTTCTCAACTGGTTTGATAACAAAGACAGTGTTCTAGTCTCACTTTCTGGTGGTGTTGATAGTGCGTTAGTTGCTTATGCTGCATTTCAAGCACTTGGAAAGAAATCTCTTGCAGTAACAGCTGATTATAAGACACTTTCAAAGGAAGAACTTGACACTTCAAAAAAAATTGCCGATGAGATTGGAATTAAGCATATTATAATTAATTACAACGAATTAGCAAATCCCAGTTTTGTAAAAAATGATAGTAATCGATGTTTTTATTGTAGAGATGAGCTTTCAGAGAAACTTATTCAAACAGCAAAACAGTTTCAAGTGGATGTTATTGTTGATGGAACTCATATAGATGATCTAGGAGATTATAGACCAGGAATTGATGCTTTACGAAAAAATGGAATTAAAAGTCCACTTTTAGATGTAAACTTATCTAAAGACGAGATTAGAAAAATTTGCAAAGATGTGGGACTTACAATCTATAATCGACCATCAAATTCATGTCTTGCATCTAGAATACCTTGGGGTCAGAGAGTTACTGCAGAAAGATTAGCACGTATTGAAATGGGTGAGACTATGATTAAGCAGTTAACAGGCTTCCAACAAGTACGAGTTAGAGATTTGGATGGCACTGCAAAAATTGAAGTTGAACCAGATAATGTTTTGCTAATTTACAACAAAAATTATCTAGAGCAAATTATCAAGAAATTAAAAATGATTGGATTTAGTTCAGTCATTATTGATCCTGATGGGTATAGAACAGGGAAAATGAATTTGATTTATGAATAATAATTAAAGTTTCGGAAAAATATCTAATTTTGTTCTAGCACTAATTATGATTGCTGCAATTATTGCAATAATAAGACTAAATTGTATCATTACACCAAACTCTGGAATTACTTTTGTTCCAATAATTTGAATTTTCATATCTCCATCTCTTATTGGTATGTAAATAGAACGTGATTCAGCAGTTGTGTCTAGTACTCTAAAATCAGTCTGAATTGGATCAGTATTATCTTTAGTATAGATAAGAACAATAAATTTCTCATCAGATCCATTCTCATTAATAGCATCAAAACCAAATCTAGGAATATCAATACTTAACGCTCCATTTGTATTTGTGTTGATTATGACATTCAATGATAATTCGTTAGAATCGATGTTCATTGATTTGACAATTCCACCTTTCATGGTATAATTAATATCAAAAGTTCCTCCATCAGGAATATCAACTTCATAAATTGATAAAAATTCTGCTCCAGTGTCTTTAAAAAAACTTGCACTAATTTCTGCAGTTGAACCTGCCCCATACGTTGCTTTGATTATCACAACTCCCTCATTCTGCCACTGTTTTCCTTCTGCAACAAAGGTTGTTGAAAACTGTCCATCCTCTGTAACAGGAACTTGATCGATTTGAATTAAATTTTTTTCAAAAAATATTTGAAGTGAAACTTGCAAACCGGCAACCACTTTTTCTACATTTCCTGTGATTGTAATAACATCACCTTCGTTATATGCATCCTTGTCGATATTCAGCAAAATATTTTGTCCACCTAATTGCTCTTGTGCAAAAACTGGAGGGATTGAAATAACCATAAATAGTGTTACTGCTAAAATTAATTTCTGCATTACAACATCAAGAAGATGTTTGTCTATTTATTCTTACTAACGTATGGTATGCGAATTAATAAAAAAATGAAAAAAAAGATGTGTTTTAGAGTTTTGGCATAATACTTAGTTTAGTCTTTGCAGAAAGTACAATTATTGAAGTAATTGCTACTGCTAGGATTATTGCTGCAATTGTACCAAATTCTGGAACAACATGGGTTCCTATAATCTCAACTGTGCTTGCGTCTGCGTCAAATGGAACAGTTATTGTGTTACCATCCTGACTTGCATCATCACTTTCTTCATCGTTTACGAGAACGAAGAATGTACCATCATTGAATGGTGTGATGACATCACTTGGTAGTGTAATTGTTAATTCACCGCCGTCTTCTGCGTCATGAATTGATACAACTAGGGAATTTCCATTTACATTAGCAGTAACACTATGTACGTCACCGCCACTAATACTGTAATCTACTTCACTTGCCAAGTCAAACACCTCTGCTTCGTGATGTTCTTCGTGACCTGCCATTGAACCAGCTTCCATTCCACCTACCAAATTAACATACACAACTCGCATGAGATCTTGTGTACCATATGTTGCTTTGATTTTGTATTCTCCATCATACTTCATCATTGCACTTGCAGTATTGATTGTAGTTGAGAAACTACCATCGCTTGAAATTGCGATTTGATCAATTTGTACAATACCCATTGGACCTGTTACAACAATTGTTACATCAGTGCCTCTGCTTGTATTGCTGACAAAACCATCTATTTCAATAACAGAACTGTGATCATATGTGTCACTGTCTGTAGAGAAATCTATTGGAACTTGTTGGATGTTTCCAGGTTGATGATGGTCTGCAAACGCTTGTGAAGTGATGCCCATACCGCCAACTGACACAATAGCCAGAAGTAGTATGATATGTTTAGCGTTCATCTTGAGATTTTGTCGACATTTTGTCTATTTATGTATATTTACTTTTTATTCAATAAACTAGAGTTTTGGCATAATACTTAGTCTAGTTTTTGCAGAAAGTACAATTATTGAAGTAATTGCTACTGCTAGGATTATTGCTGCAATTGTACCAAATTCTGGAACAACATGGGTTCCTATAATCTCAACTGTGCTTGCGTCTGCGTCAAATGGAACAG
>Ga0315338_1001275_pt1 | contig 33711 bp, 36 predicted proteins | sample ASW8metaG_FD_204518 | JGI IMG/M metagenome (GOLD analysis project Ga0315338, IMG submission 204518) | Ammonia-oxidizing marine archaeal communities from Monterey Bay, California, United States - ASW #8 | ecosystem: Environmental > Aquatic > Marine > Coastal | place: USA: California | collected... | reverse complement strand
TCTCTTTGCCGTCCCCATCAAGAATCATTACCGCTTTGCCAAATTCAAATTCACCTTTAATTTTTATCACTCCGGCTGGGAGCAAACTTTTACCTCTTTCAATAAGAGCTTTACGAGCGCCCTCATCAATAATAAGGGTACCTGCTGGCTTAAGAGTGTGAGCGATCCAATGTTTACGGTCACGAATCTTCCCTTTACCCGACCAAAACAAAGTACCAACGTCCTTTCCCGAAAAAATATTTTCCAGAATCTTCTCATCCAGTCCATCCACAACTAAAGCGGGAATACCAAAACTCATGGTTTTTTTTGCCGCGAGCACCTTAGTATACATCCCTCCCACTGTTAATCGATTGTTGCTTTTTCCTGCTGTACGTTCAATCTCTTCATTAACACGTGCAACATGTGAAATCAACTCCACCTTTTTGCCTGTATTCTTCACAGAAGGATCCCGGTTATAAAGTCCTTTAACATCTGAAAGAATTATCAAGAGTTGTGCATCCACCAAACAAGCAACCGTGGCTGAAAGCGTATCGTTATCGCCAATCTTGATCTCTTCTACCGTAACAGAATCGTTTTCATTTATAATGGGAATTACATCACGTTCTAGTAGAGCTTCTATGGTATGTTTTGCGTTCAGATAGCGGCGACGGTTACCCAAGTCATCATGGCTCAGCAAAATCTGAGCCACCTTCATTTTCTTTTTTTCAAAAGCCTTCTCATAAGTGTGCATGAGAAAGCTTTGACCAATAGCAGCACATGCCTGTTTTTCTGGAATGGAAAGATCGACCCGACTCAAACCCAACCTTTCGCGGCCTGCCATAACCGCACCAGAAGATACCAGCACAACATCGTAACCCTTATCTTGAATCAGCTTTATCTGACGAGCATAATGTCTAATCCAATCTTTGCTCAATCCACACTCTAGTGACGATTGCCCTTTATCCCTATTAGAGATAACACTGCTGCCAATTTTAATCACCACACGTTTTATATTTTTTAAAATGTCTTGTCGAATCATACTTAAAATATGTAAATTTAAAAATAATCCTCTTTAAAAATAACGATTTGATTTTCTGCAAAAGCTGGGGAAACAAACCAGAGACACATTAAATATGGAAGCGTTTTATTCAACATATCAGAAAATCCTTCAATGAAGTTTTTCTTGGCCCCATTGTTTCACAGCGACAATAACAAATCAAAGAGGTTTTGCTGAAAAATAAATGTTAGACTGATTTGTGTATTTATATAACCTTAAGAAAGTTGAATGAACTACAAAACAGTATTTATTGTCGATCCGATGCGCAGTGAGCGTATACAAATGGCGAAATTTCTCAGCGAAGAAATTATTACCCTTATGACTTTTGTTTCTATAAAAGATTGCTTTAAACGTCCCGATTTAATAAATTGCGACCTAATCGTTTTCGTACTCCGAAAAGATAAAAACGAAATCAAACATTTATTCAATATAAAAAAGAAATATCGCCAGATTCCTATCATCCTTCTTTTGAATAATGATTTTTTAGACATAAACCTAACAGAAATATCCGAAAACGGTTTCGCTTTTCCCTATAAGGCGCTAAGCTTTGAAAAGGTACGGGAAATTATGCTAGGGCACTTGGCTCCCGACGGTTTGCCCGCCCGAACACAAGTTCCTCACCCCGTTCCCATAACAGATGAAGTCCAGGCCGCATTATCACCGAGGTCCAAATGAGCTTATCACCTAAACTTACTCGCCCCATTGCTGTTGGTCCTTGTTCTATAGGAGGTCAAAATCCTATAGTTCTCATTGGAGGTCCTTGTGTAATTGAGTCCGAACAAAAGGTAATGGGTATCGCCGAAAAATTAAAACGCATTACAAGTGATAAGGGCGTTCCATTTATTTTCAAAGCGTCTTACGATAAAGCCAATCGGTCATCCATACAATCATTTCGGGGACCGGGTCTGCAAGAAGGACTAAAAATTCTTGAAAAAATTAAAACGGATCTAGACCTTCCCATTCTTTCAGATATCCATAAAGAAGAAGAAGTCGAGCCCGCGGCAGAGGTTCTCGACATTTTGCAGATCCCGGCTTTTCTTTGCCGACAAACAGATCTTCTGGTAAAAGCCGCTCACAGCGGCAAACCCGTCAATGTTAAAAAAGGACAGTTCATGGCTCCTTGGGATATGAAGAATGTCGTGAACAAGCTTGAAGAAAGTGGCAATAAAAATATTCTTCTTACAGAGCGAGGTGCTACCTTTGGTTATAACAATCTGGTAGTAGATATGCGTTCTCTTGTATTGATGCGGGACTATGGTTATCCAGTGATTTTTGATTCCACTCACAGTCTTCAACAACCTGGCGGACAAGGTACGAAAAGTGGCGGACAAAGAGAAATGATTCCTGACCTCGCCCGTGGAGCCGTGGCAGTAGGTTGTGATGCCCTGTTTATGGAGATCCATACCGACCCAGACAAGGCGTTGTCAGATGGACCCAACATGCTGAAGCTCAATCTGCTACCCGAACTTCTGGAACAATTAATCACTCTAGATGAAATTGTGCGAGGGCAAACAATACAGAACCCTTAACCGCTCGAAAGAAAGAACCATGACACGCTTCTTTATCACTCTCCTTGCAGGAATATTATTTTCCCCTAATATCTCAAACGCCAACCCAAAAGGACAATGGGTTGAGTTACCCTCCACCCCCCTTAAAAGAACTGAGTCTTCATCCGCATTGCTTAACGGTAAAATTTATTTATTGGGTGGATTTACGCCAAAAGGAATATCCAAAAAGGTAGACGTATGGGATCCGAAATCTGGGAATTGGAGTCAATCTACTCCTCTTCCTCGTAGTCTGCACCATACAACGGCTTCTGTCGTGAATGGAAAACTTTATGTAATTGGTGGATTTGATTCTGGCACCTGGAGACCCATTAATATCAATTATGAATATGATCCAAAGAACCATCGTTGGACCACAAAAGCTCCCATGCCGACTTCTCGCGGAGCACATTCAGCAGGGGTGATTGACGGAAAGATTCATTTGATCGGAGGTGCACACAAAAAACACTTGCGTTTGCTCAACACCCCTGCCCATGAAGTTTATGATCCTCAAACAAATACATGGAAAACCCATACACCTATGTTGACTGCACGCGATCATCTTTCTGTCTCCGTAGTAGGAAAAAAACTGTTTGCCATTGGAGGCCGCGTAAATGTGGACTACAACAAAAATTTAAATGTCAACGAATCCTATGACATCCGTACCGGAATCTGGAATCGTCACCCAGCACTTCCTACAGCCCGAAGCGGAATCACTTCTCAGGTTCTAAATGGATTGATTCATGTCTTTGGCGGTGAATCCGGTGAAGGGACCTTTACTGAAAACGAAGCCTATGATCCATCAACTAGTAGATGGAAAACTTTTGAATCTATGCCATCGGGAAGGCATGGGCTGGCATCTATTTTATGGAATAAAGAAATTCATCTTCTGACAGGAGGACCCAAACCAGGAGGAGGTGGAAGCAATACACACTCTGTCTTCAAACTTAATTAAAAGAGTAAGAACTCCACAAATCATAAATGGTGGCGTCAATTCCAGGGGGGGGCAAAATTACTATTCCACATTCTTTCACTAGGATGGGTTGTAACTAACGATAAATAGTTAATACCATTTGTTAGTTGTTGAATTTGTTCTGTGGGGTTAGGAAATACAGACAGTAGAGATGGAGAGGATGGCTCCCTTAAAGGGAGCCGGAAAGTAAAAAGCTTGTTAGCCATCGAAACTTGACACGCTACGGATTGAGTCACTTGGAGGAAAACTCAATCCGTTGGAGGTAGCAGTGCCAGTTCGAATCCTCACTTATAGATTAGCAATGCCCATGCCAAAAATTAGGTCTAGTCCAATTTTCAGTATAACCACATATAAACAAAAGGTTTGTGCTTTATACACAGGTTGATTTTGCGTCAAAGTTCCCGAAGAAAGAACTGGGAAACGTCAATTACTTTACATTTGTCGCCCCATCCGAGACCCTCGTCTAAAATGGAAATTTATCAAGAATGTTTTTTATAACGGTGAATTCTCCCAAAAGAAGGAAGCTAAATCGAGACCAATCTGGATATAAAATCAGTTAAATTTTGAGTGGCAATTTGTGTGTTATAACGGAGGGAAAATGCATTTTTGAGGGACTTAGGGTGTGTTAACACATACCAACCTGCTCTTAATTTAGATACCTCTCCATCGCTACCAAGAAAGCTTGAAGAATCTATCAGTTCATGGTTCACCGCATCAGAAATTCCCCTGATGGAAATAAATGGAATTTTATTTACACGAGTAAGTAGGGCTATTTCAAGAGTTTCCATTTCCACAGCTTCCGCTCCAAACCGATTACCAAGTTCTTTTTTTGCTTCTGGAGTATGAACAACCATATCAACGGTAATAAGCCTTCCTACCTTTAATTTAACATTTTCTGGAGGTGGAGTTTTTTTTGCTAATTCCAACCATTTTAAATTTCTCGGATCACCCATCTCAAAAGACGTTGAATCACTCTCCGGACTCAATATAGTACTGGCGACAAACAGGTCCCCCACATTCAACCCTTCGGTTAACGCGCCAGCATAACCCATGCTGATAATAACTTCTGGATTAAACTTATCAATGACCTGATGGGTTGCGTTTTTAGCTCTTTTCCTCCCAACACCTGTGCGAACGAGGACAATATTTTTGCCGTGCCATTTGCCAAACCAGGCTTCGGATTTATCCAGACGCACCCGATCAGAAATATTAATTTTCCTCTTGATACCGGCGATTTCTTCAGAAACGGCTCCTAATATAGCTATGGTTTCGTTCATAGTGGAAAGTATACAACTCTTTCAATGCAGATTCCTACTGAGGAACCGATTTTATAATGCAGTAAAAATTTTACTACCTTATTAGATTCTGCCAACTTAGTATGCTAAGGTTCCCCTCCTTTAATAATAGGGGTTCCAAATAAATAATGGCAAAACGCAAACTTAATATCCCTGTAAAAAGGGGGGACCGACTAGAGTTGGATGTTGAAACTCTTGCTTCCAGCGGTGATGGACTCTGTCGTCATAGCGGATATACCCTCTTCACTCCAGGTGGTCTTCCCGGTGATCGCATCAGAGGAAAGGTGATCAAAACAACTCCTCGCTTCGGAGTAGTAGATGTTTTTGAACGAATGCAATTATCCAAAGACCGAATCGATCCTCCCTGCCCGGTTTTTTATAAATGTGGCGGATGTAAATTTCAGGATCTCAGTTACGAGAAACAGCTCGAATTTAAAATTCAAGTCGTACGGGACAGCATAAATCGAATTGGCGGAATCGAATTACCAAAAAAAATTGAAGCCTTCGCTGCAGAGCGACAATATCATTACCGCAACAAAGGCAGTTTCGCTGTACAGGGAAAAACCAGCGACCCAAAAATCGGATTCTATTCCGAAGGTTCACATAATGTTGCCGATTCCGCTGTTTGCGGTATTCTTTTAGAACCCATCAACAAAACCAAGGAATGGCTACGATACCTCTTAAAGAAAAATAAAATATCCATTTACCATGAGGAACATCATCGAGGTCTTGTGAGAGGACTGGTCATCCGACATTCGGAGTCCACCGGTGAAACCCTTGTTGGACTGGTCACCAATGAAGGCCGATTCCCGCGAAATTTTCTAGTAGAACTCACCAAGGAGAATGAATTAAAAAAACTAGGTATTGTGGGCCTCATTCAAAATATTAACCCGCAAACCACCAATGTAATACTAGGAAAAGAAAACAAAATTCTATGGGGAGAAAAACGATTTACAGACAAGCTTGATAATTTGAACTTTCACCTTTCTCTGGGATCATTTTTTCAAATTCATTCCGCGCAAACTTTAACCTTATACAATCTAATCCATAATTGGGTGGAAAATACTCAAGAAAAAACCATTGTAGACGCCTACAGTGGTTCCGGAGGCATAGCCCTTTGGCTGGCAGCAAAAGGAAAGAACGTGGTCGCCATTGAACAATTTGAACCGGCCATGGAAGACGCTCGCCTGAGCGCGAAAACTAATGGAATTAACAATTGCCAGTTTCTGACAGGAAACGCGGAAGAACTTGTACCTAGAGTTGCATCTGAAGAAAAAGTTCACACTTTCATAATTGATCCGCCCCGCAAAGGGTGCTCCGAGTCGGTTCTCAAAACACTAATCAAATCGAAGCCGGAACAAATTATTTATATATCCTGCAATCCATCCACTCTCGCCCGTGATCTAGAACGGCTCGAGGGCTATCATATCCATGATCTGCGTATAGTCGATATGTTCCCGCAAACCCAGCATATAGAAACTGCCGTCCTACTTCGCCCTAATCCCACCCACTAACATGAAAAGCAATGGCTTTGCTGAAAAGGTAAATTGCCAACCGCCACTTCGCCGGCTAGAATTGCGCGTGTTTAGGAGTGCGGGGGAAAGGGATTACATCACGGATATTTTCCATGCCCGTTACAAACTGAACCAAACGTTCGAACCCCAATCCAAAACCTGAGTGCGGTGCGGACCCAAATCTTCTGAGATCCAGGTACCACCAGTATTCCTCAGGGTCAAGATTACTATCTTTCAAGCGTTTTAATAAAATATCGTAGTTCTCTTCTCGCTGACTGCCACCAATTATTTCTCCGAGTTTAGGAAGCAGGACATCCATCGCCCGAACCGTTTTTCCATCCTCATTCAGTTTCATATAAAACGATTTTATTTTTTCCGGATAATTATAGACAATGATTGGTTTCTTAAATACCTTTTCACTAAGATAACGTTCGTGTTCTGCTTGTAGCGCACAGCCCCATTCAACAGAGTAAGTAAATGTCTCTGTCGATTTTTGCAGGCGATCGATAGCATCGGTATAAGTCAATCTTTCGAACTGATTATCTAAAATATGCTGTAGAGTTTTGATGATCGTTTTATCGATTCGCTGATTAAAAAATTCCATATCCTCATAGCAATTCTCAAGAACATCTGCCAAAAGATATTTAATAAACTCTTCGGCAAGACCCATATCATCGTCCAGATCATAAAAAGCCATTTCCGGTTCTACCATCCAAAATTCAGAAAGGTGTCGACTGGTATTTGAGTTTTCAGCACGAAAGGTAGGTCCAAAAGTATAAATTTCTGAAAGAGCCAGAGCGTATATCTCTCCTTCCAGTTGCCCACTTACGGTGAGAGAAGTTTTTTCACCAAAAAAGTCCTGCCCGTAATCAATTTTCCCATCTACCTTTGGAGGATTGGTTAGATCGAGAGTAGTGACCTGAAACATTTCTCCGGCACCTTCACAATCACTGGTAGTTACAATGGGAGTATTCAGATAAACAAAACCATGGTCATTGAAAAACTGATGAATGGCATAAGCCAGTCGGCTTCGAACTCGCATTACAGAACCAAAGGTGTTCGTTCGTGGACGAAGGTGAGCAATCTCGCGTAAATATTCAAACGAATGACGTTTTTTCTGCAAAGGATAGGTCTCCACGTCCGCCGATCCATAAACTTCTATTGCTGTAGCCTGGATTTCCATCTTTTGCCCCTTGCCTTCCGAAGCCACGAGCCGACCGGAAATCGCGATGCAACTTCCTGTAGTGATTTTTTTATCCAATCCAGCAAACTCTTTAAGGGAATGCTCCACAATAGCCTGTATATTTGCCTGACAAGAACCGTCATTAATTTCAAGAAAAGAAAACCCTCCTTTTGAGTCACGACGGGTTCGCACCCATCCATTGACCAAAACACTTTCCTCTCCCTGCATATTATTCAGTAATTCTTTGATTTTAATTCGTTTCATTTTGTAATTTCCTTAGACGTTTTGCTGGGAAACCAAACCACTTCTCATTGACAATAAAGGGGATTTCAGATACTTTAGCTTAGAAACAACCCGGCAGTTAGCATTAAACTTTTCTCTTTTCGGGAAAACCTACACCTTATATTTTATTCCGTGTTTATTCTAGGAAACTTACTACAAGCCACAGCTCAAATTCTTAATATTATTCTGCAACTTTATATGTGGGTTATTATTATTCGCGCATTATTATCTTGGGTTAATCCAGATCCCTATAACCCTATCGTGCAGTTCTTATACAGTATAACAGAACCAGTTCTTTATCGAATCCGGCAACTGATACCCATGTCAGGAATTGGAATAGACTTTTCACCCATTATTGTCCTATTAGCAATCGTGTTTTTGCAAGGGTTCTTAGTCGAATCCCTCGCTGCACTCGCGGTAAGATTACAATAACTAGCTATGCGTTTGACTTATCTTGACATTCTGGAACAATGCTTTCATGACAAGTTCCGTGGTTACAACAAACAAGAGGTCGATACCTTCCTCCGCCTAATCGCCGATGATTTCAAGTCTATGGTGGAAGAAATTAAAGATAAGGATTACGAAATAAAAAATTTGCGCTCCACTATGAAATCCCGGCCTGAAGAAATAGATACAAGTATCGCAACGGAAAAAGCAAAAAAGATCGTCAACGCCGCAAAAAATCAAGTAGAGGAACTTCGCAAAGAATCGATAAAAGAACTAGAACAGTTGATACAGGATATTGAAGAATTAAAAAAACAAAAATCAATCCTGATGAAAAACATTAAATCCACTGCTACTGAACATTTGAATAAAATCAAGGCAGGATTGCCAAACGGCCCCACTTAAAATGTGGATTAATTCCTGTGAAAATGGAATCCGCTTATCTGCCATAATACAACCCCGATCATCGAAGAATGAAGTAACAGGAATATATAACAATGCTTTAAAAATTCGCTTGGCCTCTCCCCCTGTCGATGGTGCAGCCAATAAAGCATGTATCCGTTTTTTTTCTAAATTGTTAGGGGTCAGTCCTTCAGAGATCACCATTGTTCAAGGGTTTAGTAGCAGAAATAAAACTATAGAAGTAATCGGCCTCACAGAAAAGCAGTTCCGAGAAATTTTAAAAACCAAAATTCTTTGCTAATAAACCAACCCAATGATTAAAACTATTGAATATATAGACGGAATAGTTCGTATGATCGACCAGACACGATTGCCCTTAGAAAAAAAATTCATCGATTGCCGTACAATCGAAGAAGTAGGGCATGCCATCAAGACCATGGTTATTCGTGGGGCGCCTGCAATCGGCGTTGCGGCCGCAATGGGGGCCAGTCTGGGTGCAGATTCTATAGAAGCTTCCAGTTTTGAAGATTTTTATCACGCATTCGAAGAGAAATGTGATCGTCTTGGACAATCTCGCCCCACCGCAGTGAATCTTGCTTGGGCCATCAGCCGAATGAAGCAGACTGCACAAAGAAATAAATCTCTTCCCATTACCCAATTAAAATCCCGATTAAAAGAAGAAGCGCTTACCATTTTAACCGAAGATATAACCACTAACCAGGCAATGGGCCAGCACGGACAAACTCTGATTAAAGACGGCAACGTGGTCTTAACTCACTGCAATGCAGGAGCCTTAGCTACTGCAGGATTCGGAACCGCATTGGGGGTTGTTCGTGCCGCAGCAAACGCTGGAAAAAATATCAGGGTTCTGGCAAATGAAACACGCCCCTTTTTACAAGGAGCACGATTGACCACTTGGGAGTTGAAAGAAGATGGCATTCCGGTAAAGCTAATCACCGATAATATGTGCGGATTTTTTATGAACAAGCAAGAAGTTGATCTGGTCGTGGTCGGTGCCGACCGTATTGCTGCTAATGGGGATGTTGCAAACAAGATAGGGACCTATATGGTGGCTGTCCTTGCCAAGGAAAACAATATTCCTTTCTATGTAGCTGCACCTGTTTCAACGCTCGACCTTTCTATTACATCAGGAAAGGGGATCCCTATTGAAGAACGTTCCTCCGAAGAAGTAACCAACATCAATCAGAAACGAATTTCTCCAGAAGGAATAGAAGCGGAGCATCCCGCTTTCGATATTACATATAATCATCTAATTTCAGCAATCATCACAGAAAACGGTATTGCCTATCCTCCCTTCACTGAATCTTTAAAGGCTCTCGCCAACCAAAAATGAAAGCGATGATTTTAGCGGCGGGCTTTGGCACACGCCTCAAACCCTTGACCAATGACCTTCCCAAACCTTTATTTCCAGTTCTCAATCGCCCTATTCTAGAACACGCTCTACATTTTCTTAGCACGAATGGTATCAAAGATATAGCGATAAACCTTCATCATAAATCTGAGAAGATCATCGATTATTTTGGTGATGGAAAAGATTTCGGAGTGAATCTACATTTTTCCAAAGAAGAAAAAATTTTAGGTACCGCTGGTGGAATTAAAAAACTTCAATCCTTTTTTAAAAATGAGACGTTTCTGGTAATCAATAGCGATATTCTCGCTGATGTAGATTTAAATAATGTTTTGAAATTCCACAAAGATAAAAAATCGAAGTTGACTCTCGTGGTTCGGCAGGATCCCAATGCAGAGAAATATGATTCTATCCAAAGGATAGATGAGGGACGCATTGTTCATTTTCTCGGCCGCTCGATTAAAAACTCAGAACCAACCACTCAGGTTATGTTCACCGGAATTCAAATAATGGAACCTGAGATCTTTGCCCGTATTCCAGAAAATAAATTCTGCGGTACTGTTGAAGATGTTTTTCCAGGAATGATTCAGGATGAACTCCCCGTTTACAGTTTTCTGCACAAAGGATATTGGATAGACATGGGAACAAGCGAAACCTATATCCAAGCACAGATGGATGCACTCGATGGGAAAGTACCTTTAAAAATTTCGCCATCCAAAAATCCCGAAGGGCCCCTTCTCGTGCCCCCGGTTCATATCGGTAAGGGCTGTGAAATATCCCAAGACGCACAAGTTGGACCTTATACGGTAATGGGAGATGGATGCCGTATACGATCTGGCGCAGTGGTGAAAAATTCCATCCTCTGGGCAGAAGTCACTGTTGGTGGAGGCTTGACCGTACAAAACAGTATCCTAGGCGAAGGGGTTGCTATTAACAAAAATGTAAATAATAATTCGCTTGCATCTGAAACTTAACCCTTGCCCTACTTCTATAACACCGAACGAGCTTTAAGCTAGATCAATTCGTGATTGCTCAAAGTCATGGTGGAAACTGAAATCGCGCCCTCTTCACAATTTATAATTCGACGCATTTTAGGAAGATCGGCTTCGCCTACCCGTGTGTACTCATCCGTATAACTTTCCACATCCTTCAATCCTTTGGTTTCAGGGTTGAAGTAGAAAACCGAGTATTTTCTCGTAAGAAATTTCCCATCTTGATTTTTTTGACTTTCCTCAATATTTATCGAGAAAGAAAAACGGGGTGTCTGCCGATTGATTTGCTGGATCCGCCCATCCTTGATGCGATAGAAGGAGCTCATACCATCGCCACCCATAACGAGTTTGCGCCCTAAGGGATGCGAGCCATCATCACCGAATATCAGTTTGTATTTCCCATCCGACTCTTCAAAAGATCGGGGTCCACGATGCATAGCAATTGATGACAGGTTTTCGTTTAGAAAACTTTTCGCTTTTTCTTCAACGTCGCTAATTTTAATATCTTTTGGCCCTTTAACTGTTACCTTGCATTTTTGTTCTTCCCCATTGATATTTGCAGCCACATCAGCAGTGAAACCTTTAAAACCAGCTGGCCACCTTGCAGTGTTGGAGAAAACCTCTCGCATTGCAGCACGCGCTTCAGCGTCATCTTCAAGCGTGGTTTCCACATCTTTATCTTTTGTGTAGGTTGCCATCCATAATCTCCTTAAAACAATAAGAGCCCACGTAATATTTCGGCAGGCTTTTTAGTTATAGAAAGTTGTGATAATTGATTTATTATACCTTATTTTACCGCCACGCTGATATCAAGAATTCCTGCTTTTTGTAAAAGGCCCATTACCTCAATAACTTCACCATAAGGAAGAATCTTGTCAGCACGAATTACCGCAGTTTGCTTTTTGTTTTTAACATCAAGTTTGGCCAAGGCCTGCTCTAGCCCCAGTATATTGGTACTTTTTCCCGCAAGAAAAATTTGTTTGTCCTTCGACATTTTAATTTCAAGGGTTTTTGGCTCTTCATCAATCACAGAAGACTTGGATGTAGGCAGGTTGATCTCCATATGGCGACTAAATTCCACAAAAACTGTAGACACCATAAAAAAGATGATGAGTAAAAATACAACATCAATCAACGGCGTCATCTCCATTGCAAAACTATCTTCATCTTCTCTTCTAAATCGCAAGCTAGCTCCCGAGTTTTAGATTTTTTCTGTTGCTATTCAAACCAATGAAGTTACTTATTTGGGCTTGCCGAACTTTTTTCCTTAACAAAACCATCGTAAGAAAGCTCTTCAACTAATTGAATGGCTACTTCTTCCATTTCAAAAACATAACGATCAATCTTACCGCGAAAATAATGATACAAAACTAGTGCCGGTATACCGACCAACATTCCCGCTGCTGTAGTAATGAGTGCCTCAGAAATACCGCTTGCAACCAAACCCGGGTTCCCCGTTCCGCTCAGCGATATCACATTAAAAGCCTTAATCATTCCAATAACTGTTCCCAGTAATCCCATCATAGGAGTAATATTCGCAATTGCCCCTAATACACGAAGATTAGAGTTCATTAAAGATGCTTCATGTTGTCCACCAGCTTCAATTGCCCGTTCAATCTCATCCAACTTTCCCCCAAACCTCAGCAACCCCATTTTCAAAATTCGCGAAAGAGAGTTATCATAGGAATTACAAAGGTGAAGTGTTTTCTGAATATTTTCCCAATCCCATTGGCTACGTACATCTTTAAGAAAATTAGAGCTAATTATATTGTTTCTTCTCAGACTATAGCCTCTTTCGATAGCAATACCCAGCATGAGCACAGAACTAAAAAGGATGGGATACATCATCGCCCCCCCCTTTTCGAACAGTGACAATAATTGCCACTGTCCCACAGAAGAAGAGTCCGCTGCAAGGACCTTCGAGGGTAATATGAAAAAACCCATACAGAGGGAATACGAACAAACTTTTAGGGAACGAAACATTTATTTTTTTAAATCTTAGAAAGTGGATGGATTTTGATTGATCCTTTCCAGAAACGCTATCGTTAACAATCTACCCCTTTGCTCAAGGAAAAATTGATTTAACTTATCCAAAGTTCAATATAACTTTTATAGCACGAAAAATTCTGAATTAGCAAGAAACAAGCCCTCCTCAGAGAGGATTTACTACTTAAATATTGGGAAGAATTAGACTCTTTAAATATAGAGGCTTTTACTATATATTTGGTTATTATCTAAACTTTGAAAAAGAAATAATGCTCCGAACATACCTCAAACCTACCCCCATAATTATTTTACTTTTATCATTTTCCTTTATTCTCAGTTGCTCCACGACTAAAGATAAAAAGCCCAGCTCTCCATCTAAATTATTACGGGAGGCAAAACGCTTTTATAAAGGAGGGGATGCAGCAAGAGCAAAAGATAATATTAATATGATTATGGAAGATTTTCCTGATAGTAAGGAGAGGGTCGCCGGGTTAATGTTACTTGCGGATGTCCACTATAGAGAAGAAGAATATGAAGAAGCTAAATTTCAATACCGGAAATTTACCGAACTTTATCCAGCCCATAAGTATGTGGACCGCGCCCATTTCTATAAAGCCCTGTCCAATTTCAAACTCTCTGATCTAGCATCAAGAGATTTAACTCCTGTCAATTCAGCATTAGAGGGATTCAATAACTTCATCAACGAGTTCCCTGACAGCACGTATAAGGTTCAGGCGCAAAAAATAGCCCACCAATGTCTAGACATTCTGGCTCAGAATATTTTTGAAATTGGGAAATTTTACTTTCGCACAGGATCGTATCAGTCTGCAATCATTCGTCTAAAAAGTTTGATGGTCGAATATCCCACCCATTCTTATATTGCGGAAGCACAGTTTCTTTTAGCAGAGTCCTATTTCCACGAACAAAATTACATTAAAGCACGTGCTCACTATAAGATAGTTTTGCAGAAATATCCAAGAACGGAATTTGCTCAACAAGCACGGATAAAATTAAGAAAGCTTAGAAAACTATAACCGCTATGGTTAAGAATCCACCAAAAAAAAATAATTCCGCAAGCAGCAGTTCACACGACCCTCTCCACCAATATATGAAGGAGATCAGCGAAATAAGACTCCTTTCCAGAGATGAAGAAATAAAAATTGCCAAAGCCATTAAACAGGGAGATCCAAAGGCCATTCAGGAAATGGTTCGTAGAAACCTTAAATATGTTGTCACTGTTGCCAACAAATATCGAGGGTTTGGCATGTCACTGCAAGACTTGATCGAAGAAGGTAATATCGGTTTGATTCAGGCCGCTAAGCGCTTCGATGTATCCAGAAACGTAAAGTTCATCACCTATGCGGTTTGGTGGATTAAACAGGCAATTATGCATTCCCTTGCAGAACAGTCTGGCACGGTCAAACTACCGGTGAAACAAGCGGGAAAAATCTCCAGATTCAATAAAAAAAGTCAACAAATGTGCCAAGATATGGAACGCGAACCGACACAATCTGAAGTGGCAAAAAGTTTAGGCTACGACGATGAAGAAATCAATTCCATTATGCGTGCCTATCGCACTCATCTCTCTCTCGACACACCGCTTAAAAATGATGACCACACCCCTTATCTCGATCTTTTAGAAAATCAAGACCTCATTCCCTATGACGATCAAATTATGAAAAAGTCATTGAATGAAAAAGTCGATCAAATGTTGGAAGACCTTTCCGAGCGAGAAGCCACAATTCTAAAGATGCGGTTCGGGTTTTTCGGCGAAGTCAAAACATTGGAAGACATCGGTCGAAAAATTGGTCTCTCACGTGAGCGCGTACGTCAAATTGAAAAACGTGCTAAGGATCGACTAAAATCTAAACTACAAAATGAAGCATGGGTTAATGAGGATGAGTAAACGGATATGTTTGTAGAAATTTCTATACTTTGTCTGCTTGCTTACCTATGTGGTTCGATTCCATTTGGTATGCTTATTGCCAAAACACAAAACATCGATATACGTGAGCATGGCAGTGGTAATATAGGAGCTACCAATGTTACGCGTATAATAGGCAAAAAATTAGGGTTCATTACCCTGGTTGGGGATGTACTAAAAGGATGGATAATTGTTTTTCTTGCAAGCCAGTGGTTCGAGAAACCCATCTTGATTGCTTTGGCTGGATTTATGGTTTTTTTTGGGCACCTTTATTCTATTTTTCTCAGATTTAAAGGTGGTAAGGGCGTTGCAACTGGATTAGGAATTTTTAGTTTTATTATGCCGCTGCCCACCCTGTTTTCCTCAGGGATTTTCGTTTTAATCCTTAAACTTTCAGGTTATGTCTCGCTGAGTTCGATTTTAGCAGCCATCTCTTTACCCATTCTGGGAATCTTTTTTAAAATTCCGTTACCTTATATCTATCTGGCAAGCATTGTTGGTTTGTTCACTCTGCAAAAGCATCACGAAAATATAATCCGTATCGTCCAGGGAACTGAAGCGAAGTTTTTAAAAAAATAGGATTTGACAATCCAAATTGAGGAAATATAATTGGGGGCTTGGGAACTCCGAATATCCCTGAAAATCTGAAAGAGCGCGGGAGTAACTCAGTGGTAGAGTGCAACCTTGCCAAGGTTGAAGTCGAGGGTTCGAACCCCTTCTCCCGCTCCATTTTTCATGGTTTTATCTAGAGCGGGGCACCGTCGCCAAGTGGTAAGGCCGAGGTCTGCAAAATCTCTATCGGCGGTTCGAATCCGCCCGGTGCCTCCATTTTTCTTACAAAACCCGATTAAATAGAAAAATAGCATTAAGAAGATGAAGAATAATCGAGCCCCTTAACTAGAGATTAATGCATCAACAAATTTTTTCGAATCAAATACCTGCAAGTCTTCCGCTTTTTCCCCCACTCCAATAAAATGAATCGGCAGTTTTAATTCTCCGGACAAATTAAGTAGTACACCCCCTTTTGCGGTTCCATCAAGCTTCGTCATCACGAATCCATCTAATTCCAATGCTTCATGAAAATGCTTGGCCTGTGAAATGCTGTTTTGTCCTAAGGTGGCATCAAGAACCAGTAAAGTTTCATGAGGTGCACCTGGTAATACTTTTCCTATAACCCGTTTTACTTTTTTAAGCTCCTCCATTAAATTCTGGTTTGTTTGCAGTCGCCCGGCAGTATCTATTAGCAACACATCCTCATTCCGTGCAACAGCAGCTTGGACTGCGTCGTAGGCTACCGCAGAAGGATCAGCACCACTTTTCTGACTAATGCAGTTAATGTCTGCTCGCTCTGCCCATACTTGTAATTGGTCAATAGCAGCAGCCCGAAACGTGTCACCTGCTGCCAATAAAACTTTTTTTCCTTCCTTCTTCCACTTTTGCGCCAACTTACCTATGGTTGTTGTTTTGCCTGATCCGTTAATACCTACCATCAAAATAACCAAAGGTTTATTTTTACTGAACTGTATAGGTTTGTTGTTTTGTGACAGGACTTTAAACATCTGCCCTTTCAAATGCTGTAAAACTTCATCATTTTCCCGAATACGATTTTGTGCAACATCCTTTTTTAAATCTTCCAAAATGAATGTGGTGGTTTTCATACCGACATCGGCTATAAGCAATGTTTCTTCCAGCTCATCTAGCAATTCAAGACCAACCTTTGCCTTTCCCTGAACAATATTTTCTATCCCCCCGGCAAGACTGGTTCGGGTTTTCTGCAGTCCTGATTTGAGTCTGACAAAAAATCCTGATTTTGGTTCTTCTTCGGTTTGCTCAGTTTCTTCCATTCAACCCTCTATTTTACAAATTATTAACTTTATCATCACCGTATGTAACCAAGTTTTCTCATAACCGCATCACACAATTATTATATTCACTGCAAACACATCACCATCAATGCCTGATTTTTCTCTATCTCTGCTAACTATTCGGTAGACTTATCTTCCGTTAAGTATTTAAGCAAATATTTATTTGGATGTACCCTTTGTAACCGTATGAGGTTTTGGATTGATCATATTTTTCTTAGTAAGAATATCAATCAGGTTTTTATCCCGGCAGGATGTGGCGATATCAATCAATCCATCACCATTGAAATCGCCAATAGCCATTCCCTGTGGATGTTGATCTACCGGGTGGAAAATAGGCGGATAAGTAAAGGTGCCATCACCCTTACCAAGAGAAACGGATATATGGTCATCAGTAGAATTGGAAACCGCAATATCCTCAAACCCATCTCCAGTAAAATCTGCAGCAACTACAAATTTAGGGAAATTCCCTGAGGCAAAATCTCGTAAACTGGTGAAGGTTTTATCCTGATTGTTAACAAGGGTGGTGAGCGCATGAAGAGAGTTGCTGGAAGTTACAATATCCAAATAACCATCGTTATTTACATCTATATTCACCACAGTGAGTGGCTGTTTACCTCCCTTGAAAACTTTTGATTTTTCAAACCCTCCATTGCCTTTACCCCATAGAACCTGGACTCCCGTATTTCCTGATCCTGCAAGCCCTACTGCAATATCGATATTTTTGTCCTTGTTATAATCACCAATAACAATTCCTGTAGGCTGACCATTGACATTTATCGTAACGGGCTGTTTGAAAAATCCATTTCCTTTTCCCATTATAATTACCACCTGAAAATAACGCATGGTAACTGCCATGTCTAAATTACCATCACCATTAAAATCACCTGAAATCATATTTAAAGGAATTTTTCCTGGCTTTATAATTTGGCTTGTTTTCTGAAAACTCCCGAGCCGAGTGTTTAAGAATACCTGTATCGTCTGGTCAGCATAGTTGAGTTCAGCAATATCCTTATAACCGTCATCATTAAAATCTCCGGAAACCAAACATATAGGGTCTCTTCCTGTTTTATAAACTAGTTGCTCATTAAATGTTCCATCTCCTATTCCCTTAAAAAAAGAAAAAGAATGCCCACCACTATTTACAACAACAAGATCTAGAATTTTATCGCGGTTAAAATCATCTGTGATTAGAAAAGAAGGTTCCAGTCCAGTTTCCAAAGTATTGCTCAATGCAAATATACGAGGCATTTTTTTCCGAGCTTTGGGAGGGGGGCAACCAAACAAAACAAAAATCAGAAACAGACAAATTAAGGTATGGAATTTCTTCATAAAGGTCTCAAGTAAAACAGGACAATATTATAGGAGAAAAAGTAAAACAATTCTAACAACTTATACTAATCAGGCTTTTTGTTTTTTGTGAAAAAACATACTTTTTTTCTAAAATGTTCAAGCATTCCCTTAAAGATATAAGAATATATTTTTACCTAGAAATGGCTTTACCAAAAAAGAAAGGGTTATGCATTTTCTCTTCCCTCACCGTGGTGGCGGGTCCGTGCCCTGGGAAAAGCCGCGTTTTATCAGGAAGTGTTAACAATTTTTGAGTAATCGATTCGAAGAGTCTTGGCCAAGATGAGTTGGCTCGCCCCATCGAACCTGCAAAAATAGAATCACCAGAAAAAACAGTGTCTCCAACTTTATAAGATACCCCTCCCGGAGTATGTCCAGGAGTAAACAAAATTTCTATATTTATTTTTCCAAGTTTTAATATTTCACCATCCGCGATATATTTATAGCTACGACTCCCCGAAGGTTTGGGTTCTTTTTTATCTATCCATACGGGGCAGGCAAACGCTTTATCCAGTTTTTCCAATCCTCCCGCATGATCGAAATGCGCATGCGTCAAAAGAATTTTTTCTGGTTTCAAGCCTAGCTCCATAGCCTTTTTAATTACCGCATCAGGGTTACCTCCAGTATCAATAACAGCAGAGGAACGAGTTTCTCGGCAGATTAATAAGTAGCATTTAACTGGATAAGATCCTACCAATAGATTGAGACAAACCACCTCAAATTTCTCTGGGTCGGGAGTGGGGGGAAGGGGAACCCAATTGCCTCTCGCAAGATCAATCAAAGAAGGTGGATGCAAATCTAAGACACGTGCCAAATTTATAATTGCGTTGTCATCTGGCACTGTTTCATAATTTTCTATCTGGGTAATGACATCAGGACTGACTTGAGCCGCCCGGGCCAGATCGGCCTGAGACCAGTTTTTACCGTCCCTTGCCTTCTCGAGCACATCACCGAGCTCATCTTCAAGTTTTATCGTCATGAGATTTCCTTATCCATCGGGTGAGAAGACTAAAAAATTCTCGATTGTTTGCCACCAGACTATATGCCCACTCCGATATTTTTGCGAATCCTGGGACTTTTTCATAAGCCCACAAGGGAACCTTATGGGTAGTGGTAGCCAGAGCCTTATAAACCGCTTTTGCTCCAGAATGATAACTTCCATCTGGATATATCAGATAAATCGCTGAGTCAAATTTCTCCGCAGCGATTTGGGGGTATTGCAAAGCAACTTCCTGAGAGGGCTTGTAGACCACCCTGTCTTCTGTTAAATGCTGCCATCTGCGAACCCAAAAGGTGCAAAATCCGCATGTACCGTCATAAATCAATACAGGCCTCTGATCTTTAATAATCAAGCTATACCTCAAAAGTTTTTTTCATTATACCTTCAATTTTCCTACTATTTGGCTCCAAACTCGGGCTGTGTCAAATAGCCCTTGTTACAGAAAAAAAAGATTGGCTGTTTCAGGTGGTTCGGGCTTGCGTTCTGACCCGACCTGATATAGTTTCTTTAGTTCTATACTATGATAGGGTGCTGAATTTTATGAACGCACCTGATAGTTGACCTAACTTTCCAGGAAAGAATCAATGGTAGATTTTACGCGTGAAGAAGTTGAGACTGCTTTAGAAGAATATGCATCCACCCTCGCAGAAGAAGAGGAAGATGAGTTCATAGATGATGACGAACAACTTACAGAACCGGAAGCTGAAGAGACAGATGATGACGAACAACTTACAGAACCGGAAGCTGAAGAGATAAGGGTAGAAGAAGATGAGGACTCTCCAGAAATTATCGAACCCGAAGAGAAACTTGAGAAGGAATCCGATCCTGCAGAAATTTTCGAAGGCAAAGATTTATCTAGCTTAGATTTATCTGAAATAAATTTCTTAGGGATTAGTCTAAAAGGTACTAATCTAAATAAAACCAACCTATCAAATAGTATTCTTTCTGATTCGAATATGGACCAGACAAACCTAGGCGAAGCAAATCTAATCAATGCTGAAATGGAGAATGTGAGTTGCCTAGAGGCAAATGTTACAAATGCTAATTTTGAATCTTCCAATTTGCAAGGCGCAAAGTTTCTTGGCAGCAATTTATCGGGCTCCAACCTCAATGGAGCAAATTTAAGAAAATCTATATTCTTGGAAGCTAACCTCTCTAAATGTAACCTAAACGAGGCAGACCTCAGTAGTTCAGATTTCTCACGGGCTGATATGAACCACGCCAGCATAGTAGAAAGCAACTTAAGTCGCGCACGTTTTAATGGAGCCAATATGGAATCCGTAGATTTTACAGATTCTCGCCTGAGCATGTCCGTGTTTTTTGAGGCAAATTTTAAGAATGCGAATATGAATCGTGCCATAGTAAAAGGAGCCAAACTGGCGGGCGGCATCTTCGAAAAAACCAGCCTTCCACGCGCAGATATCACGGGAGCCGATCTGACCGATGCAAAGTTTCTTAACTCCAATCTAAGCCGCGCTAAATTAAATGGGGCTATTCTGCGAAGAGCCGATTTAAAAGGATCGGACCTTTCGGAGGCTGATTTGAGTATCGCTGATTTAACAGGCGCCAGTCTGGCGAAAGTTAAATTGATCGGCGCCAATATGGAAAGAATAAAACTCAATCAGGCAAAAATATCAGGTGCTAAACTATGCGGCGCTAAAATGAACAAAGGAAAGTTTTTTCAGGTCGATCTGACTCAAGCAGATCTGAGCGGTGCCAACATGACAGGAGCAGATCTCACAGAATCCAATCTGGAGGGCAGTGACTTAAGCCGAGCTAATCTCACTGAAGCAGTTTTGCAAAAAGCCAATTTGAAAGCCACCTTCCTAATTGGTGCAAACCTACAAAAAACAGATTTGGCAGAGATTAATTTAGAAAATGCAAATATTGCTGGAGCAAAAATGCGACATGCGAATTGCAGTAAAGCAAATATGAAAAATGTTGATCTTCAACGCTCTGATCTGGAACACGCAGATTTCACCCTAACAGATTTGACAGGATCAAACCTTACTGGTTCCAAGCTCGGAGAAACTTGTTTCAAAAATGCTAATTTAACCGGAGCGAACCTAAGTTTGGCAGATACTACTGATACTGATTTTTCAGGCACTAAAGGGTACAAACCTTGAGATATAATAAGGTACAATAAGATCTAAAAAGTACATAAACATAATTTTGACTTATGAATCGTTTACCTAAATTAGAAAATTCTCTTTCATACATAATCCCCAAGGTTCAACCTTTGACTCTTAAAGAAGTTCTTCAATTAAGAGATGGTAGGGAAATTAGTAGAAACTCGTATTCTACCGTTTCGCAAGGCATGACCTTTTCACCCATATTGCAAAACATCAACTACCTGAATTCCTTAAATTGATGCCTCTCAAATAATTAAGATGGAAAAACTTGAAGCCGTTCAAAAAGTTTTACGATTCAGCACAGCTATAAGAGAATGGTGCACCATGGAGTTTTCCATCTATTTTGATGATTTTGACGAACAAAATGTGGATGATTATAATTCGGGAGGTTACGGTGAAATTGCCGATGAAATTCTCGAACGCGGATTAGATGAACAACTTATTGAAGAAGATGATTTACACTAAAGGCTCCGTCTCTTTCATAATCCTTACTTCATAATCTTATTAGATGGTGATTAGATTTCTAGTCGTTCTTTATTTTCTCTTGAGTTTTTAAGGAAGCTTTTACATTCCCACAAAAAACAATTCTCTATATGTGGTATTTTGTATAAAATGATATCCTAAAAATTGGTTACAAAAATTAGTCTTATTCTAAAGGGGGGCAAATAATCCATTCCGCTCCCTACCAAGCTCAGGAGATTTATTGTGAAAACCAGCACGGAAATTCGTGAGGACGTTCAAGAATACTACGGCAAAATTCTTAAGACCAAAAATGATCTGCAAACCAGTGCCTGTTGTGCCGCAGACTCTATGCCTGCTTATCTTCGGCCATATTTAAAAAATATACATGAAGAAGTTCAATCTCGTTTCTATGGATGTGCCTCAACTTTTCCTCCGGGACTATATGGCAAAACCGTGGTCGACCTGGGATGTGGATCAGGACGCGATTGTTATCTTCTTGCACAAGTTGTCGGTCCAGAAGGATTAGTCATTGGCATAGATATGACAGACGAGCAATTGGCTGTAGCAAGAAAACATGTCGCCTATCACACCAGCAAGTTCAAACTGGAAAAACCTAATGTAGATTTTCGTAAAGGATGGATTGAAGATCTTTCTACCGCCAACCTTGAAGATAACTCTGTGGATGTAATCATCTCTAATTGTGTAGTCAATCTTTCCCCTGATAAAGAAAGTGTCTTCCGAGAGATTTTTCGAGTGCTGAAGCCAGGGGGAGAACTCTATCTATCTGATGTCTTCAGTGGTCGACGGGTTCCCGAACCTCTTACCACAGATCCAGTTCTGCTAGGAGAATGCTTAGGGGGTGCACTATATATAGAAGATTTTAGGCGCATGCTCGCCAAAGTAGGATGTTTCGATTACCGAACTGTCTCTAAAACACCGATCACCCTGAACAATGAAGATATCCAGCGCAAAGCTGGAATGATTGATTTCTATTCCATGACCGTGCGAACCTTCAAATGCGATTTTGAAGATATCTGTGAAAACTTTGGTCATGTGGCATGCTACCAAGGAACAATCCCCGAATTTCCGCACGGGTTCACCTTGGATGATCATCATTATTTTCAAACCGGAATTCCTGTTTCCGTATGTGGGAACACCTATAAAATGGTTAGCGAGTCCCGATTCAAAGACTATTTCAAAGTAATAGGAGACTTCTCTACACATTACGGTCCATTTGACTGTAGTATTGTCCCCCAACAGGAAGGGATCCATACCAATGACAACGGAGCCTGTTGCTAGAAGTTAAAGTGGCTAGTAAACACTTGGATATTTCATGCGGACAATGCGGAAAATTTCTTGTGCGTTATAAAAAAGAGGGGTCAGGACAGTTAATTAGACTTTATCTGGATAAAATACTGGGGCCAAAATCCTTAGTTGATTTAAAATCCGTTGGTAAAAAATCTAGCCTACCAGTCTTAGTCTGCCCAGAATGTAATCATCTAGTTGGACATCCTATGGAACATGAAGGTAATCGTCTTGCCTACCGAATGATTAAGGGTTCATTTAAAAAGTCCAAAAAATAAAATTTTTCTAGAGATTACGGCTCAGATAAACATGCATTAGGTAAGTGAAAAGAAATTGTACGGTGATGACCACTGCAAGCAAGTTTAGGCTTTGCCCCAGCATAGATAATAATCCCAAAATTGCAATAAGAAACAAAGGAAAATCGATTCCATTCCACCTCCAAATCTTAAGAAGAGAGCTTACCTTATCAAAATACTCCTGCCGCTGGCTTAGATCAAGTTTTGCACTACCCACGGCTTCCTGATTTCGCATTCCATTAAGCGTTTTCCACTTACCGCGAAAGATTAATTGTTGTATCTGCATATAATAAAAATAAACGATAAGCACAACGGAGGGTGTTTGTTGAAGTTTTTCAAAAGTATTTTGAATTTCTCTTTGCGCTCCATCAAACCCTTTCAGCACCATCATCCCAAAAGTTTGCTTACAATAATCGTAAGATATGGCCCGTAGTATTGTAAAGGCAGCTATTACGATTAACGATGTTCGGAAATCGGGATAACCAGAAATAATTCCATAGATCACTGCCAGATATGCAAAGTAACCAGCAATTCCATCGATAAGCCTACCCCAATAACTTGCCATATTTTTTGCTCTAGCAAGTTGCCCATCTACGCAATCCAAAATCAGAGTTAACTCCAGAAGCAGCCCGCCGGCCACACTTGAGACCCAACTTCCTTGACTAAACGAGTAACCCGAAGCAAATCCAACTAGAACAGAAAGGTAGGTCACCTGATTAGGGGTAATAAAGGTGTTTTTTAAAACCGCCACGAAGCTTTTCGCGATCGGGTCATGAATATAAATATTGACTGGCTCAGCTAATTCTTTTAAGGCATGCTCCACGTTTTCTGTCATTGTTTACAACCATTTCTTCTGGTGATACCAGTCGAGAGTACAAGCAAGTCCAGCTGCCAGTTCAAATTTAGGCTTAAAATCAAAATCATGGAAAAAATTTTTTGGAGACGCCGTCCAGCAACTTTGTTTAATATCAATCATTCTCTGTCGATCGAACAAGGCTTGTTTAGAGCTAAATATTGCTAGAGTTTCAAAAATTATTGCGATGGGAACCAAAACACTTTCGGATACTTTTAAAATTTTTATAGAAGTATTCATCTTTTCTGCAGCACTTTTTGCTATCTCCTCCCATGAATAGGACTTCCCATCCGTCACAAAATATATTTTCTTTTGTGAGGTGCACGGGCCACAAATCTCCATCATTGACTGAACCAGGTCAGCAACATAAATAAGTGAAAGCAACTTGGGAGTTTTCCCAATCTGCAATCCCCAACCTTTTTTAACTAATTTAAAAAAGGCATAAAGATTTTCCTCGCGAGGACCGTAGACAACAGGCGGACGTATTACCTTGATGGGCAAAGAAACAGAATATTTTAAAGCAATTTCTTCTCCGGATTTTTTTGATTTCCCATAAAAAGTGATCGGATTCAATGGCGTGGTTTCATCTATCTGTTTTCCATCTTCACTCGGTCCTGCCGCAGCCAGACTACTTAAATGGACAATCCCTTTAATGCTATCTTTATAGGCTAAACATTGTTCATATAAAGTTGAACAAACCCGAGAATTGATATCAAAATATTCTTTACGGCTTTTTGCTTTAGTCAAACCTGCGCAATGGAAAACATAATTTATAGCTTCGAGATCGGGAATTTTAAAATTAGGTTGTGCTAGATCAATAAAATGCAAATGGATTTTGGGTGATGGAAGCCATCTTAAATCGGATGATTCCCGAACCAAACAGTGGATAATACAATCTAAAGACAACAGGCTATCCACCAAATGGCTTCCAATAAAACCACTAGCTCCGGTAACAAGTATCGTCTTCCCTTTAAGGTGAGAAAGTTCGTTCATAGATGCGGTGTCTTTTATAAATGGTTCCTCCTATTTTAAACATAGGCTTTATAATATCTAGATTATCTTCAAGCATCCATGACATTTCGATCCACTTGATTTTTTTCTGAACAAATTTGTTGATTAATTCGAAATACATATAGGCATCGATACCCAATCGACGGAAATTTTTATTTATCCCAAGGGTTATCACACGATAAGAATCTATTTTATTTTTCTTCCATAGAAATTTTGCCCAACCAAATGGAAATAGATTACCATTTAACTCAATCAACACCTGATTGATATCAGGTAGGGCCAGCGAAAAACCTACCCCCTCCCCTTTCACTTCCGCGATTAAACAAAATTCCGGGTTCATAAATGGCTTTATTTGTCCTGCCGCAAATGCAAACTCTTTGTATGACATGGGAACAAAACCCCAGTTTTTATCCCAGGCAGAGTTATAAATTTCCCAGATTATTTTCATCTCCTCCTCAAACCTTGCCAAATTCAATGGGCGTAAGTTAAATCGTCCTCTATTCTCCAATTTGCAAGCTGCAGTTTGAAGGTGTTCAGGGATTCCAATCAAATCCAACTTAAACGAAACCAGATCTTTTAATTTTCTAAAACCCCACTCTTCTAAATGCTTTTCATAATAATTGGGGTTGTAGGGGATACCAAGCATGGGAGGGAGATCGAACCCATCTACCATCAGGCCGCATTCATGGTTTGTAGATAAATTCAACGGCCCGATGAGTTTTTCAAAACCCCTTTCCTTGCACCACTCTTTAGCATGATTGAATAATAATCCTGACACACTTTTATCATCAACAGATTCGAACATCCCCATAATACCCGTGTTTTTGGAATAGTTTTCCTGGTAGACACGATCGTGAATCAAGGCTATACGGCCTAATGGGACACCTCTTTCATCCTCTGCAAGAAGAAGCTTAACCTCCGCACGATCGAAGAATGGGTTTATTTTGGGATTGAGAAATTGCTTCCGCTCAGAAACTAGAGGGGGAACCCAGCACGAATGATCTTTATATATTTTCCATGGCAAGCGTATGAATCTGTCTAGTTCGACAGGGCTTTTTACCTCAGTTATTTTGAGGCTCATTATCCCTTGGAAATGATACCCAACTTTGCACCCAATTTTTTGAAAGACCCTAAAACTTTTTCAAGGTCTTCTTGCTTATGTGCAGAGGTATAACTAGTCCGAATCATGGCGTTAAGCGGGGGCACTACAGGTGAAACCGCGACACCGGCAAAAATACCTTCATCAAAAAGGAGTCGATTTAGATAAAGGGTTAAAGCTTCCTCACCAATTGTAATAGGAACAATTGGGATGGAATTATTGTTAACCTGAAATCCCATATCAAAAAATCCTCTTTTAATAAATGCTGTATTTTCACGCAAGCGATTGATTCTCTCCGGCTCGCTAATCATAATATTTAAACCTTCCGTGACACCAGCCACCGAAGCAGGAGGTAAGGCAGCAGTAAAAATAAATGCTGAAGCCTTGTGTCGTATATATTCTGTAATTTTGGATTTGGAGGAAATAAAACCACCAATGGAACCCAAACTTTTTGAAAAAGTTCCCATATATAAATCGATTTCATTTTCCAGATTATAATAGCTGGCGACGCCCCTTCCCTGTTCTCCTATTATTCCCAGCCCATGCGCTTCATCAATCATTACGGTCGCACCATAATCCTTAGCCAGCTTAACAATGACAGGAAGGTTTGCAATGTCACCACTCATACTGAAAACAGTATCCGTCAAAATTATTTTACCCTCGACATCAGAATGCTTTTTCAAACAATATTCCAAATGATCCATGTCGTTATGCTGATAACGAATGGTTTTTCCAGGAGCAATCGCGCAACCCTCATAAATACTTGCATGGTTTTCACGATCGGAAAATGCAACGTCTTTTCTTCCCAGCAAACATGAAATGGTCCCCTGATTAGCCTGAAACCCTGTAGACATAACAATGGTATCTTCTCGATTTAAAAAAGAAGAAATCTCACGTTCCAGATTTGTGTGGAGATTAAAAGTCCCATTCAAAAATCGGCTACCAGTACAACCTATCCCAAACTTCTCAAGAGCTAATCTTGCGGCTTCAATTACACGAGGTTCTTGTGCCAACCCCAGATAATTATTAGTGGAAACCGAGATCGCTTCTTTTCCATCAATGACCACCCTGCTACCATCTATCTCTTCAATTTCCTTAAAATACGGATAAATTCCCAGTTCTTTGGCTTGATCCGGTGCCAGGTAACCAAAACATTTAGCCAGAATTCCTTTTTCTTTGCCATTAGGAGGCTTAAGATGTGAATTCTCAAAATCAAATTTCTTCTTTAATAAGGAAACAATCTTGTTCCTTTTTAAATGAGCCGGATCTGTATCTTGATTTTCTAATTCATTGATGAGCGAAAAAGGCTTTGTCATATTGAGGGACCTTTATTTTAAGTTTGCACCTGATTCCATTTACCAGCGTGCATCCACAACTTAACGAGAGCGGGCCACAATCCGTATTGAACCGTTTGCCTATATAAAGAATCTTTCCCCTGATTTTCTAAAATACGGTTATGTGCCTCTCCTAGTGCATGATAAGGGAGATCGGGAAACAGATGGTGCGTCGCATGAAACCGAAGACCCACGGGAGCCCATAACGGTGTAATCCATCGGTTTCCGAGGTTATTGATTGAATCCAACATTTGATCGGTAAAACTAAGTTCACTTTCCTCCGCATTTCCATAATGATGAGCTGCCAGAGTACGAATCGAATTGACCATAAAGACAGAGGCTACTAAACAGTACCACATGAAAAAAGCCTTTGCAGGCATAATTTTCAGTAAAATCAGGATAATAAAGCTCATTCCGTAAATACCTGTTAAAACCTCCTGTAATTTCCATCCTTCAGTTCGAGCTAATGAAGACTGTGGACGCTGGTAATTCAAATCAATATTAAGGGAAGACATTTTCTGAACCACAAATTTTCTGAGTCCAGAATTAAAATACGATAGGGGTGTTAACACAACAAAACGGAAGAGAAAAATAAGTGGAATAAATAGTGAAAAACCAATGTACAGGAGAATCAGTCCTCTTCCTCTTGATGCAAAGGGGAAATATTCTCCATCTTTGACTGTTCCATAAAAATTCTGTTTATGATGATCAAAGTGCACGCTTTGATACAAAAATGTTGGAATCATTAGCGGAAAACCGCATATGAGATTCCAAACTTTTTGAAAAATCAAAAATGACCCATTTTTAAAATGAGCAATTTCGTGTATGAATAAAGCGGCTCGATAAATAGCTAAAACGGCAATTAAAAAACAAAACCCTTGTTGCAAAGAAAGTGTGGGCGCCATCAAGGTTCTTGCAAACGCTCCCCAGCCCAATAAAGCACTTCCCAAAAAGTCGCTCCAGTATATCCAAGGGTTGGGTCGGTATAAATCTTTAACTAATTCCCTCGCCTGAGTAATGGAGAATTCCCGTTTACGATCTTCGCGAATCAAACTCTTCAAATTAAAATCCTGCTGATGGAAAAAAACTATAGGCGCTTAACTCGAAACCTTGATTTTTACCTATTCTGAAAAAACAGCATTAGTATGTTTAGTTCATCGCTTTTCTGCGCAGCTCACACATAACGTACTTTCCGGCATCAATACAATTCTCCCCTGTGCAATAGACCTAGAGCAACGGACACAAACTCCAAATTCAGGAAGGTTAATTTTCTCCAATGCTTTTTCAAGCTTTACCAATTTAGCTTTTGAAGAATTCAAGGAAGCTTCGCTGATCCCCTGGCTGCTAATAGCTTCCATACGTGTGAGACGGCCAATAGCATTATCAGGTACAACCGGTTTTGAAGTTTCCGTAAAGCTTTCGATCAAATGTTTCTGCGTTCTTATCTCTTCGATGATCTTTTGCTTCAACTCTGCTCTTTCCTGTGCATTCATAGCCGCGTAATACCATCATTCTTTAACAAGACACATCTCCCTGAGTTTCCGGTAACCATCCACACATCGCACAGCGAATAGCAAATAGGGGAATGAAGTTGGAAATATTTTCAGAAATGGCATTCATAAAATCATTTGCCAAAGCTTGATCCTTGAAACATTCATAAATATCATCCAGAAAACCCCCACGTAAAAGTGGGTGGTTAAGGAATTCTCTGCCCGGTCCCGTTAGAATTTCAAGAGGATATTCGCTTACCTTCACTTTTTCCATCCCTAGTTCTTGCAACCATTTTTCAGCATGGAATGCAGAAGGTCTTTCATTAATATATTCATCAAGCGCATTTCTTTCATCTTTCAACCCACGATCCGCCATCTCCTTGTCCACATAAGTCCATAAAGAGTCAAAAGTTCCCAGCGATGGAAATGTTAAAACAATTTGGCCGCCCGGCTTCATGAATCGGACCAAGCTTTGCAGCACCTCAAAACGGTTTGGACGAAAAAACATGAAAGACAAATTACCCGTAATGCGATCAAATTTTGGCAGATCCGCAGGCAAAAAGCGCATATCGCCCACTTCAAATCGTAACCAAGGCAATTGTGCCCCTTGTATTGATCGAGACCTTAAGACTTGGCCTTGGTGAATATCAATAGCTAGAACCGATCCTTCAGGCCCTACCTGATCTGCTAAATAAAAAGCAGGAATTCCCCCGCCAGCAGCAATGTCCAAAATATGGTCCCCTTTTCGAATCTCAAGATGATGCAATAAGGATTCTGCAAAAGGAGTGGACCAAGGATCATTTTCTGGAAGCGACCAATTGTTAACCATAAATCTCTTTCTTTAAGTTCATAAAACTAATATTGCTTTACTTTAACCTGAAAAATAAAAACCTATCTTCAATCAAATTTATTTATAGAACCCTTACGAAGGCCCTCTTCAAATAACTGGGTTTCTACCACCAGAAGACCACTCAAACAAATCAGTCCAATTAGGTTGGGGATCGCCATCAAAGCATTCATCGCATCTGAAAAATTCCAAACCAAATCCAGTTTGACTTGTGCCCCGATAAAAACAAAAAGAACCCAAGAGTAACGGTAAAAGGAAATATATTTTTCCCCAAAAAGATATTCAAAACATTTCTCACCATAATATTCCCAACCCAGGATAGTAGAAAAAGCAAACATAATGGTTCCCAGAGTGACCAACATTTTACCCCAGTACCCGGGAAGCCCCGCAGAAAATGCCTGAATAGTCAAAGCAACACCGGTTTCACCCGAAGTCCATACTCCAGTTGAGCTGATCGCCACTGCAGTGACAGAGCATACAATCAAGGTATCAAGAAAAGTTCCTGTCATAGACACCAATGCCTGCTTACCCGGATGATTGGTTCTTGCAGCGGCGGCGACAATGGGGGCACTGCCCATACCCGACTCATTAGAAAAAAGTCCGCGTGCCACACCATACCGAATACAATTCGCCAATGTAGCCCCGGCAAAACCTCCCGTGGCAGCAGTTCCTGTAAACGCATGCTCAAACACCAGTTTTATCCCGGAACCCAGTTGGTCTATATGATTTAAGATAACGATCAAAGCACCAGCAAAATAAAGCGCGACCATGAACGGCACGAGATACGATGCTACGTCAGCAATACGTTTGATTCCACCAATCACCACCAATCCTGTCAAAATTGCGAGAAACAATCCTACGGAAAAACTATTAAAACCTGTGGTTTCGCTGACCGCTATCGCCGTTGTATTGGCCTGCACCATATTTCCTATTCCAAATGCCGCACAAGCTCCAAAGGCTGCAAAACAAATTCCCAACCATTTTTTTTTAAGACCTTCCTCCAGATAGTACATCGGCCCACCCGATATTTCGCCTTTATCATTTATCCGGCGAAATTTCACAGCCAGAAAACCTTCACTGTACTTAGTTGCCATGCCTACCAAACCTGTAACCCACATCCAGAAAATTGCACCTGGACCACCCAGAGCAACTGCCGTACTAACCCCAGCTATATTGCCAATGCCAACCGTTGACGCAAGAGCCGCCATCAAAGAACCAAAGTGAGAGATATCACCCTCCCCTTTAAGCTCCTTAGAAAAAACCAAACGTAGAGCATAGAAGAGAGAGCGTAGTTGGATACCCCGAAGTCGGATAGTTAACCAGAAACCTGTGCCCAACAAAAGCACAAGAAGCCAAGGGCCCCACATAAAACTGGCAAAAGAAGCAAACAAGCTATTCATAAATTGTTAGAAAAATCGAATGGGACTCAAACTAATAGTTTGGATTATTATAGAATGAAAGTATCGACATTTTGTCCTTACGGCTAGTAACAGAGAAATTTTCTGCTCTATTTCTAGATATTAATTTAAAAAAAAGGAGCTACCATATCTGGTAGCTCCTTGATTTAAGCCGTATCTACTCTAAACACTGAGACATTTTCAGCAAGAGCTTATCCAACGTGACTTAATAAAATATTTGACTCTAAAATTAATTTATTTCCATTTGCCTTTTCTTGCGCCACCTTAAAATGTTTGGTTGCCGCTCCATGATCTCCCAACTTGTCTAATGAAATAGCCTCGTTGAAATGAATCTCTCCCAAAGAAGAATCAATCGCTGATGCTGCTCGAAAATGTTTGAGAGCAACGTCATAATGTCCTTCCTTGTAATGCGAAATACCTTCCTCATTATGCCCATTGGCTTCTGCATTGGAACCTTCAGGAAAAGCTAAAGGACCTTCAGCAAGAGTCACCGCGCTTTCCTTTGCATCAGACATCTTGGAATCCTTTTTATCTTTATCACCACAACTCACAGTTAAAACAAGAGGTATTAAAATCAGTAAACCAACTAATTTCTTCATTATCTTTTCCTTTCGTTCGGTACAATTTATTGGTGAGGATTTGGTATACATAGCACGATAGTACCGCAACTAGGTATGGTTGTGTATCAAAATCAATGACTAAAATGTTGAGCTAACAGCTTAATCAAAGGGGCCAGACAAAGAGGATCATAGGAACCGAAAGGACTATAATCAAAATTTCCAGTGGTAACCCCATGCCAGTAATCACCGAACCGGTATCCTGCCGGGCCCATAATCAATGTATTGTTCTGGTGTCCAATGGGGGTGAGAAAGGCGCACGATGCACCAACGGCGACGGCCATGAGAAAAGAATCAACGTTAACTCCGAGTTGTCCGGCAATGCTGACCGCAAAAGGACGGGGTGCAATGGGATTTCGAAATATCAATTGCTACTGATTTGTTTGTGTATCAGTCCATCCACCGAGTATTTTCCCCCGCCAAAAATCAAAAGGGAGATACAAATTCCGATAACCAAGAGATGAAACTCAAAACCCTCACCTGCCTGCTTGCCGAACCAGTTCATAAAAAAACCATTAGGCCAATGCAGCATTGTAATAGCCCCTGTCATTATGCAAATTATTCCAAATGCGGATAATCGGGTAAGAAACCCAGTAATCAAACCGAGCGAGCCAAAGACTTCCCCTACAATTACGAGAAATGCGACAATCCATGGCAAACCTGCTGTACTCGTAAAATACGACATGGTGCCGGTAAAACCAAACCCACCAAACCACCCAAGAAGTTTTTGTGCCCCATGAGGAAACATCACGCACCCCAACACAACTCTAGGCACTAGATAGGAAAAACTGTCATTAGTTTGAAAAAAATATTTCATAAAATTTTTCATAACGATCTCCTTCCAAGGTAAGCAACGACCGTATTGTAGTATAGGGTGGGTATAATGGGAAGGTGGGTGTAAATAGGCATTACTGCATTTTGCTTTTATTTGGTAAACATGATAAGAAATGGATTACAGCCTAAACTGTAACCCATTGATTTAATTGGTGAGCCGTCTCGGGATCGAACCGAGGACCTAATGATTAAGAGTCATTTGCTCTGCCAGCTGAGCTAACGGCCCACCAGTAATTAGGTAATTTTTGTAAAGGGTGACTTATTTTAGCGAATCCTCTAACAGCCCGCAAGGTGGCCTATCCCCCTAACACCCAGGCAAGGGCATGATACTGCATTGCGCTGATAGTTGCAGAAAATCCTCCCAGTATCAGCGACAAAAACAAAAAACGATAAGCCTTTTCCTTATCTTCACGCATTTCCACAACATCAATCAAAAATGCTACAAACATCAACGAGAAAAATAGTAGTTTTGCAACATCAGGCAAACCATCTGCTTTTAGTGCCTCCGCTTGCTCGACCAGCATTTTCTCGTGCAGGAATCCGACTCCATAAAATCCCATCAACAGGACTGTCCATACTTTGAGTAGTAATTCCCTGGTCTGTTCAATTTTATAACTGGCCATGGGGAACGCCGCTCCTTAACTCACTCATTTCTCTGCACCTTCAAAACCACCAAATCATCTAAATAGTTACATTAGCAAGCACATAAAGGTAGATATTTGAGGTTGGTTTCAGGGATATTCTCCTCTACTGCACGTTATGGTATAATCTTACCTTAATAACGATAATCCCTTACATTTTCTTATTTATAGGCCCGTGCTTTTGTGAACGGGTAATTAGGACAAATCATTAGGAAA
>Ga0315338_1001274_pt1 | contig 33733 bp, 31 predicted proteins | sample ASW8metaG_FD_204518 | JGI IMG/M metagenome (GOLD analysis project Ga0315338, IMG submission 204518) | Ammonia-oxidizing marine archaeal communities from Monterey Bay, California, United States - ASW #8 | ecosystem: Environmental > Aquatic > Marine > Coastal | place: USA: California | collected... | reverse complement strand
GGGAAACCGCGGGAACCGTCTGGCAATTACTGGATGACTGCGGGTGTATGTCGTTGAGCGAGATCATCAAACAAGTAGATGCGCCCCGGGACCTAGTCATGCAGTCAATTGGCTGGCTCGCTCGGGAGGGCAAACTGACCCTCAGTGAACAAGGGCGTCGTAAGACAGCATCCTTGCGATCTTAGCCACACTCGTGCCCTAATGTTTAGTCTAGCATCAGTAGCTTGATTTGAGTGATAGAAACTTCCACTGGCGATTGTGTGTTTACCAGTTACTCTTTATCAACATTTGTCGCTTCTCTTCTTGAATGATAGGGCGGGAGATGATTGACCGATTGTCGAATCAATTCGATTTCTTTCTTAAATGCCTTGCTCTGAACCCCGCCATAATCTTCCTCCAATTCCGTTTTGCTCCATGAGCGTGAAAATTCCTTCACTGGTGGAACAAAGCGACGTACGCTGAAACTACGGGCGACCTCTGCCAACGTAAGCTCCCCTGACTCAAGTGCTTGACTCATTCGGATACCTGCGATATTTGCGGTCACGTCGCAAAAACTAAACCCTGCGAGTTCCTGAGCTTCATCAAACTCCTTCAACAGGACGACTGTTTCAGCATTCTTCGGATCGGTGAATGCCGTCAGCATCCCGGCAGCCACAAAATGTTGCAAAAGGCCGGTCCGTCCCCAAATAGTCGGGTTTCCTACTAACCGTTCTCTCTGTGCACGCTCCGTAAGACCTTCACGAACATGAATTCGTCCCGAAATTGCTTCAAATCGCTGAATAAGATCGCCACGATCCAGTGCTAACGCTAACCCCATGTAAAAAGCGCGCGGAGCATAATTTGGCGAAAGTTGATCCGCGACCGTAGCGGCGGCGCGGACATAAGCTTCTGTAAGCCGGTCACCATGAAGCGATCGTTCCTGGCGATGTCCGGCTTCGCGATTGATTGCATTGGCCACTCGTTTGACCGATTTTTGAAAATACCAACGAGCAAGTCGTTCGCTGAGTTTTTCTGGATTGCCGTGAAGTGGGCGTTGCTTTGTGTCCTCAACTCTCCCCAAGACACTCCTGCACAACACTTTTGCCATTCTACCGGCCGCCGAATCGCCAGGTTCAGCCTCGGCAAGCCATCCATAAAGGTCCAGGAGCCGGAGTTGAACTTCGGGAGGAATGACAAGTTGTGTCTGCCAGCCCTGTAGTCGCAATTGTTCAGAGACGAGATTCATCGCTAACAGATTGACAGGATCGTAGACAACTCGAAACGACCTTCGGTTTGCCTGTGCATCTCCCAGCACTGGCCGCATCAGCGTTGATGTATCAGGGCTGTGAGCTGCCCCAAAATAATGGCCCAACTCGTGCAGCAACACCTCCAGCCTCTCAGCCTCTCCAATCCGTGGCCCATGCTCCCGGATTAAGATATGATTTTGTAGGGGACCCAGTGTTCCACCCAAGCGGGATTGTCTCAGGTTAAGAGTATATTGGCTTGTAAAACCAATGACTAAGTCCGCAGATCCCGCGGGAACGTCCTGCACAAATTCGCGTAGGGTTTCATCGAAATTGGTAATATTAGCATTGGTATTCCATCGACGAATACCCACCACTTCCAGACGCATCCCCACAAAGAACTCCAGCAATTTGGAAGCAGACTCCAGCCGGCCTTTTAGCTTTTTTTCCCAAATTGGACGGCGCGTCTTTTCATCATCATCAACTGCAATCGCAACCTTAACGATCCCCGGACGACGTACCTCTACGATTCCTTGACCACCCGCCCTCGGCGGCATTTTTAGCCCACCCAGATCGAGACGCCGCAATTCCACCTGCCCGCGAGGTGCAGAGACAAGCTGATAAATCCCATTCGGCCGCAGGGCTCCGACGTGCTTTTGGTCACTATGCCAGTATTCAAAGGGGACAATTCCATTGGTCGCAAGTGGCAATGCCTCTCCAGGCCGTAGGGCTACCCGATATCGCTGTTCGTCTCTTTGAGGAAATTCAGCTTGGATGCGATGTGGTGTCTGATTGACAAGAATCGTTGTTGCAGCATACAGATCTCCACCCGTCGCCGAGAATACAATCACTCCAAACAACCATGATCCAAGCAGGGCTCCGGGCGGATACAACCAACAGTGGCTTCGAATCATCTGTAAACCATTATGCCTCGACACAAATCATCAAAGGCTCCAGCCAGCCAACAGCGAGACCTGCCGCGATGACTGGCAAAGACAAACTAGACAAGACCCTGACGAACCGCCCAAACCGCAGCTTGTGTACGATCAGATACACCAATTTTCTGGAGAATATGCTGGACGTGTTCCTTCACTGTTTCATAGCTGATCGAGAGTACCTGAGCTATTTCTTTATTTGTCAGGCCGTGAGCTAACTGGTGGAGGACTTCGCTCTCACGCGGTGTCAGGGGAACATCGACATCGACTGGCATCCGCGGCGTCGACATGGCACCTGTGACCCTCCGCAACTCGTCACGACGCCAGACCATCTCGCCTTTGGTGGCTCTGATAATGGCCTCCAGAAGAGTTTCCCTTGTAACATCTTTCAAGAAATATCCATTTGCACCAAGGGCAACACTACGCGCCATATACGTTGAGTTGTCATAGGTAGAAATCATGAGTACCGGAAGCTCAGGTTTTTCATCCTTGAGTCGGCTCAACACCCTCAATCCGTCCCCATCGGGCATACGTACGTCCAACAGCACCAGATCCAGGTTCAGAGAAAGGCTTTGTTCGAGTGCAGCAGTTCCAGTGCCCGCTTCAGCAACTACCTCAACATCCGTGCCAGCGAACATACTTCGGAGGCCAATCCGGACGACCTCATGATCATCAGCTATCAATACCCTGATCGGCATGGCAAAAGCACCTCAAAAAATATCTCATCTCAAAGCCCAACTCATTTGCCACGAACCTGCCCAGAATGCGAACAACATCAATATTGATTTCGGCTCACCAAGAGTGGGGAAAATGAACCATAGCCCCCCCTACAGGAGGCCTCGCAAAACTCCAGCTGCACTTAAATGATAGGTAATTTTAAGAAAACAACCACCCGGGGGGAACGTTTTTCACCATTTGTGGGGTAAAAATCGATTTTTATACCGGGTACCCAATTTCTGGGCGGAGTATTTCCAGTTGCAGAAAAAGTGAGAATGCGAAAAACGCCGAAAAGAGAAACGGTACAATACCCCACTTACTGGCCGCACACGGATTAAAGTTCCCGCTACAAACCTCCTCAATCAAATTCCATGTCCCGAATTGCCACCACACACCGCCAAACTGAAGAAACAGACATACAACTCACCGTGAACCTCGACGGCAACGGTACCGCTGAGATCCAAACCGGTATTGGTTTTTTTGATCATATGCTGACGCTACTAGCCAAACATAGCTGCATTGATCTTACTATTGCAGCACGTGGAGATTTACACGTTGATCAACACCATACTGTGGAAGATGTCGGGATATGTTTGGGGCAGGCATTCAAAGAAGCACTCGGTGACAAATCTGGCATCCGTCGATACGGACATTTTACGCTTCCCATGGAGGAGTCCCTAGCGACCGTAGCGATTGATCTCTGTGGCCGTTATGCGTTTGTGTTCCGAGCAGAATTTGCAACTCCTAAAATCGGTGACTTTGACAGTCAACTTGTCGAAGATTTTTGCCAAGCTTTTGCAGCCAATGTACTCTGCAACCTGCATGTAAGTGTTCACTACGGACGGAACAGCCACCATGTGAGCGAAGCAATATTCAAAGCCATGGCTCGGGCAATGAGAATGGCAGTCGAAAGCGATGGCCGAATCGATGGTGTCCCTAGCACCAAAGGAACTCTCAGCAACTGACGCCCGATTAGCAAGTGCACCAGCCAGCAGGGACTGTGCCCAGCAGGGACTGTGCATCGTGTCGACTGCGTTCCCAAAGATTTTGCGTTATCGCTCGTTGACATACGTTTCAAGAAATCTCGCCAATTGCTGAAAATCCGAACCTGGCTGGATGTACCGCACCGTCGTCACAAGCGTTTTTGGATTGACCAATTGCTCAAAAGGAACGTATGTCAACTCCAACTGCCCTTTTACTGACACCATAACCCCATTGAGTCGATTTTCCACTAAAGCCCGATAGGCCCCGACTCCCAACTGGCTACCCAACATCACATCGAAAGCATGTGGTTTGGCACATCGCGACTCATAACCAAGCTGCAGGGGAGTTATTTTCTTGGCTCGCCCCGTCTGGCGTTGATATTCTTCGCTCACCATATTGGCAAGTTTGCGGCCCAGGTCGATCTTGGCAATGACAATGTGCCCGTGATCGTCACGAGGGACTCCACGGAGATATTTTTCTGGCAATAATTCTGCGAGGCCCTCAGCAACCGCAATCACACCGAACTGCTTGCGATCCTGTTCTTCACGGATTCGCATTGTCTTGACAATGCGATCAATCACATTCTTAACATTCATGATCGAGCGTGTTTCGACATTGCCGGTCTCCGGGTTTGCACTTGTTTCCTCATCCCGATATTTCCCGACGATGTCCTCCACACTAATCACCAGACTCGCCTCCCCGGCAATTGCGGCACCGTAGGCAAGCCAACCGGCACTACGCCCCATGGTTTCAACAAGAAAATAGGCTTTGTTTGCCTCAGCATCCATGACAACATTGCGTATTTCATCTGCCAATGTTCCCACTGCAGTAAAATAGCCAAAAGTAAAATCAATACCCGAATAATCATTGTCAATTGTTTTAGGCAGGTGAACCACAGGGATCCGGTGAGCATCCCGTGGCAAAAGATCCTGAAACAATTTTAGCTTGTTGGCCGTCTTAAGGGTGTCATCGCCACCGATCGATATAAGTGCGTCGACTCCCAATGAGCACAATCCTTCATAGACTGCTCGCAATGGTGCCGTCCGCTCCGGATCCATAAGGTGGGCCGGATCGGAAATCATCTTACCCGGGTTGTCGCGGGCAGTTCCAATCAAAATACCTTGCGAATTACGTGTGCGCCGCAACGTTTTCTGATCAACCACGAGGTAGTCACGTCCCTCCTGCATAGGATGGTCGGGACCAAATTGAATCAGGCCGGAATATCCGTACTTTAAGCCAATGACTTCAATCCCATTACGCAAAAATGAAATTGCGGCCGCCGAGATAACGGCATTTGCGGCAGGTGCGGGGCCACCAGCAAAAACAATCGCGACACGACGAAAACTCGTCTCCGCAGCTGGCGGTGGGGCAAGGGATGAATCGGGCGACATATTTGTTCTCCGTAAAGTCGTACTCGTCTGCGGCAACGAGCTGCTGTAGAACCTATTATTTTATCGCTGTTCCAAAAACAAACTACTCTCTACTTTGACGATTTTGTCAAAGTAGAGAGATAGACATTCATAGCATGGTAGAGGCTCGGGTAGGGCCAAACCGAGACGATGCCTAAAGGATACAAGAAACTCAATTATCCCACGTCCGCTCCACGAATGTGGTATCGATTCTCGCTTCGGCAAAAGCAGAATGCCTGAGAATCTCCTGGTGCCGGGTTCTGGTGGTGGCGATACCATCCACCTGCAACTCCTCCAGGGCCCTGAGCATGCAATCGATCGCCTCTGCTCGTGTTGGCTGATGCACAATGATCTTCCCCACCATTGAATCGTAATAAGGCGACACTGTGTACCCGGCATAGACATGGGAATCAAATCGAACACCGGGTCCACCGGGCACAATCATTTGCTTGATGAGGCCGGGAGATGGCTGAAAGTTCTTCTCTGGATTTTCCGCATTGATCCGGCACTCAATGGACGCTCCATGAAGCGTTATGTCTTTCTGCCGGAATGGTAGTTTCTCACCACTAGCGATATACAACTGGGTCTTTATCAGATCGATCCCCGTCACCATCTCCGTAACAGGATGTTCGACCTGAATACGCGCGTTTACCTCGATGAAAAAAAAGTTGCCTTCGGTATCAACAATAAATTCCACAGTCCCTACATTGGTATAATTGGCCGCGCGAATCATTCTTACAGCAGCCGAACACATAGCTTCTCTCGTCTTCGGCTCAAGATGGGGTGCTGGACTCTCCTCAATCAGTTTTTGATGCCGTCTCTGAACGCTACAGTCCCTCTCCCAAAGATGCACCACATTTCCATGCTGGTCAGCCACAACCTGCACCTCAACGTGCCTGGGATGCTCAATATATTTTTCCAGGTAGATTCTGCCATCTCCAAAGGCCGCTTCGGCCTCTCGCTGCGCCTGCTGGAATGCCTGTTTGAGTGACAGATTATTCAAAGCTACCCGCATCCCTTTGCCACCGCCACCGGCAGATGCCTTAAACAAAACAGGGAATCCGATTTCGTGAGCTATCTCCAGTGCCATTTCTTCATTATCAATAAGCCCTTCGCTACCGGGCACCACTGGGACATCTGCCTTGCGCGCCAAAAGTCTTGCGCGATTCTTGTCTCCCAATAGATTCATCGCCTCCGGGGAAGGACCAATAAAGTCGATCTCGCAACTGCGGCAAATTTCATTGAAGTGCGCATTTTCTGCAAGAAATCCATATCCGGGATGGATTGCCTGAACATTACCGATTTCTGCTGCACTGATGACTCGATCGATCTTCAGATAACTCTCCGAACTACGCGGAGGTCCTACACAGAAAGCCTCATCGGCAAGCTGAAGATAATGGGCGTCGCGATCCGCTTCACTATAGATCGCTACCGTTTCAACACCCAAATCACGGCAGGCGCGGATAATCCTGAGAGCAATCTCACCACGGTTCGCTATAAGAATTCGCTTGTACATCAATGGCTACGCCGAGACATCCACTTTGAAGAGCGGTTGCCCATATTCGACAGGATCACCGTTTTCGACAAGGACAGCGAGAATCTTTCCGGAAACCTCGCCTGGAATTTCGTTAAACACCTTCATCGCTTCAATAATACAAACGGTCGAATCGGGCCCTATATGATCTCCGATTTTCACAAAAGGACCGGCCTCCGGAGAAGATGCCATATAAAAAGTACCAACCATCGGACTGTTTATCAGCGCGATATTCGGATCCCCCGAATCGGTGACTGCTCCCGAACCCTGTTTTTCTCCGCCAGGACTGACGGGCCCTTGCGGAGAGAGTGATACCTGGGCTACGGGGCTTGCTGGCTGCAAAACAACGTCTCCACCCCGACGAAGCCGGATTCGCTGTTCACCCTGTTCCAAATCAACCTCCGACAGGTCGTGTTCCTTCATCAGTTGCACAAGCCGCCGAATTTTCTTGACATCAAAGACATCGCCTGCATTGGACGCTGTCATAGGCCTCTCCCTAGAAGCTTGTTAATCCTGGACACCATGGTAACTGTTCTGGTAACTGTTCTGGTAACTGTTCTGGTAACTGTTCTGGTAACTGTTCTGGTAACTGTTCTACGATCAACTTAACCGAGTTGCGTTGCCGCACTGTCCCAGTCTTTGGGCAAACTGGTGAGCACCTCATGCCCACCTCGAGTAACCAATACATCGTCCTCAATGCGAACACCGCCAACACCAGGCAAATAAATACCAGGCTCCACTGTAACCACCATACCCGCTTTGAGCGACTCGGAATTCGCAGCAGAGAGCCGTGGCCCCTCATGGATATCGAGGCCAATGCCATGCCCCAATCCGTGGCCGAAATACTTGCCAAAACCCGCATCTGCAATGACCTTCCTGGCCACAGCATCCACATCAGCACATTTCGCACCGGGACAGATCGCCTCGATAGCACGCTCCTGTGCCTTCAACACAAGTTGGTAAATACGTTTGAGTTTGGGCGAAATTTTACCGGTGAGCAAGACACGCGTCAAGTCACTTTTGTAGCCATCGGGCGAATCAGCACCCCAGTCGATCAACAGCAGACCATGTTCACAGACTGGAATATCTTCAACGGTTGCGTGGGGAAGGGCGGCTCGCGGACCCACAGCCACGATTGGCGAAAAGCTACAACCGCGACCGCCAAAACGCCGGATCTCATTTTCAATGGCATGGGCCACGGTCCGCTCTTGATCGACGCCACGCAGCCCACTGCGGACAGCGTCGAAGGCTCTTTCAGCAAGCATCACAGCCTTTCGAATGGATCGAATTTCATCGCGATCCTTAACCATCCGCAAACGTTCTACCAATCCCCCACACGCAACCCAACGGACATCATCAACACCCTCCACCAGCGAACAATGCAAGTCGACCGTCAATGCATTCGATTCAAAACCCACCTCGCGACATCCGCAGCGTCGAAGCACCTTGCGGATGGAAGTGATGATTGCTGTCCCAGGAGACCGGATTTCCAAATCTACTCCGGGGCATTCCTCTTTGAGTTGTGTGGTATACCTCGGGTCGGAGAGTACGATCTCGCCATCAGGCAGAAGGAGCAAAAAACTGTCGTCACCACGAAAGCCAGTGAGATAGGTGACATTGGTAAAGTTGGTCACCAAAAAACCGTCGGTACCCGATTTTTTCATGAGCCTTCGTAATTTATCCCGGCGCAACTGATATCGGCTCATACGATTCTCTATCTGAAAACAATCTCTAGGCAGCAGGCCGACGACTTTTGCAGTGTCGCCAGTTGCCGAGTTGGAAACCGTGTCCACAAAGGTCCAATTCGACCGCGCCAGGAACAGGTGTGTCAAGAGACCCAAATAGCGTTTCCATCTCTCATCTATCGCATACTCGATAGCGAATCATTGCTTCCTGAGGTACGATATTGCTTATGGATCAACAACAATTAAAAACGCTTGCCGGAGACTTACTCGAAGGACAGATTTCCATTGAACAGTTTGTTCGCCGGATTACGACTCCTGCAACAATCAATCTCGATGAGTCTCGAGTCGATTTGGACCGAGCGAGCCGATGCGGTCTTCCTGAAGTCATCTACGGTGAAGGAAAATCACTTTCCGCACTTCAAAACATTACCGCCACTCTTCGCGAGTACGGCCATGAAGTGCTGCTGACCCGTCTTTCAAGTGAGAAGGTGTCAGCCATTTCGGCCCTTCATTCCAACTGCGTTCACAATGCTTCCGCAAAAACGCTGAGGATCGGCGTTGGCTGCAATACCGATTCGAAAAGCTGGGCAGCGCTAGGCCGGGTTTGCGTGGTATCGGCTGGGACCAGTGACTTTCCAGTCGCCGAAGAAGCGAAGGAGACTGCCCTTTGGACCGGGGTTACTGTCGATACAATCTATGATGTAGGCGTCGCCGGGCCACACCGCCTCACCGAGGAACTCGAGACCCTGAGGGCTGCGGATGCGATCGTTGTTGTTGCCGGCATGGAAGCTGCATTGGCAAGTGTTGTCGGCGGGCATGTTTCCAGCCCGGTGATTGCTGTGCCGACGAGCGTCGGTTACGGGGCAAGCCTTGGAGGAATGGCGGCCCTGCTAGCTGTCCTCAATAGTTGCGCAAGCAACGTGACTGTGGTAAACATTGATGCTGGATTCAAGGGCGGATATGTGGCCGGAGTCATCGCCAGACAACTTGCGGCATTAAGAAAAGAAGCGTGAGCAACAACGACGTACGTTGCGCTATACTTGGATCAAATCAATAGCCAATATACAAATCTTCAATAGCTTCCTACGAAAAAGTGTCTTTGACGAGCGAACAAGAAAACACGGAATGATCGACGAAAAACATCCCTCCCTGCCGACCCTGCATCGGCGGCGACCCGAAAGCCATAAAGGGGATTATGGACGTGTACTCCTAGTGGGAGGATCGCGTGGTATGAGCGGGGCAATTGCCCTCGCCGGTGTTGCTGCACTTCGGAGCGGGGCAGGGCTGGTGACCGTGGCTACCACTGAATCCTGCCAGGACGTCGTGGCTGGGTTTGAGCCCTCACTGATGACTCTCGGTTTATCTGCTACCCAGGACGGGACCTTCTCGGCCGCATCAACAGATGCCCTCCTGACCCTAGCAGAACACGCAACCGTGATCGGCTGTGGCCCCGGCATCGGTCGCACGGAAGCTGTCTTTGATCTCGTCGCCGAACTGTATGAACACTTGTCGCAAACAGCTGTTTTCGATGCGGATGCACTGGCAGGATTAGCCGATCGCACCAACTCTCTCAGTCGTGCTAGGCATCCGCGCATCCTGACGCCGCATGAGGGCGAGCTTGCGCAGCTCGTAAAAAAGCAGGGAAATACTCGCGACGAACGCGAAACGCATGCAATCGAACTCGCTAACCGTTATGGATTGGTTGTCGTTCTTAAGGGACACCATACCCTGGTCACCGATGGTTCGAAGGTGTTTCACAACAGCACGGGGAATGCTGGCATGGCAACCGGCGGCAGTGGGGACGTCCTTACGGGCGTGATTACCGCGCTGCTTGGCCAGGGCTTTGGCCCGTTTGAGGCGGCCCAACTCGGCGTCCATCTGCACGGTGCCGCCGGCGACATTGCTGCGACGAAAAAAGGAGAGACATCCATGATTGCCTCCGATATTCCCGATGCCCTACCCGCCGCATTTATGCACTACCAGCAATAATGTAGCCGGAGCAATCTGGAGGAGATTCGCAATCAGCTGTTTTCCAGGATCGGTTGCGGTTGCTGCAGTTGCCAATGGTTCCCATCACGCTCTATGAGGCGATAGAGAGAGTCTCTCTCCACCGCCTGCCGACCACTAGCGGCAATGACCCGTTGGATTTCTTCAACTGAAAGGACCTCCGGAGTCGTTGCACCAGCATCGTGATAGATTAATTCATGACGCACGGTACCATCGAGGTCGTCTGCGCCACAGGCAAGGGCTACCTGGGCTGTTGCAACACCAAGCATGATCCAGTAGGCCTTGATGTGATCGATGTTATCAAGCATCAGACGACTAATCGCGATCGTCCGCAAATCGGTTGCCGATGACGGTTTTGTAATCTGATCAAGTCCTGTATTTTCTGGGTGGAAGGCCAGCGGAATAAACGTCTGAAATCCCTCGGTTTCATCCTGAAGCTCACGAAGTCTTACCAGATGATCAACGCGGTGACGGGGCTCTTCAATATGCCCATAGAGCATGGTGCAGTTCGTCCGCAAACCAAGCCGATGGGCGATGCGATGGATTTCAAGCCAACTACAAGCATCTGCCTTGTGTTCGCACAACTGGTCCCGAACCTCCGGATGAAAGATCTCGGCACCCCCGCCCGGCATGCTTCCCAATCCAGCATCTACAAGGTCACGTAGGACCTGCTCGTAACTCCGCTTGGTAAGATGTGCAAACCAGTCAATCTCAACGGCGGTCCAGCCTTTCAGATGCAGACGCGGACAGGCATTGTGCAAGAGATGGATAATATTCAAATACCAGTCGTACTTCATCTGGTGATGGAGACCGCCAACGATGTGCATCTCAGTGCATCCGGAATCAACAGCTTCATGGCCGCGCTCTAGAATTGCCGCATCGCTCATCAAATACCCCTTGGGGTCGCGCAAATCTGAGCGAAACGCACAAAAGCGACATCGGTACACACAAATATTGGTTGGATTTAAGTGTGTATTGATGTTGTAGTAAGCATCGTTTCCGTTTTTCCGTTCACGGACCAGATTGGCCAGAACAGCCAATTCACCGAACGGCACATCATCACGATAAAGGTACATCCCATCCTCAACAGATAGGCGCTGTCCACCATACACCTTTTCGCGAATCGACTCGATCGTTGGCTGGCTATTGTGAATAATCATGATAAAAAGACTCGTCCTAGAGTGGACACAGGGCCGCACAGCAGCGCAATTCAATCTTTATAAACACCAACTCGCTCCACCACATATTACTCAACAAATAGCAGCAGATCGAGGGTCGTAAGCAACAACAATCCGATACTGATGACTGCATTCACATGAAAGAAGGCGATATTAACGCGATCTAAATCGTCCGGTCGTACAAGGACATGTTCGTAGGCGAGCAGGATCGCCAATGCCACAATCCCAGACCAATAGACCCACCCAAGTGGAAAGACCAGGGGCAGTATCAAAAGAAACACCACGGCCAATGCATGGCAAAGCATCGCGAGGCGCAGAGCCGCAGGAATACCGTACCGCCCCGGGATACTATAAAGACCCGCTTGCGCGTCAAATCCAGCATCCTGACAGGCATACATCATATCAAATCCTGCTACCCAGAACATCACCGCACCGCCGAGCACAACTGCCGGGAGACCGTCAATGGGAGAGGTTATCATCTGATTTCCGCGAAGTGCTATCCAGACCGAAATAGGGGCAAGCATTAAAGCAGCGCCCAACCAAAAATGGGCAAGAGTCGTAAAGCGTTTTGAATAACTGTATCCGAGCAGAAAAAGTAAGAGGGGGACGGAGAGCAGGATGGGGAGGCGATTTTCAGGAAGAAACAATGCTGTCGAGGCGATAAAGGCCACCGAGGATGCCAACATGAAGAACCACACACTCCTTAAGCTAAGATCCCCTGATGGCAGATGCCGCAAAGCGGTTCGTGGATTTTTGGCATCAATCCTGCGATCGACAATCCTATTAAAAGCCATGGCCGCGCTGCGCGCAGTCACCATGCAGAGAACGATCGCAATCCAATCAAGTGGCTTCATTACCTGCTCCGGACGAGCATGCCACGCCAGCACAGCCGCCAGCAGCGCGAAGGGCATCGCAAAAATCGTATGACTAAAGCGAATGAGTTCAAGATGCTTGCGAAACTGAACGAACATCGAGGCATTTCCAGAATACGATGGAGGATTTGTCTGGCAGTCCACAGCCGGTGTACCACTACCAGCGAACATCCCACCCTGAAACAAAACCAGAGTCAGCTTCCCCACCGGCGAATAAGCATGTGTTCGATTTCAAATTGATCGCAGATGCGCCCGACCACAAAATCGATCAGATCCCGGATCGTCTTTGCGCCGTGATAAAAACCTGGACACGCAGGAAGTACAATCGCACCCGCATCGGAAATCCTTTTCATACAATCAAGTTGCAGGGACGAGAGTGGTGTCTCGCGAGGCACAACCACCAGTTTTCTTTTTTCTTTGAGGTGTACATGAGCAGCCCGATGGATAAGATTATCGGATAGGGAATTGACAATTCCCGCGAGAGAACCACTGGAACAGGGACAGATTACCATTCCGGAAGTCAAAAACGATCCACTTGCAATCGGCGCTGCATAGTCTTTGTAGTGGTGATATTGGATCTTACCTGGCGAGCCAATCTGGACGGAGAGGACGTTGCTGTCCTCAGTGGAAATACCCGCTGTCTGCCGGAGCATGCTCAGTTTGCTGTCCGAGGAATCCGTGCCATCGCCGAGAAGCAGGCTGCTCTGCTGGAAATTGTCGAGATCCAGATTGATATCCAACTCTTGTTCAATCACCAGCCTGCCCGATTCGGAAATAGTCAGGTGGACATCATATCCAGCAGCGAGAAGAACCTCCAACAGGCGAACCGCATAAATCGATCCGCTCGCCCCGGTGATCGCCACAATGATAGGTTTATTCATGTTCGTTCACGTTTTGCGAGATAGAGCGTGGCAATTCCAAACGTAAAACGATGCCAGCGGATACTCGCCAATCCCACAGCCCGCAGCCGCTCGGCCAATCGCTCGCCCTGAGGAAATTCTCCCACGCTCTGAGGAAGATAATTGTAAGCTCCTAATCGATTCTGAGCCAGGAGTTGTCCAATCCGGGGCAAAATATGGCGAAAATAGACACGATAGATGGCAGAAAAGGGCTGCCGGACCGGCATTGAAAATTCCAGAACCACGACAGTCCCCCCAGGAGCGCAAACGCGGGCCATCTCCTGCAATCCACGATCGGTATCGGAAATATTCCGCAATCCGAAGGCCACGGAAACAATCTGAAACATCCCGTCAGGAAAAGGTAGCCGCTGTGAATCTGCTTCTATCCAGGTAATCGGCGGTTTTCCCGGAGATACTTTCTTCGCACCCAAGAGCAACATCTCGTGACAGAAATCGGTAGCCAACACCGGTATCTCGGCATCCACATGGCGCCGGTATCCGAGAGCCAGATCTCCGGTACCGGTGCAGATATCCAGAATTGGCAACGTTCCCTCAGGAGGCGTTTTCCGAATGGCACGCCACCGCCAATACCGATCCATCGAAAGCGAAAGCAAATGGTTGAGAAAATCGTAACGAGACGCAATTTCTCCAAACATTTGACGGACACGATGCCCTGACTTATCGACGCTCATTAAGAATCTCGTTTATGCAAATCTGGAGAAGAATCGACCACATCCAGCTTTGCAAATGAGTTGCTGCAACACAAGCTACCCGTTGCAACTTAACGGCTGAACCGCGCAGCTGGATTGAGCCAAATCAAATGAAGCGATCGATCGACTTCCTCAAACCACCGCTCGGAGAGCAGTTGGTGATCCAGTTGCGCTGCACTGTTGATCTGCTGTTGACTCCCGCGATCCTCCAGACGGGCGAGAAAATCCTTCTGGAGAACTTCGGCACTTTTGTTCTGAAATGTGACCCGGATTACGTACACGTGGGTTTTTGGGTGATTCATTGCCACTCCAACCTGCCCCACATCGAGAGCAAATACCGCCCCCATAAAATCGGGGCCGGCTTGATCAATTCCATCAATTTCGCTCAAGCGAAGCGGCGACTGCGCAAATGGATTGGCCAATGGTGCGCTTCCTGTCGTTAGCCAGGAAAATGCCTCCGTGACGACTTTTCGTCCACCAACTTGCTGCACCAACTTATCAAGTTCCGCCCCACCTCGGAGAGAAGTAGCCAATGTTTCGCCGCGTTTTTCAGCTAGTTCTCTTGCGGACTCAGGCGGTACTGCTCTCCCCGAACCTTCTTTCCATGAACGCAGAACCGACTCGTGAGTGGAAGACTCAAGCTTTGGAATCTCTGCGAGGGCCTCGCCGGTCTTCCAGGAAAGATAACGAACATTCTCGTCATCGATAGTTTCGATTGGATTGAACCAGGACTGCTCACCCTCCTGGAAGATAATTTGAACGTACCCCTGTTGGCTGCCATAAGGACTAAATTGAGATGGCGCCTCCCGTTGAAACGATTTGCCGATATCTGTTTCTCGCTGAAAATACCAAGCACTGCGAATGTCGATCAAATCGGATCGCAATCCTTGCTTTGCCGCCAGCTGCCCAAAATCAGGTCGCTTGACAAGGGCAATTCCCTCATCGGAAGCATATTGCCGCGCGGTCGCATAGGAGTTCATGCGCTTGCGAATGGCAGCGAATTTGGCATCGATCAGGGCATTTGCCTTCTGTTCGGCCACTTTCTGGCGGATGTAATCCCGGACCTCTTCGAGCGGTTTGTAGCGTGGCTCTTTGAATCGAGGATCGTTATTACCAGAGCCGTCATCTTCTGCCACAGCAGCACCAGGGTTTACGGTCACATCCCCGCCAGATGCGTCGTCAGAATCGGCCTCTTTTTGTTCGTCTGTGTTAACTTCGCCATCAGTTTTTGGCGCCAATCGTTTATCTTCTGTGGGGTCTTCGGCAGCATACGCCACAAACTGTAACTTGTGATTGAGGCTAGATGAATCACCTTCCTTTTTATCCGGCACTTCTGTCTTTTCTTCTTCTGGCACCGCGTTTTTGCCATCCTCCTTTGATTCTTTTTCCCCCTTCACCGCAGCATCCTCCTCCTGCAGTGAGGAAGTCTCAGGAAGCAGCAAATCATCGGCAGCGTGCATCTGTTCATCGCGCTGCTTGTTTTCTTCATAGTAGGCAGCTATCTCCTCATCAGTCACCTCGTCGTACACCTGCGTAATCATCTCATCCACACCTACTTTCACATACTCTACCGAAACGCGGTGTGGCAATTTGAAACCGGGATCAGACGATTCGTAAATGACGCCGGCAATGTTGTCAAACAACGGGGTCTGAAACTTATATGTATCAAAATAATCCTGCAACTGCTGCTCTGAAGGATCCGCCACCTGCTGGACAAATTGGCTCACAGGAATCTCTATGACTTCGGCCTCAATTTGTCGATTACTGCGCGAGAAATAATCCAATTGTTGCGCCATCGGCATGGCAAGCGTGCCGCGAAAAAACTCCTCGAACATTTTGTCGGCGAGCATCTCCTGCCTGAATACATCAAACATACTTTTCATCGACCGAGGGTATCGGGAGTTTTTGCCTCCCACCAGCATTGCTCGTATTTCTTCGTACGTGAGCTTTCCGTCAGTGGCTCCAAATAAATATTGTTGGATCTGGGTATCTGGAACAACCATACCAATTTCATCAGCCCTTTGTGCAAGAACCAGAGAGCGCACTGTTCCAAGTGGGGTTAAATCACCGCCCGTAAAAATCATCCGGGGCCGGCTTAAGGAACCCCCAGGATTGATGCGCTGCATGAACGCCAGCTGTTGTTGGAAACGAGGAAATGCCCCCTTCTGCATGGCGGCATTCTGAAGTTCAATGAGAGCAAAATGGGCAATTTGTCGACTGACCTGGATGGCCTGAAGCCGGCTCTTCTTCAGTTCCGTTCCGTCCCATTTGACGACCACCTCATCCTGTTCGCTGCCCCCGCTGTCACTGGTAATGCGGGAGACGGAATCGCCAATCGTGAACACGACAATGATCAGTACCCCAAAAACAACGAGCAACATCGCCTGATATTTCCGGAATACTGCAAATGGACTCGCCATAACAGGTTACCTCACAACGCAACAACCGCCTCAGTACGGGTCTGAGGAGAACTATTCTGAGCTTTTACGCTTGACAGACGGTAGCTACTCGTATTAATGGTGGTCAAAAGAAATGGTCGGAAGGGCCATAGACCGGGTGATTGTACGCCTAGAGAGGCGGTTTGCAACGCCAAAACACTATTCGGGCGGGAGAATCTCCCGTGGCGGTCCAACGGCCAGCAGGCAGAAAATGAGAGAGCGTTAGGACGATAATATCACCTATTATTGATGCGTAATAAAACAATGGATAAATAAAACAAGGCGGAATTTGCAAAGATGAACCCCTCCCACTGCTGGGGGCACTGATAAAATGGCAAAAAAATCAAAAACTCGAACGGGCAAGTCGTTGGTGATTGTCGAATCGCCCGCCAAAGCCAAGACGATCGGCAAATATCTCGGGCGTAACTTCGTCGTCGAGGCAAGCATCGGCCACGTCCGTGATCTACCCAAAGGCAAAAAAGAGGTACCCAAGAAATACAAGGATGAGCAGTGGGCTGATCTGGCAGTAAATACCACCAATAATTTTACGCCGATCTATATCGACAATCCTAAAAGTAAAAATCAGATCAAAAAACTCAAAGATTTGCTGAAAAATGCCCCCGGACTCTATCTGGCCACCGACGAAGATCGCGAAGGGGAGGCCATCAGTTGGCATCTGATGGAGGTACTCAAACCCAAAGTCCCTGTCTATCGCCTCGTCTTTCACGAGATCACCAAAGAGGCCATTGAAAATGCCGTTTCTAATCCTCGGCAGATCGACGACAAACTGGTAGAGGCCCAGGAAACCCGTCGCATTCTGGACCGCCTCTATGGCTACGGGGTCTCGCCCCTTTTGTGGCGTAAAGTAAGAACGAAAATTTCCGCCGGACGGGTCCAAAGCGTTGCAATACGACTGATTGTCGAGAGAGAACGGGTGCGGATGGCCTTTGTGCGGGCCAACTACTGGAATCTGCTGGCTCAGTTCTCAAAAAAGAGCGGGGAAACATTTGAAACAACGCTTGTTTCGGTCAACGACCGCCGGATTCCTGTCGGCAAGGACTTCGATCCGGACACGGGAAAACTTAAAAATGACCGGGCCCATTTTAACGAAGAGCAAATCCACGAACTGCTCCAGCGGATTCAAGACGGTGAGTTCCGCGTAGCAACGCTGGAAGAAAAACCTTATACCTCCAAGCCCTACGCTCCTTTTACGACAAGTACACTGCAACAGGAGGCAAACCGTAAACTCGGATTCACAGCCCGCCGGACCATGCAGGTTGCTCAGGCCCTCTATGAAAATGGGCACATCACCTACATGCGGACCGACTCCACGAATCTGGCGACTGTCGCTGTGGATGCCGCGCGTGATCTGGTCGCTTCCGAATATGGCGACAACTACCTGCATCCACAGCCACGCAGTTACCAGTCCAATGTCGCAAATGCTCAGGAGGCTCACGAGGCAATCCGTCCCGCCGGCCACCCGTTTGAACTTCCTTCCGTCTTGGAGAAACAACTCAACTCTGACGAGTACAAACTGTTCCAGATGATCTGGAAACGAACGGTTGCCAGTCAGATGGCCGATGCCCGAGGCCGGAGAATTTCCATCACGATTGAAGGGGAGGGGTGCATCTTTCAGGTCGGTGGCAAGATTATTGATTTTCCGGGGTACCTGCGGGCGTATGTAGAAGGCTCCGATGACCCGGACGCGGAACTGGCCGACAAGGAAACCCTGCTGCCAGATGTGGCGGTCGGCGATTTACTCGACTGCAAAAATCTGGAGCCAAAATCCCACACCACCGCCCCACCGAGCCGCTTTAGTGAAGCCGCTCTTACCGCCGCTTTGGAAGAAAAGGGGATCGGCCGTCCGAGCACCTACGCATCGATCATCGACACCATCCTGAACCGGGGTTATGTCTTCAAGCGGGGTAACGCCCTGGTCCCGACCTGGGTTGCCTTCTCCGTGGTAAAACTCCTTGAGAGCCATCTTCCTTCGTTGGTCGACTATACATTTACCAAACAGATGGAAGATGATCTGGATGCAATCAGTCGTGGCGAGGCCGATCGCGTCGAATATCTCCACAGGTTTTGGTTTGGCAACGGCAACCCTGGCCTTGAACCACGACTGGAAAACCTTCTCGATGAGATCGATGCGAGGGACATTGGCACGATCCCGATCGGTACGCCCGAGGGTAGCGAATTGATCAATGTACGGGTAGGCCGTTACACACCCTATCTGGAACAGGGTGATCGAAAGGCAACGCTCCCGGATGAGACACCACCGGATGAAGTCACGGTGGCAATGGCCGTGGAACTACTCGATAAAGCTTCCAAGGCGGAAGAACCACTAGGAACCTGCCCGGAGACAAATAAACTCGTTTTCCTTCGGGTTGGTCGTTTTGGGCCTTACATCCAGCGAGGTTCTACCGAGGACGAAGAAAAACCACAAAATGCGGGGCTGCTTAAAGGGATGGAAGTCGAGGATATCGACTTAGCAACCGCGCTAAAGCTGCTCTCGCTGCCACGGGAACTCGGGGCCGATCCGGCCACCGAAAAAGTAGTCGTTGCCCATAATGGTCGTTACGGCCCCTATGTTAAAAGTGGTGATGAGACGCGTTCGCTGCCGAATGAGATTTCGCCTCTGGAGATAACCCTCGAGCAGGCATTAGAACTCCTGGCACAGCCCAAAAAAAGCCGCCGTTTCGGTGCAAAAAAAGAACCGCTGCGGACTTTTGACGAATCGCCAGCAACGGGAAACAAAATCGAGTTACTCGATGGCCGTTACGGCCCGTATGTCACGGACGGAGAAACGAATGCTTCGCTTCCCAAGGACACCCCTACCGAGGAGTTGACCTTTGATCAAGCGGTAACGCTACTGGCAGAACGCGCTGCCAAGGGTCCCACCAAGAAAAAGAAGAAGGGGAGTTCCAAAAAGAAGGGGACGACTAAAAAACGGGGCCCCTCGAAAAAGAAATCGACCCGCAAAAAGTCGGCCACCAAGAAGAAGAAATAGCATCGATGGTGGTCGGCCCAGCAAGCGGAGGCGAATCTACAGCAATCACGCTTCTTCCCCTACCGCGGGATCGGCCAGAGCGACCACCAAGGCCGTTGCATGGCTTCGACAATATGAAATACCGATCTGGAAATTGTGGGCGTTCGTCTGTTCCACCACATCCCGCAAGCCACCACGAAAAGAAACGGTGGCCACTCCGGTGGGGCTGGTGCGGATCTCCATGTCGCGCCAAGTGATTCCCTGGACCCAGGGCGTACCCAAAGCTCTCAGAACGGCCTCTTTGGCAACCCAAAGTCCAGAAAAATGCTGGGTCGCCGCATGACGCCGCTGGCAGTATTGGATTTCGTGATCCGTAAAGACCCGGCAGAGAAATCGCTCTCCATGCCGCTCAATCATCTTGGCAATACGAAGGCACTCGATGATTCCGGTACCAACACCACATACATCCATAATGTATTATCCCGTCACCGAGCGATGCCACACGCACGTTGCACCCGCTGTAACACCTCGTTGGCCTTACGACTGGCTACCGACGCGCCATCCGCCAAAATCTCTTCGATCCGCTCCGGTTGAGCCGCCAACTCTTCCCGACGGGCGCGGGGCTCGGCAAAGTAGGATTCTGCGGCATCGGCAAGCGCTTTTTTAACCTCACCATAACCGAAGCCACCCTCACGGTAGGTTTTCTCCATCTGCTCCCGATCCTTCTGGCTAGCGACGAGCGAATAGAGTTGGTAGAGAGGATCACTCTGCGGATCTTTTGGCTCCTCCATCGGACGCGAATCGGTCGTCATTCGCATTATTTTTTTGCGCTGGACTTTAGGCGGCTCAAAGATCTCAAGGGTATTATCGTAACTTTTCGACATTTTCTCGCCATCGGTACCGGGTACTTTGGCGGATGAATCCAAAACCTTTGCCTTAGGTATACAAAATACTTCGCCGAAGGAATGATTGAAACTCACGGCCAGATCCCGACAGACTTCGATATGCTGTACTTGATCTGCACCCACCGGAACAATCTCCGAATCGTACGCCAGAATATCCGCTGCCATCAGGACTGGATAATTGAGGAGTCCCGCATCGGTTGAAAGCCCCCGAGCCTTTTTATCCTTATAGGCATGACAACGCTCTAACAGACCCATCGGCGCGCCGGTCATCAACAGCCAGGTGAGTTCCGACACTGCCGGAACATCGGACTGTACAAACAAAACCGCTCGATCTGGGTCGAGTCCGAGCGCTAAGAGATCGATCGCTGCATCGACGGTATAGCCATGCAAGACATCGGGGTCACGCACGGTCGTTAAAGCGTGCAGGTTTGCGATAAAATAAAAGGCTGCTTCTTCGGTCTGCAACTCGATATATTGGCGAATTGCTCCAAAGTAATTGCCCCAATGAAATCTTCCCGTAGGCTGAATTCCTGAAAGAACTCGCATAAACTACTTTCATTTGGTTAGCTGTTGTCGTCCAGTCGCTGCTGGGTGTCGAGAGAACCAACGACCTGCTGGACACTCCCGGCGTTCAACTCGGCAAGCGCCGCGGGCAGCGCATCGAGAATTGTCATTGTTGCCGTCGGATTAAAAAAGTTGGCCGTGCCAATCTGCACTGCAGTAGCTCCCACCACGAGAAACTCCATCACGTCGTCAACCGTGGATATTCCCCCAATCCCAATAACGGGTATCTTTACGGCGTGCGCGATCTGATAAACAACCCGCAACGCAATCGGCTTGACTGCAGGTCCACTCAAACCGCCGATCACATTGCCCAAAAGCGGCCGCTTACCACGCCAGTCAACGGCCATCCCCAAACAGGTGTTGATTGCCGAAATCGCGTCGGCACCACCGTTTTCAGCGGCCCGCGCAATGGATGCGACATCCGTGACGTTAGGCGTCAATTTTGCAATCAGAGGCAACTGCCCGGCACGTCGGCAACCGGAGAGAACGTCTTCACAGAGTGATGGGTTCGTTCCCAGATCGACCCCACCGCTCACGTTGGGACAAGAAATATTGAGTTCTATGCCCGCCACCCCCTCAAGCTGATTGAGCCTCGTCGTCATTGCCACAAATTCATCACAATCGCGGCCCGCAATACTCACAATGACAGGAATACCCAAGGATCTCAGGTAGGGGAGGTGATGGGTCACGAAGGCCTCAATCCCATCGTTATCGAGGCCGATCGAGTTGAGCATTCCGGAAGGGGTTTCTACCGTACGCCAAGGAACATTTCCTAGACGTGGCTCGGCGGTAATTGTTTTCGGGATAATGCCGCCAAGTCGCGAGAGATTGACGAGGTGCTCCATCTCGCGGCCGTACCCAAATGTCCCGGAGCCGACCAAGATTGGATTCGGCAACTTGAGACGACCAAGCGTTACCTCAAGTTTGCAAAATTGGGTGGGATTCGCGGGCACCGGTTACAATCACTATCAAGTACCAATGCGAGGCGCGCAACAACAGCACCCAGCGCACTGAAGAGGCCTGCAAGTGCCAATTTAACCTTCAGGCATCTTGGATGCTAGTCGTTCATCAAAATTGCCCGCTAGATGATACCGCCGTGTGTATTATACGGGGTGAGATGTCCCGGCTGATCCATAAACCAAATTCGCTCCCACTCCTCGACAAAATTCCGAAGATTTTCGGATGTAAAGATAAGCTGCTGTGTACGTCGCGTAGGATCGCCCGAATAAATAGGCAAAAAACATCCACTCCCTGCAACTAAGGTAGCGGAGAGCACCACGCCAAAAAGCAATCGGCGCATATTTGTCATCCTCCATGATGAAAAAACTGAATGGAAAATCAATGTGTCCCGTCTCTTACGCCACTTGCAACAGCGTCCTTGCTGGCTATGTTTTCTCGGCGATTCACAAAACTTTAGGCCCGAACGGGAACTGGACCACACCAAAACCTAGTTTGCACCAAAACCTAGTTTGCACCAAAACTCGGCGGTGACCCGATCGCTGATCCTCCTCGATCTTCTGGCGGCGAGGGAGCTTCACCGAGTTGGCTCGTTGAAACATCACCAGGACGGGCGCTTTCCAGGTTACGGACTCTTTCTTCCATCTCCTTACCAGGCTTGAAGGTTACGACAAATTTTTCGCCAACAAACACCTTCTCACCGGTCCGGGGGTTACGTGCCTTGCGTGCCGCCCGCCGCTTCACTTCAAAAACGCCAAAATTACGAAGCTCAATACGACCTAAAGGCCCATTGCCACCTTTACTTAGGTTCGATTTGGTATCTTCCACAAGGGTATCGACAATCGCATCAAAAGTCTTCTGAACAATCTCTTTGGTCTTGAGCTGCGTGAGCCCAATCTCGTCTGAAATGGTCTTAACAATTTCTTTTTTTGTCACGACCGCAATCTCCAATGCGTACGGGAGATTAAAGGGCTACCCGATCCCTCTCCGACAAGTGCCAAGTGTAGATGCCATAACCATTAGTGTCAATATCAATGTCGCTGCGACATCTAAAATCGGCCGTAGAACGAACAACGTCGACTGAGGCCACGATGCCTCCAAATATACTCTAACCCTATTCTGCATAGAAACTTATGGGAATTACACACTTCGCCAATGAACTTCATTAATCATAAATCGTTAAATAACCGTTATTTAAACCAAAACATCCTGACAGCAGCCCCCCTATGGAGATTACTGCTGACTCTAGATTGGCCCAGTAATCGTTATCGCCCTCCCAAACCGCAAACTTTAGCCAGATTCGCAGGCGGCCCCCTAGATACGGATTTGGCGTGATCGGGTCTCGATCTCCTCCAGCGGTACGAGCTCGCCCTGACCGCTTCCGGGGCATACCTGACACGTTGATTGCCATGCTTGCGGGCTTCTCAGATTCGACCCCCAGAACGGCCAACTGCGACACTGTCGTGGTCGCTCCGAATAAACGCGACACCGACGAGTCTCGCTGTCGAAAAACACGCAGTCTCCGCCTGGTAGTTCAATAAGGCTTTCCCGGCCGTGGACTTTACGGAGGTATTGCCTGTGAAATTCGCTTAAGGAGAGGCCCAGACAATCCGCCAGTCGCTGTATCTCCTCTCGGTTGACCCAGACATAACCTGGCGATCCGGTACAGCAGTTGCCGCACTGCGTACACTCAAAACGAAGTCCTTCTTGAAACCAGGGTATCTTTTCCATTTCAATCCATTCTTGAAATCGCTCTTTTAACAGAAGTCCCGCTGGCTAGGTTGGAGCCTCTGTCGCGATCTGGCCAACTACCTGTAGAACTTGGGCTATTTGATCTTCGTCGTTAAAAGGTCCAAAGCTGATCCGGACGGTACCTCCAGAGTCACGAGAGCCAATGTAATCGTGAATATCTGCTGCACAGTGGTAGCCCGCGCGGACCTGGATGCCATACGATGAGTCCAGCATCGCTGCAACTTCCTGCGGTGCGTAACCACTAACCGAAAAACTCACCACACCAACGCACTCTTGGGACGTTGGTCCATAGAGTGTGATATTCTCCATCTGTTCCAGGCCGTTGCACAACAGCTCTCGCAAGGCGAGGTGATGGGCTCGGATCGCCGAGACATCTTTGTCGAGAAGATAATCGACGCCCGCTGCCAAGCCAACAATCCCGGGTACATTCAGATTTCCGGCCTCCATTCGCTCAGGGAACGCCTGCGGCTGGCGATCCGATTCACTTTCGCTACCTGTACCTCCCTGGCGCGTTGGAACCAGTTGCCCCTCAGCCCGTGGCCCCACATAAAGAAACCCAGAACCCAATGGCCCTAACAGACCCTTATGCCCTGGTGCTGCCAAAAGATCCGCCTGCAGACTCTCCACATTCATCGGAAGCTGCCCGGCTGTCTGTGCCGCATCGATCAAAAAAAGGGCTCCATACTCGCGGACGAGGTCACCGATTCTACCCGTAGGCTGGATCACCCCTGTCACATTTGATGCATGCGATAGAACGACCAGCCGAGTCTTTTCATGAATCGCTCGACAGACTTCCTCTTCATCGATCCGTCCGGAAGCATCAGAACCAATACGGGAAATCTGAATCCCCAACGCATCCTCGATCGCGCGCAGTGGGCGCAGGACGGAATTGTGTTCAGCAACACTAGTGACCACATGATCTCCAACACGTAGCAGTCCATGCAGTGCAAGGTTCAGAGAGTCGGTACCACCTGCCGTAAAAATGATTCGATGCGCATCTGCGGCACCAATCAGTTGAGCAATGCTTGCACGGGCCTTGTCGATTGCCGCAGCAGTATCGACAGCCTGCTGGTAAATCCCACGCCCGGCAGTGGCACCATTGTTGCGTAAATACCCATCGACCGCATCAAGGACACTCGCGGGCTTGGGCCAGGTCGTCGCGCCATTATCGAGATAAATGCGGCGCACCTATCCTCCAATCTGGTGCATGGACCGCTGGGGGGGGACAAACTCAGCCGTGCCAATACCATGCCCCGCCTTCTTTTGGCCTACCGCAGCCTTCACTCGACCCATAACCTGCATATCCACAGCCTCTGGTGGACAATGCCCAGAACGCAGAACTTGCCGGACATCCCATTCCTCGGTTGAGAAGAGACAATTCCGGATCTTCCCTTCTGCCGTGAGTCGCAGGCGATTGCATTTATCGCAAAATGGCTCGGTCACCGAATTAATAAAACCAATTTTTCCGCTGCCGGAAGCAAACCGATATTCGACAGCAGGAAGGCTAATGTCGGGACGAGGGAGTGCAACGAGTGGCCCCAAAGCCCCCTCAAGTATATTCCGCACTTCTTGTCCGGACAAAACATCGTCTATCTGCCACTGCCTATCCGCATCGAGCGGCATAAATTCGATAAAGCGTAACTCCATATCATGCTCTGCGGCAAATTCTGCAAGCGGGACAATGTCCTTTTCGGCATGTCCACGAATGGCCAGTGCATTGAGTTTTATGCTCTGAAATCCGACACGCTTTGCGGCCGCGATCCCGTCCAAAACCAAGTCCAGTCCATCCCGACGCGAAATCTTGCGAAATGTGTCCTCATTAAGGGTATCGAGGCTTATATTCAGCCGGCTCAGCCCAGCATCTTTTAACTTTTGCGCTTGTTGTGAGAGAAGCATCCCGTTGGTGGTAAGGGCAACTTCCTTAATTGGCTCAATGCTTCTGAGCCTCTCTACCAATCGCCATAATTCTGTCCGCACTAGAGGTTCGCCCCCGGAGATCCGTACTTTCGAAATGCCATGACGAGACACAATCCGTACAAATCGCTCAATTTCTTCGTAGGAGAGAATCTCATGCCGTGGGCGGAAACGAACCTTCTCTTCGGGCATGCAGTAAAAGCACCGGATGTTACAGCGATCCGTAACACTGATCCGTAAACTTGTGTGCACTCGACCAAATGGATCGATCAGCAGCGCGTTATCGTTCGTTGAGATAAGTTGATTCATTATTTCTAAATAAATGACCAAAGAGAGAAAAGCAAGCCCGGCGATCACTTAGTCCTGGGGAAGATTCTTTTTCTCAATTGCAGACATTGTATTGTCGTTAGGTATTCCAGGATGGACCCATTGGCTTGTTCCGTCCACCCAATTCTCCTGTTTCCAAATGGGAACTGTCTTTTTCAGGGAATCAATGAGCCAACGTCCTGCTTCAAAAGCCGCGTCGCGGTGAACCGCACTAACGGCCACGCCAACACTTACCTCGCCAACTTGAAGACGCCCGAGGCGATGCGCGATGGCACAACGCAATATCGGCCATTTATCCGCTGCCTCTTTTTCCAACTCAGAGAGTTTCTTTTTTGCCATTTCTGGGTAACACATGTAGTCGAGAAAGTCCGTTTCTCGACCATCCGTAAGATTGCGTGTGGTTCCTAAAAACAGAACCACCGCACCAGCCTCGGGCAGAGAGACTTCATCCAGTAACGCATCCGTCTGAATTGGTGATTCTGTGAAAACAATCATTCTAGCACTCCAACCCCGTCAACAACCCGTCAATACAATACGATCAGCCCCCACTCACCGGGGGAATCGCAGCAATCTCCTGGGACGCGTCTACCGCGGCACTGTCCGTCACATAATCTTGAGCTACGGCAAATCGGAGGTAATTGCCAAGTGGTGCCAGTTGTGGATATTGCAAAAGTAATTCTCGTCGCAGATCCGCTATCGTTGCCGGACTCTGAAGGTCCACTGAGGCAACCGCAAGACCCGTAAACTGTCTCGCAGCGGCAAAAAGTTTGACTTCTATGTTCATTGATTCTCAGGAAACGATTAAATCCTGGCTACGAACAGTCATAGGATTTTCGGTTGCCGGAGTCAGTCCATATGCCCACGCCAAAAGCTTCACCGGATGGATCGTTGGCTTGGTCGTTCCCTGCTCCATCTGCATTTTACAAGTGCTGCATTCGGTAGTGGCTGCATGGAATTTGGGTTCTCGGATAGTGGCTATCAAATCAAACCCCGCACGCAGACTACTGCGATAATTCTCACGTCGTAAACCGTACGTTCCTGCCATACCCGAACAACCCTTTTCTACGCGATTGACTGTAATTCCCGGAATCAGCTTGAGCAGATTTTCTCCCGGTGAACCCACACCTAAAGCCAGCATATGGCATGGCTGATGGTAGGCAAGCACCGCATTGAGGGGTTTGAGGTCCAATCGCATCTCTCCAGCCTGGTGCATCTTCCAGAGATAGGTGCCTATTTCCATAGTATTTTCGGCAACCAAGGAGGCATCTTCACTACCTAACATGTTCGGATATTCATGGATCAAACACGTCGCCGTCGCAGGTTCGCTGCAGATCACATGAAATCCCTGACGGACACGTTCTGCGAGCAATGCGACATTATATTTGGCGATTTTTTTTGCGACGTCGACTGCGCCGATCGTGATCATCGACATTGCGGACTGCATTTGTCCCGGATGAACATATACCGAAATACCGTTGTGCTCTAACACATCCACTGTCGCCTCTGCCAACGCTGTATCAAAATAATTAGCATACACATCGACAAAATAGAGTGCCTTCAGACCGCTTCCGCGATCGGCGCGCGTCAGCCTCCGGCGTGCCGCCTGCCGCAAAAAGTTCTGCCGGGCAAACTGAGGCAACTTTCGACCTTGTGCAATATTCAACGTTTTCTCTAGAAAGAATCGGAACCAACGATTCCCTATGGACCAGTTTGCAATCCGATGCAATCGACATCCGATAGCACCCATCCAGTCTAAGTGTGATAAGAGCCAATCGGTCGGTCGCATTCCTGTCACCGCTAAATGAGCAGCCTTGGCCTCTGTCATCAATTTGGGAATATCAACACTGGCCGGACATTCAAGACGACACTGGTGGCAATTCACGCAAAGATCAGCCACCTTCTTAAACTCTTCGGAAGCAATCGTTTCGGCATCAAGCCGTCCCGTCAGCACACCACGCAGCAGATTGGCCTTTGCCCGTGGCGATGCTTCTTCAGACGGTGCAAGCCGGAATATCGGACACATCCGCGTCTCTGGCAATTGAGACCGACAAGCTCCACAACCATTGCAATTTCTGGCTGCATGTGCGATCTCCTCGGCATCCCAACTCAATTGCAACTGGAACGTCGCCGGGGACGATTGTGGCTGTGCCCCCGCAGAATCTGCAGAATGATCGATGGGCACCGTACCAACAGGGCGAAGGTTGCGAATCAGGGTTTCCTGCGAACTGACAATTTTCCCAGGGTTGAGAATATCTTCCGGATCAAAAATATGTTTAATGTCCCTAAAGGTATTATAAAGAGGCCCATACTGCTGTTTGATAAATTGTGTACGGCTCAATCCGTCACCATGTTCGCCACTGATGGTTCCGTCAAACTTCAATACTTCGTGGTAGACTTCCTGCGTAATCCGCTCCATACCCTCGACATCCCGTCGATCTGCCAAATTCAGCAGGGGTCGGACATGTAGTTGGCCTTGTCCTGCATGCCCGAAGATGGACGCAGTCACTTGATGACGCTTGAGGACCCCAAAAAGCTTTGTCAAGAATTCAGGAAGTATTTCTGGCGCAACCGCCACATCTTCGATGAAAGGCAGAGGCCGAGATGTCCCCTTGAGCCGATATAACGTAGGCACAACCTTGCGAGCCAACTCCCAATACACCTCCACGTCTTCCGGATCTGTGGCGATCCGAGATCCGATCAGCGACCGTTTATTCCGATGTACGCGATCGACTGTGGCCTGTAGTTTTTCGCGAATGTTAACTCTGCTATCTCCATCAAATTCAACCAACAACAATGCCTCGGTTTCTGGGGGAATCAATAAATCAAAACGAACATCGTTCTCCCGAGCCAGTCCCAAATGGCGGCGGTCCAGAAGATCGCAGGCACTCGGACTTTCTTTTAATACATCCATAACCGATCGCGCAGCGTTGTCCAAACGATCAAAAAGAAGAAGGACGACGCCACACTTCTCAGCCATCGGGACGATCGAGAGTGTCGCTTCGGTGATCAACCCCAGCGTTCCCTCGGAACCGACCAAAAGGCGGGCCATGTCCAACTGATCATTTTTTAAAACATCCACCAGACCGTAGCCACAACGATTAACGCGAGTCTTAGGCTGGGATTTTTCAATCAGTTCGGCGTCTCGCTGCAAGATAGGTGCAATGGCATTCACTAGTTCGCGACGCCGAGGCTGAGGATCCTCAATCCTATTCAGAGATTCTTTCGCTAAATCGATCAGACTGCCATCGGCGAGTACCACCTGGAGAGACTGGACACAGTGCCGCGTTGAACCATATCGCAGCCAATGGCTTCCCGAGGCGTCGATCGCCAGAACGCTGCCCATCGTCGTCACGGCACTCATCGCAGGATCGGGACCAAACACTCGCTTGTTTTTTGCAAGGAGTTGATTTAGATGGGCATGCACCACTCCTGGTTGGACTTGTACCGATTCGTCCGTCACAGCGCCAATCCGATGCATATAACGCGAAAAGTCAACAACGATCCCTGGGCCGAGCGACTCTCCGGCAAGCCCCGTACCCGCTCCTCGGGCATGAAGCGGAATACGGTTTTCGGCGGCATACTTCACACACGCTACGACATCATCCGTGTGTCGTGGGCGAACCACGCCAAGCGGACGTATTTCATAGATACTCGCATCACTGGCGTACAACTGAAGAAAAAGGTCGTCGCAGCGGACATCACCGCGTAACAAACCTCTCAAGTCATCCTGAATTCGCTCGCGTTCCGGATCCATCGTTGATCAATACCACGTCACATCAAATGCGATGCACTAGTTTGTCTCGGAAACTTGGGGCGGGCGTCCGCCGCCTGCCCCCGCGTCGTCCTGCTTCTGACGGGCCATCTCTTGACGATAACGTTCGTGAATTCCATGAGAGAACCCCTCGTGATCCCTCAGTTTGCAGCGTCGATAATGCGCACCACAACGATAACAAACCAGAGCATCCGGCACCATCAAATAGAGAATTACGTCCATTGCGGCTGTTGTAAAAAGAATACCAAAAGTCAAAAACAGTTGGTGACGATACCATGCGTAACAACTTGCAATCAATCCAATAACTACAAGCAAAACACCAAGCCGTTGAGGAAAATCCTTACGAACAAAAAGATCTTTGCTCTGGCAGACCAAACATTCCGTGACCGTATTTGCCTCAACCACTTCCTGAGGCACATCCCACATGGCCTGACAATGGACACACGTCAACTGCGGAGTTTCTGCGGTAGGCAGCGCATGACCAATTTTTTCGCATCGCGGACAGCGAAAGGTGAGTTTCATACCACCAATCATAAAGGATAGACGGCCCCGTCGGACAGTAGCAGGGAGAGCAATTCCCCGGTAAAGGTTGCAATCACCGCCACATATAGGATTCCCGTTGCGCTCTGGGTATTTGGAATTGCAAGCGTTTTGACCACCATCCATGCGAGAACTAAGGGGGCCAGGATCCCGATCAACCAGCGAAGCACGATGAACATTGCGCCCGCGGCAAGTGGCGCGCTTTCTGGGCCCAACTGCATTGCAAGGCCTAACGCGCATATGAGGCCTCGGAAAATAATCGCAAAAACCATAAGTCGCAGTAGCCGCTGCAGGGGCGCAAGCTTCATGGTTGGGTTATTGAGATACCAATGTCCAAGAAACATCGAACCGGTCGTCAGACCAAGGAGCAGGCCGCTGCTGATGGCATTCAAACACCCCATGGCATAGGCTACGAACGATGGGCTCTCGGCAAGGGTCCCCTTTAGTGAGGCTGTGGCGATGAGCGCTCCAGCAAGTGAAAACGCCCCCACGATGACCGTAGCTTTCTTCCCGGCTGAAGGCCGTTCGTAAAGCCAGCAGACAGACCCTGCGTAGCTGCAGGCGGCAGCGATACATGCGATGCCACCGGCCAACAGCCATCCGGCCTGGTAGGCAACGAGCGCTGCGAGTGAACAAAGTCCCAAAGTCACATAAAGATGAATACGAAAGAAGCCCGCAGCCACCTGCCGGGAAGACGTAATGGACATGACAACAGCCAGTCCAAACGCCAAACGCATCACAAACTGAAACAATATCGCCACAGTCTGCTACCGCCGGTTGGTATAAATCAACGATATAATTTCTGAACGACTCGAAAGATTCGTCCGAAAAATACCTTTCATCGCTGATGTAACACAAAGACTGCCAGGTTTGCGGACACCCCGCACAGTCATACAGGTATGCGTGGCTTCGAGTACGACAGCGACTCCCTTGGCCTGAAGTTCGCTCTCAAGAAGATTAGCAATTGTCTCGGTCATCCGTTCCTGAACCTGTGGCCGTCTCGCAACAATTTCAACGACCCGGGCAAGCTTACTCAATCCAATCACCTTGCCATCTGGGAGATAGCCAATATGCGCGGTCCCAATAAATGGCAGCAGATGATGTTCACAGGTGCTATTGAAACTGATATCGCGAACCAAGACTACTTCATCGTACTGTTCGCTAAAGAATTTCTTCAGGTGGACACTTGGGTCCTCATGGAGACCGCAAAAGAGTTCCGCATACATACGGGCTACTCGTGCCGGGGTTTCCAACAATCCTTCGCGTTCGGGATCTTCGCCGACTGCCAGAAGAATTTCTCGAACTGCCCTCTCAATCCTGGCATGATCAATATCCAACTTCTGGCCAATGAATTCGGTTTCTTCCAGTTCATCTGTCAAGCTTCCATCGATTGATGGAAGAATATTTTTACTTGCCGACATGCCGATGGGTCCATGGATTGAAGGGCCAGAACTGATGTTAAATTGTCTTTCTGTGATGGTCAAGCAGCGATTTGACCCACTGCATACGGCAATGAAACCGGAGAGCAGAGATGCAAAGTCGCATTGCAGGCTGGAATAGTCGGTCGACGACTCAATTCGCACTAAAACTGGGGAGATACTCGTGGGCGGCCATGAGACTAGCATTCGGATCAACCAGTATCTCTTGTAATTTCGCTGCCCTTTGTCCCACATCCAATTCAGCTAATAGTTGTACCTTCACTCCCCAATCCAATTCCAAAGTATGGGCAATCAAATCGGTCACAACAGAGAGCGACACTTCTCTATCCAACAGACCATCCAGACAGGCTAAATCCTCAACATGGCCAACTAATTTATTCTTAAAAGCAGTGACTAACACTGCCCTTGTGGCATCCGCCTCTTCACCACCTGCATCTGAGCACCGGTCCGGGAGGATCTCAGCCCGCGCCTGCCGATACATCTCCCATGGTGGCAGTTCATGCGACAGCTGAATCCTCGCAACTCCAGCAACAAGTATGCTGGACCTTCCATCTGCGATTTGCTGGTGGGAAATGATCTTTGTGAGACACGCCACCGGCTCAAGTGGCGGCGAGCTACCAGCAGTTGCAACTTCAGTGGAGAGGACGGGGATTGCAATCAACTTATCATCTCCAAGGGAGTCGGAAAGAAGAGCCCGATACCTCGGCTCAAAAACATGTAGTGACTGCATGACATGTGGAAACATAACCAACTGCGGTATAGGAAACAGCCGAACGCAACCGGAGAAATCGTTCGGCTCAAAAGAAAGTTCGTTCATTTTCCATCTATCCCTTGATCATGACACTGAACTTCTCACAATACCCGCAACCGGACCGCATCGCAACTGTTAGCAACACGGCTACTCCTCACCAACTGCGGACACGGACGGGTCTAAATGAATTTCAGGAATCCATTCTGGATTGATCTCAATCCCTGAGGTATCCTCGTTACACTGTAGAAGCTCTCGAAAGCATTCCTCCATCTCAACAAATAATTGCTCGATATCACAGCCCAGATAACTCGGCAAATAAGGCTGCAGGTAGGAGCGACTGCTATGATAAAGTTTTTTCGCACCACGATGATTTCCATTGCCAAAATGATGTAGGGCAACCGCAAGTTGAATCAATCCCTGATAAAAACTCCGAGATGGCCCCTGAGCTTCCGTCCACAAATCCTCCCACACCTCGTGGGCTTCGAAAAATTCGCAGTCATTGAAAAACTTGGCGCCAGCGAGGTATTGTGGTTCGTAGTCCATATTTCCCGTCATCTGATTGAACCTGGTGTGGAAATGGTCGATCGACAGCGACCGATTGAGCCAGCATCTCTACGATAGCCAATTATAGACGGGTACTCCTCCGGCGACCAGGGAAACGGACGTTTCACGACATTTTGATCCGACCCGATCTATTTGACGCCATGAGGCTACCTAAAACAGATGTCAATTACTTGACATGAGGTTCCTTGCTGCGAGACAATACCCGCCGAAAGCAAGGTTTCCCGATTGCTCTCTTGGCAACAACACAACGTCGGAAGATACAGGACATAGCGCCACGTGGTCACCACTCCCGAGAAAAAACGTCATGCTGCCCGCGTCGTGCGAGCATTGAAAAAGGCATACCCGCAGGCACAATGCTCGCTGAACTTTGACAATCCGCTGCAACTTCTCATCGCAACTATTCTTTCTGCCCAGTGTACCGATAAACGCGTGAACCAAGTGACTGAAAAACTGTTCCAAAAGTACCACACAGCCGCCGATTTCGGCCAGATGCCGCTTGCTACTTTGGAAAAGGCGATTGAGAGCACCGGTTTCTTCCGCAACAAGGCAAAAAATATCAAGGCATGTTGCCAGACCCTGTCGGATCGCTACCATGGCGAAGTACCTGCCGATTTGGACGACCTGATCGGCTTGGCGGGTGTGGGCCGCAAGACCGCAAATGTCGTATT
>Ga0315338_1001273_pt1 | contig 33735 bp, 29 predicted proteins | sample ASW8metaG_FD_204518 | JGI IMG/M metagenome (GOLD analysis project Ga0315338, IMG submission 204518) | Ammonia-oxidizing marine archaeal communities from Monterey Bay, California, United States - ASW #8 | ecosystem: Environmental > Aquatic > Marine > Coastal | place: USA: California | collected... | reverse complement strand
GCTCCTAGATGCCGGACTAGTCCGTGGACTTTCCGATCGGCAGTCGATCTTCGAGGCTCGAGTGCGGGCGCGGGATGACGTGCACCGAGACGAGCTCGCCGACCCGGCGCGCCGCCGCGGCGCCGGCATCCGTCGCTGCCTTGCACGCCGCAACGTCACCGCGCACGATCGCGGTGACGAATCCGGCGCCGATCTTCTCGTATCCGATGAGCGTCACCTTCGCTGCTTTGACCATCGCATCCGACGCTTCAACCATTGCGACGAGACCTTTCGTCTCGATCATTCCTAGTGCTTCACCGATAGAGTCGGCCATGAATCCTCCTGTAGACACATCGTTTTAGTGGACAAGAAAAAAGAAAACACTTCATCGACCACCCACTTCGCGGATGGCGTCCGAGATCAGCTGGACGAGCTCACCTCGCGTGAGCTGAACGAGCTCCTCATCACCGCCCGAAACCGCCTCGGCCGGCACGGGACACGTCGCACCATCGCCCGCAGGCGGTCCGTCGAGCTGGTAGACCTTCTGGCGGAGGTCGAGCAGCCGCGCGACCTCCTTCTTCGGAAGCAAGCGCTCGCCTCCGAGCTGGCGCGAGATGAGAGAGATCTCGGCAAAATGCTCGATCACTTCCATCTTGAAATAGGCGTCGTAGACATCCTTACCGACGGTGAGCGCACCGTGGTTCGACAGCAATAGACCGTCCGAGGTGCGGATCAGGCGGTCGACGGAGTCGGCCAATTCGGTCGTCGAGGGAGTTCCGTACTCGGCGAGCGGGATGCAACCGAGCGTCACGACCACTTCCGCGAGCACGGCGCGATTGAGTGGGACGCCCGCGACCGCGAAGCCGGTACATTTCGGCGGGTGCGCGTGCACGACGGAGACGACGTCGGGACGCGCCCGGTAGACGGCGATGTGCATCTGGATCTCGGTCGAGATGCGAGGACCCGACAACGTATTTCCGTTCATGTCGCAGGTCGAGATCATGTCCGGCGTCAGATAGCCCTTGCACGTTCCCGCCGGGGTCCCCATCAGCTCATCGTCCGACAGGCGAATACTGACATTGCCTTCGCCAGCGGCGATGAAGCCGTTGCTGTATAGCCGGCGCCCTACTTCACAAACGTCTTCTTTGAGCTGGTCGCGGCTCTTGTCCATCAACGTCAGCTCGCTTCCAAATAAGCCCGGCGACACTTCTCGGAGCAAAAGAAAAAACGTTCGCCGCCCTTGGTCTCCGAGATGGCGCGACTCTCGGGAACATGAACACCGCAAACCGGGTCGCGCACCATGAGGCCTTTGTGGATGGTCGCCGGCGGCGCGCTCGGCCCGCGAGGCGAAGGCCTGGGGCCGCCGTAGGACTGCTGGCTTTTTTGAACCGTCAGCCAGCCCACCGCCGCGCGGATGAACGTGCGCGCCAGGAACATCACGATCAGGAAATACAAGAAGCGACCCATGAGGCTCAACTTCCCGGATGCGCGGCCGTCAACGCTTCCAGCTCGTCGCGAACGCTCTGGGCTTCCGCCGAGTCGGGCGCCACGGCGATGAGTTTCTTCCACATCTCGAGCCCGGCGTCGATATCTTGCTGTAGGTACAGCTTGACCCGCCCGAGGCCCAACAAGCTGGCCGGGTGGTTTGGCTCGATCGCGAGCGACCCTTGATAAGTGTCAACGGTTTGATCGAGGTTGCCGGCGTTCAAATAGGCGAGCGCGAGCTGCGTCCTCACTTCGAGATCGTTCGGCTGCAGCTCGGAGGCGGCTGTGAACCAAGCCACCGCCTCCTCGAATTGGCCCGACGCGAGGAACAACGCGCCCAGCTCGACACGTGCCGCAATGTTGTTCGCATCGGCCTCGGCCGCGGCTCGGAGTCGGTCGACCTCAGTGTCATCGAGTGCCAGCGGAGCATCGCTCGAGTCGAGCCCGATGGGCGACGTCTCCGTCGCTCCCGCCGCGGTAGCAGAGGCAAGGGCCGGGCCCGGCTCGGCCCCAAGCGACCGAAAGACGAAATAGCCGCACAGCACACCGAAGCACAACCCCGCGATGAAGAAGACCAGATCACGATTCATGACGTTCGCGGCTAGGAGTTTACCAGCTTCCAAGGGAGAGTGACGAATCTGGCGTTGTCCGGAGAATACGACCCGCGCAGAACGACGTCAGCGTGCGCCACTCTCGGCGGGACTCTGAAGACTGCTCGCCGCGCGCTCACGTGGTCGGCCGCCGAGATTCTCGGAAAGGGACAACGCCCCGGTGTAGAGAAATCCGACTTGGAACAGAATCAGAAAAGGAAGCGACCCGAAAATCTGGTGCGCGGCCGCGTACAGGACCGCCCCCGTGAAGTAGAGCCCCAGTGCGAGCTCCAGGAACGGAAGGGTTCCGCGACGGCCGCGATATCGTTTCTTCTGCCAACCATCATCCACCGACTCGATACGGTATTTCGGTGTGCGCACGAAGCCGGTCTCTCTCCCCAAAACGGCCTCGATCACCGCTTTCGCGTTGTTGAGACACATACCGATGCCGAGCGAGAGGAGCATCGGCAAAACGCGCAACCGACTCTTCCAATCGGGATAGAGCTCGCGCTGCGACACCACGTAGAAGCTCGTCACCGACATCGTCGCCGCAAGGAACAACGGAACGTCGAAGAGCAGCATTTCGTGCCAGCCCATGTTGAACCGCACCAGCATGCTCGGGAACATCAACAGCGCCAAGAGCACCATCAACGGATAGGCAAAGTTCGCGGATAGGTGGAATACCGCCTCGAACTTCACCCGAAACGGCAGCGGACTCGCAAGAATACGCGGCAAGAGCTTGCGCGCCGTCTGGATCGAGCCTTTGGACCAGCGATGCTGCTGTGTCTTGAACGCGTTCATCGACACCGGGATCTCGGCAGGCGTCACAACATCGGGGAGAAACACGAAGCGCCAGCCCGCGAGCTGGGCGCGGTAGGACAAATCCATGTCCTCGGTCAAAGTATCGTGCTGCCAACCCCCGGCCTGCTCGATAGCCTGGCGTCGCCATATCCCGGCCGTGCCGTTGAAGTTGAAGAAACACCTCGAGCGATTGCGACCGCCGTGCTCGAGCACGAAATGCGCATCGAGCAAGATGGTCTGGACGCGAGTCAACAGTGAGTAGTCACGATTCAGATGCCCCCAGCGGGCTTGGACCATGCCGACGTTCTCATCGACGAAGTGGTCGACCGTCGTCCGGAGAAAATCCGGGGCTGGGACGAAATCCGCGTCAAAAATCGCGATGAGCTCACCTTGCGCTCGCTCGAGCCCGAGAGCGAGCGCGCCCGCTTTGAAGCCGGTACGGTCTTCGCGATGAATGTAGTGAATATCAACGCCTCGCGCGCGATGTCGGGCTACGCTCTTCTTCGCGATCTCCGCCGTGTCATCGATCGAATCGTCCAGGACCTGTATCTCGAGACGATCGCTCGGATAGTCGAGCGCGCATACTGCGTCGATCAACCGCTCGACCACGTACAATTCGTTGTAGACGGGGAGCTGCACCGTAACCTTCGGCAGTTCTTCGAAACGGCCGACGAGAACCGGCTGACGATTACGGTTGCGGTAGTAGAGAAAGACCATCAAATAGCGATGCATTCCGAGGATCGACAACGCGAGCAACACCGCGAAATACGCGGTCAGCAAGAGCGTGTCGGTCGAAAACATCACCGTATCGTAGACTGCCGGCTCGGAAGCCCCAAATGAAGACGACCACACCTTGGCGAGACGCGTGCGTCCTGTCGACGTTGGCCGTTGCCGAGCTCGTATGCGCCCGGTGGGCGGCTTCGGTCATCAGCCGGGACACCACCTATCTCTATTATGTAGGCGGTTTCCTGGCCATGGCCCTGTGCTGGCTCGCGGGCAGCTACTTCGTGATGACTCATGCTCGTGACACTCGGGCGAATCGTCTGATCATCGTTTCGGCGGCGATCGCCATGCGGGCGCTCATGCTACCGACCGATCCGACTCTCTCCGACGACATCTTCCGCTACGTTTGGGACGGGCGAGTCCAACATGCAGGGATCAACCCGTATGTTTTTGCGCCCGACGCGGAAGCGCTCGTCCCGTTGCGTGAGGACGCGACGGCCGAGCCCAATATCTTCGCGGGCATCAACAACAAAGAGATTCCAACCATCTATCCTCCCTTCATGCAGATCGCTTTTTTCGCGGTGACCGCTTTGTCCGAGGACATCGTCTGGATGAAGGCAATGTTCGTCGGTGCAGACCTGGCAATCATTCTCGTCCTGGCGAAGCTACTGGGATCTTTGGGGCTCCATCGCACGCGGGTTCTCCTTTACGCTTGGAGCCCGCTCGTCATCTTCGAAGTGGCTGGGAGCGGCCACAACGATGCGCTCGCCGTTCTCGCACTGATGGCAGCGCTATTGGCCATTGTACATCATCGGTCGCACCTGACCATGGCGCTGATGACGCTGTCGGGGCTCGGAAAACTACTCGGCTTCGCGCTCATGCCGTTGCTCGCACGCGCGGTGCCCAGGCGCAGCTTCGTGGTCGTACCGGCCGTAACGGCCGCACTGTCCTGGCCCTATCTCGGCGCCGGCGGCCTCGCCTTCGTCGGGATTACTGAATACGGCACCCGGTGGCGCGGCAACGACGGATTGTTCCACATCCTCTTCGCGGTGACCGGCTCGCTCGACGCTGCGAAGCTCGTCGTCGCCGTCGTCCTCATCGCACTCGTCGTGGCGCTTGTCTCGCTCGACGCGAATCCGCTACGCAGCAGCTACCTCACGGTCGGCGCCGTCCTGCTGCTCATGCCCACGGTGCACCCTTGGTATTTGCTGTGGATCGCCCCCTTCCTCGCTATTTATCCCAGCCCAGCGTGGCTGTTTCTCACCACGAGCATCGTGCTCGGCTACCACTCCGCCTATCTGTCGATGCCGGGACAACCGTGGGAAGACGTCTCGTGGGTGAAGCTCCTCGAGTACGCCCCGTTCTTCGCGCTCGCGGGAGCAAGCCTTCGACGGCGGGCTCACGGCGGCCGCCAAGCGTGCCGCGAATTCCTTGGGCTAGAATCTCGGCCATGACTCCGGAGCGGCTTCGAGAGATATTGGAACGGGTAGAGCGCGGCGAAGAGACCGCCCAAGCGGCGCTCGAGCGACTGAAATTTCTCGCGTTCGAGGATCTCGGGTTCGCCAAAGTCGACCACCATCGCGCGCTCCGCCGCGGATTCCCCGAGGTGATCTTCGGCCCGGGAAAGACGCCGGACCAGATCGCCGTGATCGCGACGAAGCTCGCTGCCGACGGTCAAACCGTGATGGTCACGAAGACGACACGAGAGGCATTCCGTACCGTCGAGGAGGCCGTGCCCGGAGCCCGTTGGCACGACGACGCCGGTGCCATCATCATCGGTAGCCTCCCCGAACCGGGAGGGGTGACCGCAGCGGTGCTCTCGGCGGGTACGTCGGATATTCCCATCGCGGAAGAGGCCGCGTTGACCGCGTCGCTGACATGCGTCCGGGTCGAGCGGGTGTTCGACGTCGGCGTTGCGGGACTTCATCGACTGATGGCCCACCAAGAGACACTTACGAACGCCGACATCGTGATCGTCGTCGCCGGTATGGACGGCGCGCTCCCGAGCGTCGTCTCTGGGCTCGTGGAGACCCCCGTGATCGCCGTCCCCACGAGCGTCGGCTACGGGGCGTCGTTCGGAGGTCTGTCGGCGCTGCTCGCCATGCTCAACGGCTGCTCGCCCGGCGTCGCGGTCGTCAATATCGATAACGGATTCGGGGCGGGCTATCTCGCCGGAGTCCTGGGACGATCGATGGGCGGAGCCCGGTAGACACGGCGGCGGCTCGACGCCTGCTCCGGACGTCGCTTCGTGATAAAATCACCGATCGGCGATGAGCCCTCGATCGCTCCGCGACGTCGTCTTTCTCGACAACGCTCCGCGGAGAGCTCGGGGGGCTACCTCGCACCCTTGCGATGACCATCCGTGCGAACGACGTCCTAGAGCTGGAACGGATCCGTCAAGCTCTCGCGGAGCGCGCCGAGACGCCGAACGGCAAGGCGCGCGCGCTGTCGCTGATCGCCTGGACCGAGCGCGAGCACGTCGCGCGCGCGCTCGAGGAGACGTCGGAAGCGCGGCAACTCCACGACGACAACGAGACGGTTCGACTCGACGGATGCCCGGAAATCGACTCCATCATCGAACGACTCGGCATCGAAGGTCGCGCATCGACGCTCGAGGAGCTGATCGCACTCGCGCGGTTTTGCCGCATTTCCACTCTCGTGCGAACGACACTTGCGACGCAGCAAGACACGATTCCTCTTATCGGGGACACGGCCTCGCGCATTCCGAAGCTCGGCGCCGTCGAGACGCGCATCACCCGCGTCATCGACCTCGATGCGGAAGAAGTCCGGGACGATGCCAGCGAGAAGCTTCGCAAGCTCCGGGCCGGGTCCTCCCGAATCAAGAAACGATTGCAGCGCGTCCTCGAGACGGCTTTGGCCGCGAGAGGCAATCTGAAACTTCTCCAAGAGGCAATCGTCACGACCCGCAACGGCCGATCCGTCATCCCGGTCAAAGCGGAGTGCAAATCCCAGTTTCCGGGCATCGTCCACGGAGCTTCGTCGAGCGGGGCGACCGTGTTCGTCGAGCCGATGGCGGCGGTCGAGCCCGGCAATGAGCTCGCGGCGATCTCGGACCAGGAGCGGCAGGAAGTGCGCCGCATCATCGAGGAAACGACGGCCGCGATCCGTCCGGAGAGAAAATCCCTGGAAGAAGCCGGCTATCTCGTGACCGAGATCGATTTCGCGCAGGCCAAAGGACGTTTGTCGGCGTCGTTCGCAGGCCACGCGCCCGAGCTCTCGGAGTCGTCGTTACGACTCGTCGAAGCGCGGCATCCGCTCGTCTCGGGAGCAGTTCCGATAAGCTTCCACCTCTCGTCGGGCCGGCACGGCCTCATCTTCAGCGGCCCGAACACGGGAGGAAAAACCGTCGCGCTGAAGACTGCAGGGCTCTTGAGCTTGATGGCTCAGGCCGGCCTCCACATTCCCGCGTCCTCGGAAACGGTGCTTCCCGTCTTTCGCACGATCTTCGCCGATATTGGGGACGACCAGTCCATCGCCGCCAACCTCTCGACCTTTTCCGCCCACCTGGAAAAAGTGGTTTCGATGACGCGTGAGCTGTCGCTCCCTGCCCTCGTCATTCTCGACGAGGTAGGCACGGGAACCGACCCGGCCGAAGGCGGAGCGTTGGGAACGGCCGTCGTGGAGCATTTCCTCGAGAAGGGTGCCCTCGTAATCGCCTCGACCCATCACGGGCTCCTCAAGGCCTATGCGAGCACCACCGAAGGCGTCGATACGGCATCGTTCCAGTTCGACCCGGAGACGTATGAGCCGACCTTCGAGATCATCGAGGGCGCTTCCGGTCGAAGCCTCGCCTTCGAGGTGGCGCTCCGGCTCGGCTTGCCGAAGAGCATCGTCGATCGGGCCCGCGCCCTTCAGAGCGAGCGAGAGCGGCAAGTCAGCCAGCTCGTCGAGCGACTCGAGGCCGACACCGCTCTCGTCGAAGAGCAAAAACAAGAGCTCGAGGGCGAGCGCGCACGAGCGTCCGCGCTACGCACGCAGCTCGAAGCCGAAGCCCGCGATGAGCGCATGAAACGCGTGGAGCGGCTCAGCGATTTTCGCGACAGCCTCGATCAAGAAATCGATGAGACGCGGCAAGAGCTCCGCGCGCTCCTCGGAGAAGCGCGCCGCGCTCGCCTCGAACAGACCCAGCGGCTCGACGAGCTCGAGAAGAACTTGTCCCGGCGGCTCGATGAAGCCACCCGCCCTCGCCGCGAACGAGCGGCGTCGGAAGTCCGGCGTCTCGCCCCCGAGCTCGAGTCCAAGACCGAGCGTCTCGAAAGCGGGGCGCGCGTCATCGTCGCGTCGTTCGGGGTGGAAGGCCGCATCGCTCGGATCGTGTCGCCCCACGAAGCGGAAGTCATCGTCAACGACAAGAAATTGAGGCTGCCGCTCGAAGGCCTCGAGCCCCTTCCCGCGCGGCCCGATACCAAGCCGGCGCGGGTCCCGGAGAGCCATGGGCTCGAGCTCAAGACCTCGCCCTCCGAGCTCAACGTCATCGGTTGCACCGTCGAGGAAGCGCTCGATCTCGCGGACAAGTTCCTCGACGATGCATGCTTGAGCGACCACCGCGAAGTTCGGCTGATCCACGGCCACGGCACCGGACGGTTGAAGTCGGCGATACGCGAATGGCTGACGAGCCACCCGCATGTCGCGAAGCAAAAAAGCGAGAACCAAGGCGGCGTGACTCTCGTCGAATTGAAGGACTAGCGTGCCGACGATCCCTCAAGACTTCATCGAACAAGTCCGCTCTTCGAGCGACATCGTGAACGTCGTGTCGTCCTACGTGCCGCTCAAACCTTCCGGCAAGAGCTTCAAAGGACTTTGCCCGTTCCACAACGAGAAGACGCCGTCCTTTCACGTCAACCCGGACCGCCAGATCTTCCACTGCTTCGGCTGCAACGAGGGGGGCGACGCCTTCAAGTTCCTCATGCTCTACGACAAGCTGTCCTTCGTCGAGGCGGTGGAGCAGCTCGCGGGCCGAGCCGGCCTCGCGCTCCCACGTCGATCCGGCCCGCCGGATCCGAAAGAGCGCGACCGGACCGTCTTACTCAAGGTCTATGCGGAAGCTTCCAAGTTCTACCAATCCCAGCTCAACGACACCCCTGAGGGCGCCCGCGCCATCGCCTATCTCGAAAAGCGCGGATTCACTAGAGAGACGATCCGGGACCACGGCATCGGCCTCGCTCCGGATCAATGGAGCGCCCTGCTAGAGCATCTGACGCGCCGCGGCGCCCGACCGGAGCAAATCGAGCACGCGGGATTCGTCATTCCGCGCAAGAACGGTCGCGGGTTCTACGACCGCTTCCGAAATCGAGTCATGGTGCCTATCGCGTCGGAATCCGGGCAGACCATCGCTTTCGGTGGCCGGATGCTCGGCGACGGGGAGCCCAAATATCTGAACTCGCCCGAGAGCCCGGTCTACAACAAGAGCGCCGTCCTCTATGGCTTTCACCACGCCCGGGACTCCATCCGCCGCGAAGGTCACGCGATCTTGATGGAGGGCTACATGGACTGCTTGCAGGCCTATCAGGCCGGCGTGCACCAGGCGGTCGCTTGTTGCGGCACGAGCCTCACCGCGGGCCATGCGCGGCTGCTCAGACGCTACACGGATTGCGTGCTCCTCAACTTCGATCCGGACGACGCAGGCATGCGCGCAGCGAGGCGCAGCATCGATCTTCTCCTCGAAGAAGGCTTCGATATCAAGGTTTTGACGCTCCCCGACGGGCTCGACCCCGACAGTTTCATCCGCGCGCGAGGCGCCGACGCCTACCGGGCTCTCATCCCCGAGGCAGGCTCTTTCGTTCGGTTCTTGATCCAGGAAGCCTCGAAGCGCTACGATGTGGGGACTCCGAGAGGTAAAGCGGCATTCTTGAATGACGTTTTGCCCCTCATAGGGAAGATTCCGAACCGAGTGGAGCGAATTGGCTACGTAGGCCCTCTCGCGGAGTACGCGGCTATCACGGACGGAGCCGTCCTTGATGAGCTCGAGCGACACGTCGAGACGAAAGCCCAACGGTTCAAGCTACCCGTCGTGGAGGCGTCGCCGGTCAAGCTGGCGGAGCGGGAGCTCATACGCTGGATTTTGTCGAGTCCCGAGGACTCTGCCATTCTCGACGAGCTCGAGGAGGAAGACCTCGAAGGGCTCGCGACGGCGCCGATTTTGAGGATGATGAAGGAACAAAAGAAAACGGACGAGCTCAGCAGCGAGGCGCTCCTCGACCGGCTTTCTCCGGACGCGCTCAGAACCCAGATGACGCGCATCTTGAGCGAGCCCTCACCGCTGGGACCCCGCCAGAGCGCGCGCGATTGCCTTAACGGGTTGCGTAAGGAGCGATGGAAAAGAAAACTCTCGCGCTTGAGAGCCAAACTGGCTTCCGGGGCGGATGACGACAACCTGACCGCCGAGATCCTCTCACTGGCTCGGCGCATCGAAACGTTGGGAAAAATAGAGACAAGAGCATGACGGAGACGAGGATCAGTACTCCCGCGATCGAGGAGAAATACGACGAGGTCAAAAACCTCATCGCGCTGGGCAAAGAAAAAGGCTACTTACTCTACGACGAGGTCAACGAGAACCTCCCGTCAGAGGTGAGCTCATCGGACGAGCTCGACGAGCTTTTCGACGTCTTCGGCAATGCCGGGATCGATATCGTCGAGTCGGAAGAGAAATACAAAGCGATGAAGGCCGCCGGGCTCACCGGCCAGGGTAAGCAAGGTGGCGCCGTCGAGCTAGACCTCACGCCTGGCGCCCTCGAAAAGACCAACGACCCCGTGCGCATGTATTTGCGCGAAATGGGAACCGTGCCGCTGCTCACTCGCGAAGGAGAAGTCGAGATCGCGAAGCGGATCGAGCGCGGAAAGAATTTGGCATCTCGCGCCATCACCAGGACGCCTATCGTGACGAAGGAGGTGATTGCGCTCGCCGATCCCATCAAGAAGAGCGAGATCAACCTTCGAGACTTCGTTCTCGTGATCGAGGAAGAGCTGACGGAAGCCAAGCTCGAAAAACACCGAAAAAAGACGGTCGTCGCTATCAACGAAGTCATCGCCGCAGCCAAAGCATGCCGTGCCTACGAGAAGCGGTTCGTGAAGCTGAAGAAGCGCTCGCGAAGCTACGTCAAAGGTAAGTGGAAGCTCGGCCGCCTGAGAATCAACGTCGCCCGCAAGATCCGCGTGCTCAATTTCACCGAGCTGTTCCGCTCGAAAATGCGCGCGAAGATCTACAGCGGCGTCGAAAAATCACAGCTGCTCGAGCGGCGGTTGACGCGCTACGACTCCAAGCTGAACAGCGTCAAGGGCAGAGGCAAAGCCAAGGACGAAGAACGAACGAGATGGCGAAGCGATATCCGGAGAACGCGCGCCGAGCATCGGACGCTCCTCGAAGAGTACCAGGTAGACGCGGCGTCGCTGCGAGGCTCGTTGTACACGATCCGCGAAGGAGAAGCGCAGGCGCAGCAGGCAAAGACGGAGCTCGTCGAAGCGAATCTACGACTGGTGGTCTCGATCGCGAAGAAGTATACGAACCGCGGACTCCAGTTTCTGGATCTGATCCAGGAGGGCAATATCGGTCTGATGAAGGCCGTAGACAAGTTCGAATATCGGCGCGGCTACAAATTCTCGACTTACGCGACGTGGTGGATCCGACAGGCGATTACCCGGGCTATCGCGGACCAAGCTCGAACCATCCGTATCCCCGTCCACATGATCGAGACCATCAACAAGCTCATCCGTACGTCTCGCAGTCTGGTTCAGGAATATGGACGCGAGCCCACATCGGAGGAAATCGCCAAGCGCATGGATATTCCCGTCTCGAAAGTGCGAAAGGTGCTCAAGATTGCTCAAGAGCCGATTTCGCTCGAGACACCGATCGGCGAGGAAGAGGACAGCCATCTGGGCGACTTCATCGAAGATCGTGGGGTCGTTTCTCCGGCCGAGCAGGTCATCAACACCAATCTGAAGGAGATGACCGAAGCCGTTCTCAAGACACTGACTCCGAGAGAAGAGAAGGTCATCAAGATGCGTTTCGGTGTCGGTGACGGCAGCGAGCACACACTCGAGGAAGTGGGTCAAAGCTTCGCCGTCACTCGCGAGCGCATCCGCCAGATCGAAACGAAGGCGTTGAGAAAGCTCCGGCATCCGTCACGTAGCCGCAAGCTCAAAGCCTTTCTCGAGGGCTCGCGCATATAAACCGCCATGAGCAAAGCTCTCCGCCGCACCACTTTTGGGCCCATAGCTCAGTGGTTAGAGCGACCGGCTCATAACCGGTTGGTCCTAGGTTCAAGTCCTAGTGGGCCCACCAGATTCGACCACGTGCCATCCGACCGCCAGAACAGGAACGAAGAGACAGAGAGGCCAGGCAAAACGCCCCCCGGTCAGAGACGGCCGGTAGGAACCAGGCTTCGTCCAAAAGGGTGCCCAGCGCGGCACCCTTTTTTTTGTGCCATCGACCTGTCTCGACACCCAAACCCGAAGAGGAACCGATGAAAGAAGACATCATCAATCTCGTAAAACTTCAAGAAAAGGACGACGAGATCCGGGCGCTCCAGTCGCGTCTAGCGGCCATTCCGAAGGAAGTCGAAGCGCTCGAAAAAGAGATCGCCGACGAGCGGATGCAGTTGAAGCAAGCTGACGACGCTCTCGAAGAGGGCCAGAAAGCACAGCGCGCGGCCGAAGGCGAGCTCTCCGACGCCGAGCAGCGGGTCAGCAAATACCAAGAGCAGCTCATGAACGTCAAATCGAACGTCGAGTACAAGACGATGCAACACCAGATCGAGACGAGCAAGGGTGAGATCTCGGATGTCGAGACCAAGATTCTGCAGGGCCTCGACCTCCTCGAGGAGCTCGCGCAGAAGAAGAAGGAGCGCGAGGGAGAACTTGGACGCGGCCAGGTCAAAGTCGACGCAATGGAAAAAGAGCTCGATAGCGAGAAGAAGAAGCTCGAGGCGGAGCTCGCGTCACGCCGTGCAGCGCGCGAAGAGGTGTTGAAGCTGGTCCCAGAAGACCTCCTCGAGGATTATCAAAAAATCGCGAGTACGAGAGGAGGCATCGGTATGGCAGCCGCCATCGAAGAGCGGTGCCAGGTTTGTATGGTTCGCGTTCGGCCGCAGGCCTTCCAAGAGCTCAAGAGCTTCGCAAAAATGCACTACTGCCGGAGCTGCCAGCGCATCCTGTACTACGTCTCGGAGGAACAGGCCCCCGCCTGAATCGGCACACCGATCGCCCCCATGAGACGTCCGACGCCCTTTCCTTCGCGCCGGTAGGAATAGAAGCGCGCGCCTTCACAGGCGGTACATCGGCCGCAGTCGTAAATCTGCTCGGCAGGAACGCCCATCCGCAATAACTGCCTCCGATTATCAGACACGAGATCGACGTGGCGACGACGACGGGGTCCGGGGCGAGAAATGACTTCCTTTTCACGGCCGGCGTCGACGAAGGCATCCACGACTTCATCACCGACCTCGAAACAACAGGCTCGGATAGAGGGCCCGATGGCAACGCGGAGCGTCTCGGGGTCGTGCCGTTTGTCGCGCACGAGCGTATCCACGGCCGCCGCCGCGACCTCTTCTAGGGTGCCCCGCCACCCCGCGTGGACCGCGGCAACCGCGTCGACGTCAGGAGCCCACATCAGTAGCGGGACGCAATCCGCCGTGTGTACGACGAGACCCAAGCCCGGGGCGTCCGTCACGACACCGTCGCACTCCGTCGCCCTCCCCGGCGCGGCCGCGACACGCACGGTCCGGCCATGTACCTGGTTCATGGATGCGATGGACTCGAAGCCCAGGGCGCTCCGCAACGCCTCGTGGTCCGGCGTCATCCGATCTCTCGCGCCGAACCCACCCATACGGGATGTGAATCCGTGACGGACACGAATCGCGTCACAGGTGAGCAGGTCGATTCCGTCGCTCGTCGTCGTCGAGAACAATCAGGCGGGCTCCAAAACGGCGGACGCCTGAGCCTGGCCGAACTGGCTCTCGAGAAGCTCCGGCTTCATCCCGTTGTCGATATGGCCCCACGGTAGCGGCTCGTCGAGCCCACGCTCCGTGTAGATCGCCTTGTCGAGGTCAATGCCGTGCTCCGCGAGCACTGTCTTCAGGTTGGTGGATCCGCGCGCCATCGACAGGAGCACCGAAGCGGCCGTCCGGTCGCCCACGGAGAGGAGCGCCTGCAAGATCTCCACGCGCGGAGATTGAAAGTTCGCTTCGACGTTCGGCATCTTGCCGAAGGCACGCCGGAGAAATTGCATCTTTCGCGCGAGCACGGCCGGTTTCTCCATCGCCGCCCATTGAAACGGCGTGCCCGGTTTGGGAATGAACGGGTTGACGCTCGGGATGAGCTTGCCGAGCCGTCCCCGCTCGCGACCGTGAGCGACGAGCTGCTCCCGTATACGAGCAACGAGGTCGACGATCCCGCGAAGGTCCTCCTCCGTCTCCGTCGGAAGACCGACCATGAGGTAGAGCTTTAGATTCTCGATACCTCGCGAGAAAATCAGCTCCGTCTTCTCGAGGATTTCCGAATTGGGAACACGTTTGTGGATCGCGAATCGCAGCCGGTCGGTGCCGACCTCCGGCGCGACGGCGAGAGTTCTCTCCCCACTCCCCGAGAGAGGCTCGAGCAATTCGGCCCGCAGGTCTTCGAAGCGAAGCGAGGAGACGCTGATCCGAAATCCCATCTCTTTCAGAGCCCACATGAGTGGCACAATCTCTTTATGGGCTCCGACCGCCGTCGATACGAGACCGACCTGGTCGGTGTGCTGGCGCGCCTCGCGCGCCACCTCGAGGATCTTCTCGATCTGGAACGAACGCTTGGGAAGATAGTTATATCCCGCCCAACAAAAGCGACAAAGCGTCGGACATCCTCGCGAGATCTCGATGAGGAACTTGTTGGACATCTCCGTTTCGCGCGTCAACACGTAAGTTGCCGGCGGTAGGAAGTCGGCCCGCTTGCCCATTTTTGCGCGCACGATCTTTCCGGCGGGCGCCTCGCCGGGGACATAGAAGCCCTCTTCGTCGTCGAGCCGGGCTCGTACGGTCGAGGGCAGCGTGGATGCCCGGAGAGCGTCCGTCAGCGTCGGCAAGAGCGCCTCGGCTTCGCCGATAGCGACGACATCGAGGAAAGGCGTCATCGGCTCCGGGTTCAAGAAGGTAATAGGCCCGCCCGCGATCACAACGGGGTCTTCGTCCGTTCTCTCGGACCGAAGCGCCGGAATACCCGCGAGGTCGAGGATGCGGACGAGGTTCAACTCGTCCGGCTCGAATGTGATCGAAAACGCCAGCACATCGAAGGCCGCCACCGGCTGTTGGGTCTCGAACGACAGCAAGCGCATCCCGGAGCTCTCATAGACGTCGAGCTCATCGGGGTCCGGAAGAAAAACGCGTTCACAAACGACGTCGGGGAGCTCGTTCCAGAACTTGTACACCGCTTGGAAGCCGACATTCGACATGCCAATGTGGTACTCGTTCGGATAGGCGAGAGCGATGCGAAGCTTGTCACCGTGAGGTTTCACGATCGCGCCGATCTCGCCGGCGAGACGGGCCCGGGCGCGTTCGACGATGGTTCGGCTACTCATGACGGCAGGCAACCATTATAGTCAGCCCCGACCGTCCCTGGGGGATTCGGCGGCTCGAGCGCCGGCGCTTTCGAGCAGCGCCACCGCATCTCTTCGCGACTTGAGCTTTGCATGTTCCAATGCCGATCGGCCGGTGCTGTCGGCCGCGTCGACGTCCGTCCCACGATCGATCAGTGCCTGTAATAGCGACATCTCCCCGCGGCGCGCCGCGAAGACGAGCGCCAGCTGCAGCTCGGATTCCGCGTGGTCGGGCCGGCCGTCACGCATCAGCAACGCGCCGAGAAGGTAGTGTGCCTCGACATCTCTTGGATGAAGTGCGAGAGCGCGGCGAAGAGCTTGCTCGGCATCGGCGAGCTCTTCCAACAGGAGACTCGCCAGCCCTTCCGTGAGGTAGGACCGCACGTCCCCGGAGACGTCGGCGCTGTCATCCGCGAGCGCCTCGCGACTCTCGCGAACGGCGCGCAACAAATCCTCCCGCGCCAAGCGCGCCAATCCGTCTCGGTCGACGACGTCCAGATCGACCTCCGCTTTCGGCGCCGACTTCGGACTCGTTTGGCTCGACCCCACAACCATCTCAACGGCAGCGCGAAGGGTCGCCATCTCGGCGTGGTCCGTATCGAGCTTCCACGTCGTCAGGTCCGCGGTGTGAAGGGCGCGATAGGCCAGTGGCGCCCTGATGTCATCGAGCTTCGCAGGTACGAGCACCTTCCGTTCCAGCCCCTCCGCCGCCTCGCTGCGCACCCAATCCGACTTCACTGACATCTTCGACCACAGGACGACGACGCAGCCGGCGCGATCGAGCGCTTGCTCGATGACTTCGTCGAACCGTTTGCCCGGCAGGATCGAGCGATCCCACCAAACGTTCCAACCGGCCTCCTCGAGAGCCGTCGCGACGTCTCGGGCCCGCATTTGATCCTCTCGTGCATAGCTAAGGAATACGTCGATCGCGCCTTCGGCGCCTGCCTCATCCCTTATAGCCATCTCGACGATCAGTAGCGCCAGCTCGTCAAGTCGGCTCCCGCGGGCGCGCTCATCTCGATCCGCTCCACCGCTTTGGGAATGAACATCTGGTTGTAGCGGAGCCGCGAGATCGCGTTCGGTTGGGTCTGGTCGCCGTTCCAGCAGTGCTCCGCGCGGTCACCGTAGTCCACCACACCGCCGTAATATGGATTCGTGGTGCTCTCGAGAAATTGCTCCGTCAAGTAAACGGCGTTGTTCAGATAGTAGTTGTCCATATCGCCGACATAGATGTGAACCTTACCTTCGAGCTTCGGGCCGAGGGTCGCCCAATCGCGTTTCATGATGTAGGACAAGTCGTAGTTCTCGCGCCAGTGCTGGGCGACTTCCTCGTCGATATCGCCGCTTCGCTTGTCCCAGATGCGCATCGGGTAGCCGTCGGCTCCCACGGGCGAGTAGACCGCCTCCCAGATGTCCCACTGCTGGCCGGAACGCGTCTTCGTCCCAAGGACGAGCTCTCGCTGGTTCATCTGCTGAAGCGTCGTGCTCACTTGGCCAAGGTAGTCGCGCCGCCCGGGCCTGGGTGACTTCTTCCACGCGCTCGTCGGGTAATACGCGTTGTCGTCCTCGTACAAGTCGACGACCGTCATCGCGCGAAAGTCGATCGGGTCGGGACAGGCCGCAAAGCACCCGTTATAGTCATCGGGGTAGAGCACTTGCGCCGCGAGCGCCTCCCAGCCACCGGTCGATCCGCCGTAGAGAAAACGCGCCCAGCCCTCACCAATCCCGCGGAACTCTTTTTCGATGTGTGGGATCAGCTCATAGGTGATGGCGTCGCCATAGGGTCCCAGATTCTCGGAGTTCACCGCGTAGGAGTCGTCGTAATAGGGGTTCGCGTGCTGGATCTCGATCACGAGGACGCGCGGAAAATCGGGGCTCGTCCAATCTTTGTAGAAGTCGTAAGCCTCTTGCTGCACGATGTGGTTGTAGCCGTCGAGATTGAAGCGCGCGCTATAGGTCGGCTCGAGATCCGGGTCAGGCGGCTCCTCACGAAACCCACCGAAGTCCGAGGGAAAGTGGCCATGAAAGACCATGAGCGGGTAGCGAGCCTCCGGATGTTCATCGAATCCCTCCGGGACGAGAACGTGGGCTCCCAGATGCATCGGCCGGCCCCAAAACTCCGTCAAGAGCTTGCTCTGGATGCGTACGTGCTTGATGTACTTGGTCGTCTTCGGCTCCGGCAGGGGCGGAATCACTTGATCCATCGAGATACGAATGGGCGCGCCCGCCCGGCCCGTGATCTCGACTTCCACCGGCACGTTGTAGAGATTCCCGGGAGCACGGTTCCACTGCTGGCCCTCACCCCGATCCATGGGGAGCTTCACCACGTAGCCATCCGCGCGATGGAACGTCTCATATCTGTGAAGGAGCGCCTGGGCCCAATACGTTCCGGCCGGGACATCGTCCAGAGTCTCGAGCGGATAGCCGAGGATGGACCCGTCGAACGTGGCGGCCTCCCCCGGAGAGAGACCCTCGACATCGATACCGAAGGCGAGCTGCGTCGTGGCGCCGTCGCTTATCTGAAAGCGGGGCTCGGCGCCGGCATCCGTCGAGAGCATGAGCAGGAGGCGCCCGTCGAGAGCCTCTTCACTCACCGTGTCCGGAAAGCTCACCTCGAACTTCGTGTTCTGGGACATCGCCACCGAGGACGACGCGACCAGGGCCGTCAGGACCATCGCTGCACGTTTCATGGGTTATTCTAACCCCTGCCATGAACGAGAGTCTGGAAGACCGAGTCGGTCTGGTGGAGGCGAGCCGTAGCAAGGTGCTCGAAACCCTGGCCGACGTCTCCGAAGCCGATAGCACGCTCAAGCCGTCACCCACGAGCTGGAATATTCAAGAGGTCGCCGAGCACCTCGTGCTCGCCGAAGAGGTCGGCGTCCTCTTCATCTGGCGCGCGAGCCTATCACCATGGACAGGAGACCATCCGCATCGCGGACTCTCGATCGAGCAAGTCATCGCCGCGACGTGGAAGGAAAAGGAGATCGCCCCCGAGCCCGCTGCGCCGCGTTTCGGCGGTCCTCTCGCCTACTGGGTGAGCCGCCTCGCCGGCTGCGAGCATACGCTCGCGCAGCTTGCGCGTCGACTGGCGGACGTCGATCTCGAAGACGTCATCTACCCCCACGTGCTCTCGGGGCCGCTCGACGCCGGGCAGAGGATCGACTTTCTCGCCTTCCACATGGAGCGACACCTGATGCAGATCCGCGATGTGCAGGACCTCATCGCCGACGGCGCTTCGCCGTCGAGGACTATCCGGGAGTAGCACGACACTCAGCCGCGGAGGAGAGAATGGGCGAGCTCAACGACGATCTGAGACATTTGCTGGCAGGCCGGTACATCGCGACGCTTTCGACCGAAGGTCCGGACGGGTCGGCACACCTGACACCCGTCTGGTATCTCTTCGAGGACGACAAGCTCTACGTCGGTTGCCCTTCTTCGAGCCGCAAAGCGCGCAACGTCTCGGAGCGGCCCAAGGTTTCGCTCGTCGTCGACGTACGCCGCGCGGGAAGCGAGCGATGGGTCTCGGCATCGGGCTCCGGCGTGATTCTGTCGGGCGAGCCCTCGCAGCGTCTCAACAAGAAGATCGTCGAGCGTTACCTGACCGACGAAGCCATGAACAATCCGAGTGTGGGAGGCGTTTTTCTGGCAGGCGACGACGCGACCATCTGCTTGTCCCCGGAGACATGGCGGTCCTGGGACGCGAAGTCGCTCGACGAGCAGGTCTTCGGCGGGATCCTGGGCGAGTCACCGGAGAAATGGTTTCGCCCCCTCGACCCGTAGCCTCGTTCTAGTCACATGTCGCCGTGTCCCGCGTTCAGCGCCCACAGACGAAATGGGAGGTTCTGCCTGAAATGATGTCTCGACTATTGCTGGCTCTACTCGTTTCGCAAGCTTCGCTCGTCACGGCCCAGCCGGGTGAGCTAGCCGACGCCGATCGTTCCCAAATCATGCAAGCCATTCAACGGTGGGAGCAGGCCTGGGAGGACAAGGACGCCGATCTCGCAGCTCGAGACTACAGCGACGACGCGGACTGGACCAACGCTTTCGGAATGCGCCGGATCGGCCGCGAGCGGATCGAGGAGCTCTTGTCAGAAGTGTTCGAGCTACCCTTCGTCATGGCCGGCACGACCACCTACGAGTATCACGACTTCACGACTATCGAGCGCGCCACGGTGCTCGTCCGCAGCCGCGCCATTCGCGCCGGTCAGCAGCTTCCGGACGGCACGACCGAACGACCGAGAAGGACCAACCACCTCCGCGTGTTCTCGAAGAGCGGGGAGCGCTGGGCGATCGTCTCGCATCTCATCTCGGACGAACGGACGCCGGGCAGGCCTCGCGACGAGTAACACGCCCCAAAAGTCGCCGACGGGCGGCCGGGTTGGGGGGGATAAGGGGTGCCGACCGCCCGTCGCGTACAGCCCCACAGAAGCTAGGCCTCTCTGGGGACCGGTGTAAACAGAGTCGCTAGGGTTTCTGCCTCCGCAAGAAAGCCGGGACGTCGAGATCCTCTCCGTCTTCCGTCTCCGGCGTCCCGAAATCGAGGTCCGCGGCGACATTCTCGTCGCCTTTGCGGTAGAACTCTTCCCCGCCGACCGCCATTTCGGTTGGAGGCGTGTAGTTCGCGATATCAACGGGCGTCACCGACGGCCTGCGATACGACTCGCCCGCTTTGCCGAAGCCGGTCGCGATGACAGTGACCTTCATCTTGTCGACCATGCTCGGGTCCACGACGGCGCCGAAGATGATGTTCGCTTCCTTGTGCGCGGCGTCGTGAATGATCGAGGACGCGTCGTTGATCTCGAGCAGACCCATGCTCTCCCCGCCGGTAATGTTGATGATGACGCCCTTCGCGCCGTCGACGGAGGCATCTTCGAGAAGCGGACTGCTGATCGCCATCTTGGCGGCGTCTTCAGCGCGGTTGTCCCCTTCTGCGATGCCGGTGCCCATGACCGCATCGCCCATTCCGCGCATGATCGTGCGGACGTCGGCAAAATCCAGGTTGATGAGACCGGGTACGGTAATGAGATCGGAAATACCCTGGACTGCCTGACGCAACACATCATCCGCGGTGCTGAACGCTTCGGAAAGCGATGTCGTTCTCTCCACGGTCTGCAAGAGCCGGTCGTTCGGAATGGAGATGAGCGTATCGACCTGGTCACGCAGCTCGCGAGCACCTTCCTCGGCCTGAACTTGACGCCTTCGTCCCTCGAAGGTGAAGGGTTTCGTGACGACGGCAACGGTGAGAGCACCGAGCTCGCTCGCGAGCGACGCCACGATCGGAGCACCACCCGTACCGGTGCCGCCGCCGAGGCCGGCGGTAATGAACACCATGTCGGCGCCGTCGATGGCCTCCAGAATACGCTCCGTATCCTCGAGCGCCGCCTGGCGCCCCATATCCGGATCCGCACCACAGCCGAGCCCTTTCGTGAGCTTGGCCCCGAGCGAGATCGTCTCCGGCGCACGGCTCGCCTTCAGCGACTGCTGATCCGTATTGGCGGCGAGGAACTCCACCCCCGCGATTCTCGAAGCGATCATGCGGTTGACGGCGTTTCCGCCTCCCCCACCGACACCGATCACTTTGATTCGGGCCCCAGTGACCAGGCCATCATCGAACGACAAACGGCCCTTGTCTTCTGAGCTTTCGTCCTCGAATCGAATCATCCGTATACCCTCCCTATAGCCTGTCCTGTAACTCGACCCCTGACAAGGCTCTCTTTTATCACTTCACCCTCCCAAAAGGGACACGTTCACCAATCGGCGAAAGCGTTCCCAGAATTTCCACCAGGATCCAGTGGTTCCCGGCGAAATCAATTTGTTCGAACGGATACGATGCGCGTGGAGCACCAGGCCCACGGCGGTGGCGTAGGACGGATTCGCGACGACATCCACGAGCCCCCCGACGCCGGACGGCGTACCGCAACGGATCGGCATATCGAAGATCCGATCGGCGACCTCGGCGAGCCCTTCGAGTGCGGCGCTGCCTCCGGTGAAGACGATCCCGGAGTTCAACACCCGCTCGTATCCCGCGCGCTGCACTTCCTCGTAGACGAGATGACAGACTTCCTCCGCACGCGGCTGAAGGATGTCCGAGAGAAGCTGTCGAGGCAGAATCCGTGCTTTGCGACCGCCGACGCTCGGGACCTCGATGGTGTCCTCGTCCGAGACCATCGTTGCCAGGCAACATCCATACTTCTTCTTGATCTTCTCCGCTTCGACGATGGGAGTCCTGAGCCCGACGGCGACGTCGTTCGTGAAGTGATCGCCTCCCGTCGGGATCACCGCCGTATGCCAGATCGTCCCCTTGTCGAAGATCGCGAGGTCCGTCGTCCCGCCTCCCACGTCGACGAGAGCGACCCCAAGCTCCTTTTCATCCGGCGTCAGCACCGCTTCCGCCGCGGCGAGCTGTTCGAGAACGGTCTCCGTCACTTCCATCCCCGCGCGATTGACGCAGGTAACGATGTTCTGCGTCGCCGTCGCTCCTGAGGTGATGATGTGGACGTTCGCCTCCAAGCGCGAGCCGGTCATTCCCGTCGGATCGTGGATGCCGTCATTTCCGTCGACGACGAATTCTTGCGGGACGACGTGAACGATCTCACGGTCGTTCGGCAAGGCAATCGCCTTCGCCGCGTCAATGGCGCGGAACACGTCCTCGCGGGCGATCTCGCGATTCTTGTTCGTGATCGCTACGACCGCGCGGCTGTTGAAACCTTTGATATGGCTACCGGCGAGGCCCACATGGGTTTGGTCGATCTCCACGCCGGCCATGAGCTCGGCCTCTTCGACGACACGCTTGATCGAATCGACGGTCTGCTCGAGGTTGATAACCATTCCCTTGCGCAGTCCCTTCGACTCAGCGGAGCCGATGCCGATGACGTCGATCCGTCCCTCTTCGGTCACCTCGGCGACGATACAGGTAACTTTCGTGGTGCCGATATCGAGTCCGACGATGTATCTATCTTTCTTACTTAGAATGGCGCACCTCCAGAGGCGAGCGTAAGAGAGGCGTTCACGTCGCCTCTTTCCGGCGCAGTGACATCACTGGGCCGCAAGTAAATCCGTCCTTCGAACCTGAGATCCACGTGTTCCAAGGGCGCGTAGTGTTCGTGGAGACCGGAAAGCGCTGGTGCGATCTCCCTTATCCGGTCGAGCATCCCGTCCCTCGAGACCAGCAACTTCACGGGATGCGTCCGCAGGTGCAACGCGACCGACTGCGGCCCACCCGAGACGTCCACTTCCGATATGAGAGGCGCGACCCGGCTGTCGCTCGCGAGAACGGCTGCGACCGCCCCTGCGAGCTCGAGCCTGTCATCCACGAGGGCGTCGTCATCACGCAAGCCGCGTGCGAGCACCAAGTCACTCGTCTCATAGCGGGGGGAGAGCTGGTCGAGGATCGTTCCGTCCTCGGCCAGCAAATAGAGCTCGTCCAAAACGGCCACGGCGACCGGCGCTCGCTCACTTATCCGGAGGATCAGCGTCGCTGGCAGAACGCGGTCGACCTCGACTTCCCGAATCCATGCCGAGCGCAACAGTTTGGTCCGCACGTCTTCGAGATCGAGCGAAAGGATATTGGCTCCGCGCGACAGGCCGAGAAATTCCAGGATCTCACCATCGGAGAGCTGGACATTGCCGTCAACCATGACACGGTGGACCGACAGCTCGGGGGCTCGTCCGACGGCGGTCACGGCCCACACGATCGAGATCCCGACTGAGACGGCCGCGGCGACGAAGGCGCAGGTGCGGAGCACCTTGAGCCAACGAGAGGTGCTGCGCGCACGCTTCTTCCGACCGCGAAGAAACTCTTCACGCGGGCTCTCGGCTTCTCGCGTCTTCAGTTCCACGTCATGACCTCCGTCTCGAGCTCGACATGGGTCTCTCCGAATACGCGCTCTCGAAGCGAGTCGATGAGCGCGAGCACCTCCGACGCATTCGCCGAGCCGTCATGCACGATGAAATTGGCGTGCACTTCCGACACGCGGGCGCCGCCCACTCGCATTCCTTTCAGGCCCAGCTCATCGATGAGACGGCCGGCGGAGCTCCCTTCCGGGTTCTTGAAAATGCAACCCGCGCTCTTGACCCCAACGGGCTGCGTAAGCTTCCGCGTCTGCATGTGAGCGTCCATTTCGGCACGCAAGGTAGCGGGTACGTCCGGCCTCAACGAGAGGCGAGCGCTCGCGACGATGAGATCGTGACCGAAGGAGGAGCGCCGATAGCGAAAGTCGATGGACTCCCGCGGCATCGTGACGAGACCATGTTCCGCAGAGACCGCGACGACCTCTTCCACGAGGGGGCCGACGGAAAAGAGATAGGCGCCCGCATTCATCGTCAACACACCCCCGAGCGTGCCCGGAATCCCGACACCGCCCTCGAGGCCACGAAGCCCGCTCGCGACCGTTTTCTTCACGAGCGAAGGGAAATGACAACCGGCGCCGGCATCTACGGCACCGTTCTCCTCGATCCGCACATCATCGAGGCCACCCGTGTGGAGCACGACGCCGGCCACACCGGCATCGCTCACGAGCAGATTGCTACCGGCGCCCAGGACTCGCACCGGCAGATCGAGAGTCGCCGCTACGGAAACGACCGTCGCAACTTCGCTTCTGCTTCGGGGCCGCGCCAGCACTTCCGCGGGACCGCCGAGTCCGATCGTCGTCAGCCGTGACAGCATTGCATCGCGCTCGAAGGAGATCCCGGCATCGTCGAGCTGACGGACGAACTGGTCGACCCTAGACACGGGCACGCACCACCTCCGCGAGCTGGTCGGAGAGCGACGTCACGCTCCCCGCGCCTAGAGTGATCACGAGGTCGCCGGTCTCGAGCTCGTCTTCGAGCGCCTCCGCCACATCGCCGATCTCAGCGACGAAGCGAACCCTACGATGGCCCTTCTCCCCGATACACTCGGCGAGCTTCTCGCCGCTGATCCCGGGAATGGCCGACTCGCCGGCCGGGTAGACCTCCGTCACGACGAGCACATCGGCCTGATGAAAGGCATGGCAAAAATCATCGAACAGAGACGAGACCCGCGAGTAGCGATGCGGCTGGAAGACGACGACGGTGCGTCGGCCAAACGCCTCCTTCGCGGTCGCCAGCGTCGCGCGGATCTCGGTCGGGTGGTGGCCGTAGTCGTCGATTACGAGAATACCGTTGGCATCCGCTTTCACTTGGAAGCGACGGTCCACACCCGAGAATGCTTCGAGCCCGGCTCGAATGGTGTCGACCGAGAGCCCGAGCTCACGGCCCACCGAAACGGCGGCCAAGCTGTTGAGGACGTTGACCCGTCCGAGCGCGTTCAACCGGATACGACCTGCCGGCTCACCGAACAACCTCAGCTGATACGAGGAGCCGGCTCCGTCGAGCACGACCTCGTCCGCCGAAACGTCCGCCTGTGAGGAAAAGCCATAGCTCACATGGCGGCGACGCACGCGCGGCAGGATATCCTGAACGCCCTCCTCGTCGAGGCAAAGAATGGCGACGCCATAGAAGGGCACCTTGTTGACGAAATCGATGAAGGCCTGCGCCATGTCGTCCATGTCGCGATAGGCCTCGAGGTGCTCGCGGTCGATTCCCGTAACCACGGCCACGACCGGAGAAAGCTGCAGAAAGCTGCGGTCCGATTCATCCGCTTCCACGACCATGAGGTCCGAGCTGCCGAGCTTGGCGTTGCCCCCCAAGGCCGCGATGCGCCCGCCGATCACCATCGTCGGGTCGAGATCGGCATGGTCCAGCAGTACCGCTACCATGGAAGTCGTCGTCGTCTTTCCATGGGAGCCTGCGACCGCGATGCCGTATTTCAAGCGCATCAGCTCCGCTAGCATCTCGGCGCGAGGAATAATGGGGACTTTGAGCCTCGCGGCCTCAACGACTTCGGGATTGTCGTCTTTGACCGCCGACGAGATCACGACGACGTCGGTCTCGCTCACGTTCTCGACGCGGTGGCCTTCGGAGATCCGCGCTCCTTTGGTTCTCAAGCTCTCGGTCATCGCGGTGCTCTTCAAGTCGCTTCCGCTGACCGCGTAGCCTTGGTTCAGGAGCACCTCTGCGATACCGCTCATGCCGATTCCGCCGACGCCCACGAAATGGACACGGGTCTTCTTCGAGAACAACGGAGCGCTCATGACACTTGCTCCCCGGCGCGCTCCGAGAGCCGGACGAGACGACGGGCGACATCGACCGCGGCGTCCGGGCGAGCGAGCCCTCGAGCTTGGGCCGCCATCCGCGCCCGTTCGTCCGGCGCGTCCAGAAGGCGCAGCAAGCTGCTCGCCAAGGCCTCCCCGGATAGGTCCGACGAGGTGATCATCGTGGCGGCGCCGGCTCGAGACAGCAGCCGAGCGTTCGACTCTTGGTGGCCTCCCGCGAGCGACAGGGGCAAGAGAACCGCGGGCCTTCCCGCTGCCGCGAGCTCCGCGCACGTCGTGGCGCCCGCACGGGCCACCACGACATCGGCATCGGCATAAGCCTCGTCCATCGCGTCGATATAGGGAGTTGCGCAGGCGTCGATCGCTCCGGCTTCATACGCGCGCCGGACGCGCTCGAGGTCGTTCGGGCCGGTCTGGTGCGTGATCTTCACACGAGAGGCGACCGATGCGAGAAGGGGGACGCTCTCGATGAGCGCATCATTCAACGCCCGCGAGCCCTGACTCCCACCGAAAGCAAGCACGCGCATCGTCGTGGACGGCTCCCGCAGCGGCGGCACATCGACCACCGACTGCCTCACCGGATTGCCGGTGACGAAACCCTTCCCTCGGAAGTACCGAGTCGTCTCCTGCCACGCGCAGGCCGCTTCGTCGACGAAGGGCGCGAGCCATTTATTCGCAAGTCCCGGCTCCGCGTTCGGCTCGAGGATCATCGTGGGGATACCGCGGAGGGCGGCGGTCAGCAGGACCGTACCGGAGACATAGGCACCGACGCCGAGGACGACCCGCGGCCGCACACGCCTCACGAGACGTACGGCGTCGACCATGCCGAAAACGAGCCCGTAAAGACCCTTGAGCTTTCGTCCGATCGTTCCTCCACGCAAGGGTTCCGCTCGCACCAGCTCCAGCGGAAACCCGGCCTTCGGAACGATCCGGGTCTCGAGCCCTCTCTTCGTGCCGACGAAGGTGATATCCGACGGCCCCGCGAGCTCGCGATACTTGTCCGCTACCGCGAGCGCAGGGTAGAGGTGCCCTCCCGTGCCGCCGGCCGCTACGAGCAAGGAATCACCGCGCATGTTGGGACACCGATAGCAGGAAGCCGACCGCTGCCATGCAGGCGACGAGAGACGTTCCCCCGGAGGAGATGAACGGAAGCGGCAAGCCCGTCGTCGGTAGCACGCCAAGCGTGACGCCCATGTTGATGAAAGCTTGCCCCGCAAGGAACACCGTGAAGCCAACGGCAAGGAGGGAGCCGAATCGATCCGAGGCGCGTGACGCGATCACCAAGCCTCGCCATAGCAAGACGCAGTAGCCGGCAATAAGCACGAGAGCTCCCACGAGACCGAACTCTTCGCCGATCACGGCGAAAATGAAGTCGGAGTGCGGCTCGGGAAGATAGAAGAGCTTCTGCTGACTACGCATGAACCCGTTGCCGAGAACGCCGCCCGAGCCCACCGCGATCAGCGACTGGATGATCTGAAAGCCCCTCCCGAGCGGGTCGCTGAAAGGATCCAGGAAAATCAGGAGCCGTTCTCGACGGTAGTCCGCGCTGAAGATGAGCCAAACGAGGACCGGCGTCGACACGACGGCCAAGCCGGCGAGGTGAATGAGCGGAACGCCCGCGACGAAGAACAAGCACGACGCAATGAAGACGAGACAAAAGGCGGTGCTGTAGTCCGGCTCGATGAGAACGAGGAAAGCGAGCAAGCCCGTCATCGCGAGTGGCGGAAGCCATCCCGAGACGAAGTCCCCCAAGCGAGCGCGGCGCCGGTCGAGCTCGTAGGCCAGTCCGAGCACGAGCGAGAGCTTCGCGACCTCCGACGGTTGGAACGACAGCAGGCCGAATCGGATCCAGCGATGGGCGTTCTTGATCGGCGGAAAGAACAACACGGCGACCAGCAGCGCGGCCGTGACCCCCAACGCTCCGTAGATGACCGCGGGGTGTTTGAGCTTCCGGTAGTCGAACCGCGCCAAAGACAGCATCACGAGCAATCCGCATGCGGCCCACATCGCTTGCTTGGCGAGGAAGAAGTGGGAGCTTCGATGCGCATCGTGCGCGACCACGGCCGAAGCGCTGTAGAGCATGACGAGTCCGAACGACACCAACGCAACCGTCGTAATGAACAACGTTCGGTCCGGATAGAGCTTGACTGCCATGACGTTAGCGCCGAGCCTCCGAGAAAATCACTCTTGCTCTCCCGAGAGACCGGACACGAGCGCTCGGAAACGCTCTCCACGCTCCTGATAGTCGCGGAACATGTCGAAGCTCGAACCGGCCGGCGACAGCAAGACGACGTCACCGGAGAGTGCCTGCGCATGGGCTTTACCGACTGCTTCGTCGAGATCACGGCACGTCTCGAGCGGTGCCGCTCCGTCGAGCGCGGCCGCGATGAGATCTTTGCTCTCGCCGATAGCGAACGCGCGTTTCACATGCCGCTGGACGACGTCTCTGAGCTCGCGAAAATCGCCGCCTTTGAAGCGCCCACCGAGGATCAGCAAGATCGGCGTCTCGAAGCTCGACACCGCAGCGCGCACCGCTTGTATGTTCGTCGCACGAGAGTCGTTGTAGTACCGCACCCCGGCAATGTCCGCGACTTTCTCGAGCGCGTGAGGGAGCCCCTCGAACTGCTCGAAGGCGGCTTCGGCGTCATCGCCGGACGCCCCGACGAGAAAAGCGGCCGCGGAGGCCGCCATGGCGTTCTCCCGATTGTGCCTTCCCGGCAGGGGGAAGCGGTCGAAAGACGCAAACGGATCCTTCTCGTCATCCGCGTGGCGCACGATCCACGTTCCGTCCGCGTGAAAATGAGGCACGCGATCCGGAAGACAATCCAGACTGAAGAACACCTTTCGGGACTTGTTCCTAGACGCCATAGTCACCGTCAGTTGATTTCCGCCGAACACGACTGCCGTGTCGTCCGCCGTTTGGTTCTCGAAGATCCTGGCCTTGGCCGCCACGTAGTCGTCGAACGACGGATGCCAATCCAGATGATCGGGGCTGACATCGAGCAGGACCGCGATGTCGGGTCGAAACCGGTCGATATATTGGAGCTGGAAGCTCGAAGCCTCGACGACGAATATGGTATCCGTGGTGCTGTCGTCGACCTCGGCACAAAACGGAGTGCCGATGTTCCCGACGAGCTTCACCCTCCGGCCCGAGAGGCTCACGATATCTCGGATGAGCGTGGCCGTCGTGGATTTGCCCTTGGTTCCGGTCACGGCGATGATCGAGCCCTTCGCGTGCCGGTACCCGAGCTCGAGCTCGCTCCATATGGGTATCCCTCGCGCCAATGCCTCGGCAACGATCGGATTGTCGGGCGGCACGCCCGGGCTCGCGACGACCCAATCCGCTTTGCGGGCCAGCGAGGACGGATGCGAGCCCGTGACGAGCTCGGCGTCCAAGCCCCGCGCCTGGTCGTCGAGCTCCGCAAGCGGTCGTCGATCGTTCGCGAGCACGACGGCTCCCTTTGTCGTCAGCAGCCGGGCCGCAGCAATCCCGCTCCGCGACAAACCGAGGACGAGGACTCGACGCCCGCGATAGTCTTCGCTCATGGATCGATGACACTTCCTCCCTCATCTCAGTTTTAGCGTCGTCAGACTCGCGAGCGAGAACATGATCCCGAGAATCCAAAATCGAATGATGATCTTCGGCTCGCTCCACCCGGCCAGCTCGAAATGATGGTGCAGCGGAGCCATCCGAAAGACACGCTTGCCGGTCAGCTTGAAGGACGCGACCTGGACGATGACGGAGATGGCCTCGAGCGCGAACACACCGCCGACGAGTGCAAGCAAGAGCTCCTGCTTGATCAATAGCGCCATCGTGCCGATCGCACTACCGAGCGCGAGCGAGCCGACATCACCCATGAAGAGCTGCGCCGGATAGCAGTTGAACCACAAGAAGCCCAAGCTCGCGCCGACGAGGGCGCCGCCGAAGATCGTCAGCTCCCAGATCCGCGGGATATGTATCAGGTCGAGATAGGCGGAGAACTGCACGTGGCCCGTGACATAGGTCAGGACGGTAAACGTTGCGGCCGCGATCAAGACCGTTCCGATCGCCAGGCCGTCGAGCCCATCGGTGAGGTTGACGGCGTTCGACGTTCCGACGAGCAACAACATCGCGAAAGGAACGAACAGCCACGAGAGCTCGGGCTGCACTTCCTTGAAGAACGGAAACAGGAGCGCCGTGCTATACCCGCCCGTCCGGGACATGTTGTAGAGAAACAAGCACACGATGAGCCCTGAGCTCATCTGAAGCGCGAGCTTCGCGCGGGGCGAAAGACCGAGCGAGCGCTTGCGCACCAGCTTCAGGTAGTCGTCGGCAAAGCCGATCATGCCGAACACGACCGTGGTAGCGAGCGCGACCCAAACGAAGACGTTCGATAGGTTCGCCCACAGCAATGTGGGGACGACGATCGCGGTGAGGATCAGGACGCCGCCCATCGTGGGCGTGCCCGCTTTCGAGTGATGCGCCTCGGGACCTTCCTTGCGAATGTGTTGACCAATCTGGAACTGCCTGAGATTTGCGATAAGCCACGGGCCGAACACGAACGAGATCGCGAGCGCGGTCAGAGTCGCCGACGCGGTACGGAACGTCACGTAGCGGAAGACGTTGAAAAACGAATAGTCGGTGTGGAGCGGGTAGAGGAGATGGTAGAGCATCTATGCCTTCCCCTCGAAATGTTCGACGAGTCGCCTTACCGTCTCGTCGAGACCGACACTCCGCGATCCCTTGACGAGGACGACGTCTCCGGCGGCTACCCGAGGCACAACCGCGTCGAACGCTCCTTCCGCGTCGGCGCACGTCACCGTGTCGCTCCGATCGATCCCGGCAAGGGTCGCACCTTCCACGATTCTTTCCGCGAGGGGCCCGACGCCGATCACGACGTCGACACCAGCGGCGGCCGCGTGGCGTCCGACAGCTTCGTGCAAGGCGTCGGATTCCGAGCCGAGCTCCAGCATGTCGCCCAGCACGGCGACGCGCCGGCCCCGCTCCGCCCCGAGCGCGTCGAGCGCGCACATGGCGGCCCTCGGGTTGGAGTTGTACGTCTCGTCGATGATGACCACGTCTGTCGGCAACGTCAGCCTTTCACCCCGGTGGCGTGCCGGCGCCAGACGCGAAAGCGCCCCGGCGGCCTCGGCGAGAGGCACATCGATCGCCCGTGCGGCGGCGAGTCCGGCCAGCAGGTTGTAGACATTGTGGCGACCGCGGAGGCTCGTCCGCACTTCGACCCGACGCTCGCCTTCTTCGACCTGAAAACGCTGGCCTTCGCTAGTGGGTCGGATCGCGCTTGCGCGAAGAGTCGCGCCGGTTTCGATGCCGAAGTGGATCTGGCGTCCCGAGAACTTGCGGGCTTGCTCCAGGACCAGCGGATCGTCCGCGTTCACGACCGCGGTACCGCCTTCGCCGAGAGCCTCGAACAGCTCGCCCTTCGCATCCGCGATCGCGGACAGAGACGAGAAATATTCCAGGTGCACTTCCGCGACGTTCACGACGACACCCACGTCGGGCCGGGCAATCTGAGCCAGCCGAGTGATCTCACCAGGCTCGGACATGCCCATCTCCAGCACAGCGACCTCTTCGTCGTCGAGCGCGACGAGCGACAGCGGTAGACCGAAGAGGTTGTTCAGATTCCCCGAGGACTTCAAGACGCTGAAGTGGCTCTCGATCGCGACCGCCGCCGCTTCTTTCGACGTGGTTTTGCCCATGCTTCCGGTGATCGCGACGACGCGCGCGGCAGAGTCCATCCGGACACCGTGGGACAGGTCCTGCAATGCCTTCGTGGTATCGGCGACGACGATTCCAATCGCACCCGCCGGCAGCTCGAGAGGTCTGTCGCTGACGACTCCGAGCGCGCCCTTGGACGTCGCGTCGGCGACGTAGGCGTGGCCGTCGAAGTTCGGGCCTCGGATCGCGAAGAAGAGCTCACCCGACGACAGGGTGCGCGAGTCGATGGAGACCCCGGAAACGACGGTATCCACCGAGCCCGCCAACAGCTCGCCCCGGACGAGCTCGGCTACGCGAGATGCGGTCAGCCTCAAGCCGCACCACCCCCGACAAGCGCCGTTGCGATCTCGCGTATCACGTCCCGATCGTCGAACTCGATCACCTGATCGGCTACGACTTGATAGGGCTCGTGGCCCTTGCCGGCGACGACGACGACATCGCCAGCGGAAGCGTTCGACAGCGCGACCTCGATCGCTCGCCGTCGATCCGCCTCGATGATCGTGCCTTCTTTCTTCGCGCCAAGCTGGATCTCGCGAATGATGGCGAGCGGATCCTCGCCGCGCGGATTGTCGGACGTCAAGACGACACGGTCTGCGAGACGGGTCGCGACATCTCCCATAAGAGGTCGTTTCGCGCGATCTCTTTCCCCACCGCACCCGAATACGACCCAGAGGCGCCCTTCGGTCATCGGCCGCGTCGCTTCCAGGAGCTTCCGAAGCGCGTCGTCGGTGTGGGCGTAGTCAACGACCGTATCGAACGGCAGCGGTGTAGCCACGTTCTCGAACCGCCCCGGGGCGCCGGGGAGACCCGAGAGCGCTTCGAGCACTTCGCCGGTCTCGAACCCGCAAGCACGGACGGCGGCAAAGGCACCAACGAGATTGAGCGCGTTGTAGCTTCCGAGGAGCGGGCTTCGGATCTCGTGCGTCGCAGCGAGCGTGCCGCCGATGCGCTCACGAAACTTTACGTGGGTCCCCGCGAGTGAGACGTTGACTTCGCGTATCGAGAGATCCGCCGTGTCCGACAACCCATAGGTCACGACCGGCGACCCGTGCTCGGACGCAAGTCGTTCCCCATATGCGTCATCGATGCAGACGACCGCAGTCCCGCCCGGCCGCAAATAGCGATTGAAGAGCGCGCGTTTGACGAGGAAGTAGTCCTCCATGTCTCGGTGAAAATCCAGATGATCGCGCGACAAGTTCGTGAACACGGCGACGGCGAACTCGGAGCCTTCGAGACGCGAAAGCGCGAGCGCGTGGGAAGACACTTCGATGGCGGCACGTCGGCAACCCGCGTCGACGGCTTCGGCCAAGAAATCCTGAAGGACCGGGGCCTCCGGCGTCGTATGTCGGGTCGCGCGGCGCCGGTCTCCGACCTTCGCAACCACCGTGCCCATCATCGCCGAAGGTCCGGCGAGGCGTGAGAGCAGACCATCGACCAGAAAAGCCGTCGTCGTCTTGCCGTTGGTCCCCGTAATGCCGATGAGATCCAGGCTACGGCTCGGGTTCCCCGCCATACGCGCGGCCACCGCTCCGAGCGCCTTTCGTACGTCCGGGGTCTGGATCCAAGTCGTCCCCTTCACGGCGCTTTGTTCACTGAGGACCGCGACGGCGCCGGCAGCGCGGGCGTCGTTCACGAACCCGTGGCCGTCCATGGACGCACCCTTGATCGCTGCGAAGATGAAGCCGGGAAGAACGCTTCGCGAGTCGGCGGTAATGCCGCTGATGTCGAGATCTCCCTCGCCCGTCACGCTTTCCACCTCGATGAGAGACAGCAAGTCCTTCAGGTTGACGCGCCGTTTCCAGTCGATGCGACTCATTGGGCTATCCGGCCCCTCCCCGGGACCGCGGCCGACTTTAGTTAGCGGGTTCATTTCTCTTGTCCGGGACACCTCTCACGGGTTCGGGAACGTTGCCGCCTGGCTCCTCCACGGCCACGGGAGCCGGCGGAGATTCCTCCATCGAGCGATCGCGCGCAGCGGGTGGAAACGGGCCGAGCACGAGCCGAGCCCGGCCAAACCGCTCGAGCCGCGAGCCCGCTTTGGGCTCCTGCTCCACGACCCAACCGATACCGTCGATCTCGGGCACCACGCCTGCCGCGACCAGACGCGCCAAGGCGTCCCGCGCGGAGAGTCCGATGACGTCCGGAGTCCGCGCTAGCGGAGCCGCACGCTCCGGCGCCGCCGCCATGGTGGCCCTCATGTTGACGGGCTCAGCGGAACGCCCCGTCGTCACACCGCTCACCTGTAGGATAGGCTGCGCTTGTGGCCAAAATTTGGCGACGTGAACCGTCGGTTGCCGCATGCTCGGAACCTCGAGATAGCGCAGCGAGCGCTCGACGATCCGCGCGAACACGGCCGCCGCGCGCCCTCCCGAATGGTCCCCTTCCGGTGAATCCAACACGACGAGCGCTGTGAGCGCCGGCGCTTCTGCGGGAGCGAACCCAACGAAGGACGCGACGTAGTCCGTCTTGGAGTAGCCGCCTCGGATCGCCTTTTGCGCCGTTCCCGTCTTCCCGGCCACTCGATAGCCCTCGATCTGTGCGCGCCGGCCCGTGCCTCGCGCGACGACACCCATGAGGAGCTGGGTCATGCGGCGAGCGGTTTTCTCGTCGATGACCCGCCGGATCGGCTCCGGCGATACGGCATCATCCACCTCGCCCGCGTCGCCGAATCCGAGGACGAGCTGGGGTCGCATGAGGTAGCCGCCCGTGGCAAGGACGTTG
>Ga0315338_1001272_pt1 | contig 33739 bp, 31 predicted proteins | sample ASW8metaG_FD_204518 | JGI IMG/M metagenome (GOLD analysis project Ga0315338, IMG submission 204518) | Ammonia-oxidizing marine archaeal communities from Monterey Bay, California, United States - ASW #8 | ecosystem: Environmental > Aquatic > Marine > Coastal | place: USA: California | collected... | reverse complement strand
TCGCGAGAGGAAGCGTCGTCGCACTCGCCGGAATCGGCGCCGCGGCCACGATGGGTATGGACTCGATCGCCGGCGCCTGGAAGCTCCTCGCCACGATCAGCGCGGGGACGGGCCTCATCCTCCTGCTTCGCTGGCTCTGGTGGCGCATCAACGCGTGGAGCGAGATCGCCGTCATGTCCGCCTCGCTCCTCGGGGCGAATCTGGTCACGCTCTGGAGCGACATCGCCTTTCCCTTCTCGCTCGTGATCGTGGTCGTGTTCTCGATCCCCATCGCCTTCGCCGTCACCTTCCTGACCGCGCCAGAGGATCCGGAAGTTCTGCGCGCCTTCTATCGCCGTGTGCGACCGGCCGGAGCCTGGAAGCCCGTCGCCGAGGACGCCGGCCTCCCCCATCGGCCTCTCGGACTGCGACCGTGGCTGGATGTCGCAGCGGCGACCCTGGGCATCTATGCCGCCATCGCCGGCGCGGGTTGGTTGCTCTTCGGTGCGATCGCGAAGGGGCTCTGCGCCAGCTTGCTCGCCCTCGTGCTCCTCGCCGTCGCGGTCCGGGGAGCGTCGACCGACCGGGGGTCCGGATCGGACGGAATGGGAGACGAAGCGGCGGACGATCGAGTCTGAGCGGAGCGTGGCCTCGGCGCCTTGCGGGCCCGGCGCGCGATGGGCTTCACTTCGAGATCCTGGCAACGAAGCTCCGACCGAAAGGATCTCCGCCATGCTCGATCGACCCGACGCGGCCACGCTCCTCCGAGGAATGGCGGCGACCCTCTCGGACGACGTCCTGCCGACGACCTCCGGCCCCGCGAAGCATGCGGTTCGCGTGGTGGCCAATCTCTGTCGAATTCTCGAGCGCGAATTCGAGCTCGGTGCGAGTCAGTCGGAGGAAACCCGCGCCGCCCTCGCGGAGCTCCTCGATCGCGACGGGACGCTTCCCGAACTCGTCGAAGAACTCGACCAACGCCTACGCGGCGACGCGGCGACGGACGAGACCTTCGATGCCAAGGCCCTCGAGGTCGTCCTCGACGACGTCGAGCGACGACTCCAGATCGATCGCCCCGGGTACGCGTCATGACGCAGGAAGACGTCGGCGCGCTCAGCGCTCGCCTCTCGAAATTGCTTCCCGGGAATCCCACGGTTCGCGTGACGGGCGTCGCTTCCCTCGGCGCACAGCGACGAACCCTCTTCCTCGACCTGGAGAAGGACGGGACGACGACGAAGGCCGTCGCGCAGATCGCCAGTCAGGTCCTCGACGGGGACAATGTCGCGAACGAGATCCGGCTGCTGCGCGCTGCCGAAGGCAAGGGCGTCGCGGTTCCGCGCATCCTCGCCGAGGACGTCGCGACGGGGACGGTCGTCTCGGAACACGTCGAGGGCGAATCGATTCCGCGTCGAATCCTGCGCCTCGTCGAAGCCGATCCCGAACTTGGCGGACGACTCGCCAGCGATTGCGGGACGGCGATGGCCCAGATCCACCAGATTCCAACGGACGAGTTTCGCGACCTGCAGGATCTGACCGACCCCGTGCGCTACGCGAACGAAATGGAGAAGCTGCTCGACACGCTGACGGCGCCGCATCCGACGTTCCGACTCGGCATCCGCTGGCTGCGGCGCAACGCCATCCGCGACCTGCCGACGCCCGTCGTGGTGCACGGGGACTTCCGTCTCGGCAATTTCCTCGCCACGGAACGCGGCCTGTCGGCCGTGCTCGACTGGGAGCTCGTGCATCTCGGCGATCCGATGGAAGATCTCGCGTGGCTGTGTCTGCGCACGTGGCGATTCGGCGCGGACGAGAACGAGGTGGGTGGTTTCGGCTCGCTGGACGCGCTGCGCCGAGCCTACGAGAAGGCTTCGGGCGTGTGGCGGGAAGACGCCTTCGCCTGGTGGACGGTGGCGCGGACGCTCTGGTGGGGCCTCGGCCTGGCGCGCCAGACCCAGGTCTTCATCGAGGGCGGCGCGACATCGATCGTGCTCGCCGCGAGTGGACGGCGCGTCGTCGAGCTCGAGTACGACCTGCTGAAGCTGATGCAGGACGCGTAGCTCACAGCCCGGCTCGAGATCGACGAGGAAGCAGACGGCCGGCGATCCCTCGTCGCGCGATGCCGTGCGCTAGGGGATGCGAACCGCCGTCGCTCGGATCTCGGTGCAGGACGACGACCAGAGGATGAAATACTTCACGACGTGGTCGATCGAGATGTTGACGAGGGCGTCGGCGGAAGATTCCCTGCGCAGCGCCGAGCGCATGGCGTCCGCGATGTGGTTACCACCGCTCACGGGCAGGATCCCGAGAAGATTCACCTTGCAGTCGCTCGCCGAGACGGGACCGATCGGCGTGTAGCCCCCCTGCTCGAGCGGGATGTTCGACGGGGCCACGCCGCCGGGCGACCGGGCGCATCCAGCCGTCGAAAAGAGCAGGAAGAGAATGGAGGCAGCGACGAGGACCGGGCGCATGGTTCGTTCTCCTGGATGACATGTTGAGATCGCGTGTCTCGCGCAGGGTAGACGACTCGAAACACTCTCGCGAAGGCCCCCTTTCCTGTAGGGTTGGCTCTCGTAGCGCTGGCTGCGGCGGACCTCGGTCCGGGACGCGAACTCCGAAACGGCGTGGAGACAGGACATGGGCGGACTCGACGGCAGGGTGGCACTCGTCACGGGCGGAAGCGGTGGGATCGGATCGGCCACGCTTCGCCGATTCGTCCGCGAAGGCGCGAGCGTCGTCTGCGCCGACATCGCCGTCGACCGGGGCGAGGCGCTCGTGAAGGAACTCTGCGCCGACGGCGGCCGGGCCGTCTTTACCCCATGCGATGTTTCGGAACTCGACGAGGTGCGGGCGAGCGTCGACCGCGCCGTCGAAGAGTTCGGCCGCATCGACATCCTCTTCAACAACGCGGCGACGAGCACCGGCGGCTACGTCGCCGACCTCGACCCCGAAGGCTGGGATCGCAGTCTTCGCGTCATGCTGACCGCCGCGATGTACGGCATGAAGGCCGCCATCCCGCACATGCTCGAGCAGGGCGGCGGCTCGATCATCTCGACCTCGTCCATCTATGGCCATGTGTCGAGCGCCGGGAATGCACCCTACGCATCGGCGAAGGCCGGGCTGATCAACCTCACGCGAACCGCTGCCATCGAATACGGGCGCCGGGGCATCCGCGTGAACGCGATCTGCCCCGGCGCCGTCGAAACCCCGATGCTCGACACCGTCGTCCGCCTCGGCCTGAAATCCCGCGAAGCGATCGCCGAGATGCACGCCCTGGGCCGCACGATCCGCCCGGAAGAGGTCGCCAATCTCGTCCACTTCCTGGCGAGCGACGAATCCTCCGGCATCACCGGCCAGGCCATCACGATCGACGGCGGCCTGCTCGCCGGCTGCGACCTGACGGGCATCCCGCCACTGGCGTGACCCAACCGGTCGCGCGACCCCGCGCTATCGCCTCGGCGTCGAGCCCAATGCGTCGATGGCCTCCTTTGCGGTTTCGTATCGAGTGATGTCCGCGCGCTCGGACACCTCGAGGCATTTCTCGAGGAGCGTTTCGCAGCCCTGATCGTCGACGCCGGTCACGCAGCCATCGCTGATCCAACAGCGGGGCCGCGGTTGTTTCGCCAGCCATTCCAGGGCGGGCAGATCGACCACGTTGCCCGAGGCGAAGGGCTGGAGAGACTCGCTCGCGACACGGCGATCGCCGCGCGCGACGATGCGCAGCTCGCCCTCGTCGCGCCGACCCGAGTAGATGGCGACGACGGCCGCCCCACCCGCGCTGCGCACGATCGCCTCGACGTCGTCGGCTCCGAGGGACATGCTCCCACTCGTATCGACGAGCACCGTCCCGCCTCCGCCCTGCCCGCGCGCGCCGAAGATCGCGCGGTCGAGCGCCAGCCGATCCGGACGCGAGATCTGCGTCCCCTCCGTGGCACATCGTCGCCGGGCAAGGCCGGCGCGCAGGACCGTCGGCTGGCGAATCGAGAGTGGCGGTCGGGCGATCTTCATGCGCCCGACCGGATGACCCGGCTCGGCGCCGAGGCCATCGGCACGAGCGCGACGCAGGTGACGCGCATAGTGACGCAGTCGCCGCAGACCGAATCCCTCCGGCACCAGATCGCCGTCCTCGTCGGTCACGATCTGACAGCAGCCGACGCCGCTCACGACGAGGTCCTTCTTCAGCAAGCCGTGTCGCTCGAGGTCTCGCGCCAGGTCGCGTGCGATCTGGCGTGCGACGCGAAAGGGCGCGACGGCGTCGCCCGATCGATCGCGTGCGCGAGCGAGCCGCTCCTCGACGCGCGTGACCCATCCCCCGACGAGCGCCGAAGCGCGCGGCGACAGCGCCTCGATCTCCTCATGCATCAGGGGCGCCACATCGGTCCCGAGCGAGGCAACCGCGCGCACGACGACGCTCGCGAGATCGCCCGACCTCGCATCCGTCGCGGCGAGATGGGCGATGTGTGCCCGATCCGTCCGCCCGAGCCGCATGGGCAGCCCGATCCATTCGAGTCCCATGTTGATCCGAGCATCCTCCACGGCCTGCAGCAGGATCAGCGGATAGCGAACCCGCGGAAGCCGCTCGGGAGACCAGTGCACGTGGGCGAGTTCATGGAGCGAGATCGGCTGCCCCTCTTCCGCCAGTGGCGTGAAGAGCCTTCGCGAGTGCTTGTCGGTCACCCCGTTGCTCGGGAGCCAGTCGTGCGCGTTGCTGTCTTCGATCTTCCAGGGTGCCCCGCGGCGCCGGGGCTCGACCAGCTCCGGGTACGGCATGTAGGACGAGCGTGTGATCGTCGTCATCGATTCGTTCTCCTTTCGCTTGCTTCTTTTATTGAGGGTTGGGAATGCGGGTTGAGAAAAATGGCTGGGTCGCGGTTCGTCGTTCGGCCGGGGCGAGTCTTCTATGCCGCGCCGAGCACGCTCGCCTGGAAGATCTGCTCGCCGCGCTCGCGGCCGAAGACCGCACGGCAGGCGTCGCGCCGCCCGAACTCGACCTCGAACTCCTGAACCGAGAGCCAGCCGCGGACGCTGACCGCGCGCGCGCTCTCGAGATCGAAGGTGCGCAGCGCCGCCTCGCGCAGATCCTCGGAGAGCGCCGCGAGGGCTGCCGGATGCGGCCGATTCACGTGCAGGACGCTCTTGAAGCGATCGCGCAACGCCTCGGGCAGCTGGTCGATGGGGAGGTTGTCGGTACAGACGACCTGGAAGCCGTCCGCCGGCACGACCGTCTCGAGGTTCGGAAGCGTCAGCTGGGCGGTCTGCCGGGATTCGAGCACGGGATGCAGGATCGCCAACACGTCGTGGGAGGCATTCGCGATCTCGTTGATGACGACGCGCGCGCCCTTCCGCATCGCGTCGATGAAGACGCCGTCCTGCCAGACGAACTGGTCGCCCTTGGGCATCCAGAACCCGCGCAGTTCCGCTGCGGGTGTTTCCGGAGTTAGAGAGATCGTGAAGACCTCGCGGCCCTCGACCCCGGAGCGACATGCCGTATAGGTCTTTCCCGTGCCCGGCGGACCCCAGAGATAGACCGTGTGCGCCCGCGTGCTCGCCAGGACGCGCTCGACGAAGCGCCAATCGTCCGCGGCCGGGAAGCCCTTTTCCTTCTTCTCGTTCTTCTTGGTGATCTTCTTGCTGGTCATTTCGATGTTCCTCGGTGATGGCGACGCGGACCGAGCCGCGCCGCCGGGTGGAACATCAATCTGACCGAGGTCGGGCCGCTTCCATCGCGGCCCGAAATTTTCTGCGCGAGCTAGACCAGGACTGGCCCCCGCTCGAATTCATCGGGATCGGGCAACTCACCATTGGTCTGGAAGACCAGATCGTACTTCCAGTCGCGAGTCCACTCGTACGTCGTGGGTCGCTCTGGCCCTGGCGTCGGTTCGAGTTCGACCATCGTCAGCCCCCGGTTGTCGAGCAGCTCGGGACATCGGTATCGAAGCAGGTTGCAGAACGCGACGGTCGAGATCGCATCGACGCCCCAGGCCGCGACGAGTCCGGGGCCGCCGCGCCAGATTTCCGAGACGACGAACAGAAAGGCCGCCGTGACATTCCCCAGCGGATCACGTCGCGAGCGACGCGCCTCGCCCAAGCCCTGCAGGTACTGGTAGCTGGCCTTGGTCTGGTAGAACGTCATCATCGCCCGGTCCTGCTTGTCTTCCGGCAGGAAGCGCGCCGTCTCGGGCGCGAGCTCGATGTAGGAACGGCAGACGGTCCGGAAGTACCGCCAGTACTGACAGAAGATCACCCTCTCCAGAAAACTGTTGGAGGGTTCGATCTTCTTGTTGTCGCCATGGTGGGCATCCGAAAGCGGCGGGCGTGTCGTCTTCACGAACACGTCGGCCGATTTGGCGAACGAAGTGTCCACGCGCGTGAGACGATCCTCGGGCAGCAGATCGAAACGACACTGCCGCCCAGGAAAATTCAGCACGCTCTCGCCCGAGCCGTATCCGCGCTCCTGGAGCGCGATGCGGAGCTGGGCATTCGCTTCGGCGTCGCGCGTGACGGCGAAGTTGACGTCGCGCTTGTAGTCACGACGGGGAGCGGAGTAGTAGAAGGGGTGAGCCTGGGCCATCTCTGAGAACATCCTTTCGAACGGTGAGCGCGATCGTCAGTTCGCGGGACTTCGCGTTTTCGGTTTCGATCCTTATACACACATCCGAAAAAAAATGTCGAGCGCGAACGACGCGAGTTTCAGGTCGTGCATGTCGCGGTGGATGTCGATGGGCGCGCCGGGGTCGATCTGCTATCCGATCCGGGTACCAAGGAGACCCCCCGTGACCACGAACCTCGATCTCTATCCCGGCACCTGGGCGACGCGCACGCCCGACAAACCCGCCATCATCATGGCCGGCTCGGGCGAAACCGTCAGCTACGCCGAACTCGAAGACGCGGCGAACCGACTCGCCCGACTCTTCCACGACGCAGGCTTCCGACCCGGCGACCACATCGCGTTCTGCATGGAGAACCGGCCGGAGTACTTCGCGATCCTCTGGGGCGCGCATTACGCCGGCCTCTACTACACCGCGATCAGCTCTCGGCTCACCGCCGACGAACTCGGCTACGTGATCGAGGACAGCGGCAGCCGCGCACTGATCGCGAGCCCCTACATCGCCGAGTCGCTCGGGGGGCTCGACGACATCCTCTCGAAACTCGAGATCCGGCTGAGCGTCGGCGGCGACCTGCCGGGCTTCGAAAGCTACGAGGACGCGATCGCGAAGCAGTCGGCGGAACCGCTCGCCGAGCGCTTCGAAGGTCTGCCGATGCTCTACTCCTCGGGGACGACGGGGCGCCCCAAGGGCGTGAAGCCCAAGCTGACCGGCGAGCCGATCGGTACCGGCGACGGACTGACGGCGATGGTCCGGCTCCTCTGGGGTGCCGACGAGAACGCGATCTACATCTCGCCCGCGCCGCTCTATCACAGCGCGCCGCTCCGCTTCTGCACCCAGTTCCTTCGCATCGGGGCGACGCTCGTCGTGATGGAACGCTTCGACGGGGAAGGCGCGCTCAAGGCGATCGAGCAGTACCGCGTCACCCATAGCCAATGGGTGCCGACGATGTTCGTGCGCATGCTGAAGCTCGACGAAGCCGTCCGCGCCCAGTACGACACGAGCAGCCTCGAGTTCGCGATCCACGCCGCGGCGCCCTGCCCCATCGCCATCAAGGAACAGATGATGGACTGGTGGGGACCGGTCGTGCACGAGTACTACGCAGGCACAGAGGGCAACGGCTTCTGCTACGCCGGCCCCCAGGACTGGCTCGACCACAAGGGCACCGTCGGCAAGCCACTCGGCGGCGAACTCCACATCGTGGACGAAGAGGGCAACGAAGTCCCCATCGGCGAAGAGGGGGGCGTCTATTTCGCGAGTGGCATGCAGCAGTTCGAGTACCACAACGACCCCGAGAAGACGGCCGCCGGACGACTCTCGAACGGTTGGAGCACCCTCGGCGACATCGGCAAGGTCGACGCCGACGGTTTCCTCTACCTGACCGACCGCAAGGCCAACATGATCATCAGCGGCGGCGTCAACATCTACCCGCAGGAGACGGAGAACGTCCTCACCGTCCATCCGAAGGTCCACGACGTCGCGGTCTTCGGCGTGCCGAACGCGGATTTCGGCGAGGAGGTGAAGGCCGTCGTCCAAGCCGTCGACCCCGCCGACGCGGGCGAAGCGCTCGAACGTGAGTTGATCGAGTACTGCCGCGAGCATCTCGCCGACGTGAAGTGTCCGCGCTCGATCGACTTCCGGGACGAGCTGCCGCGCCACCCCACGGGCAAGCTCTACAAGCGACTGCTGAAGGACGAATACTGGAAGGGCCACGAGACCCGGCTCCTCTGATTTCCGCGACTGCCTTCCCAAGAACGCCATTGAACGAAAGCCAAGGCCGGATGGATCGCCGGCACTGGCGAGGAGATTCCCGTGACTTCGATGTCCCCCTCCCAAAAGGCCTGGAATGCCTTCGCTGATTCACTCAAGGAGATCGGCGAGAAGATCGTCGCACCGACGGGCGCTCGCGGCGGACGCGAGCGGGCCGAGGGCTACCGCTACCTCCTCGGCCTGATCTCGGCCGCGCAGGATCTGGAGATGGAGTCCGACCGCCAGCATCCGAAGCTCCGCCGCATGATGACCGCGAATCGGAAGTTCAAGGGCGACGGAACGGACACGCTCTATCACGAGGCGAAGCTCGACGAGAATCTCGTGTACCGGATGCGCCTGCGCCGCGGCGACGACCTCTTCTTCTCGGCCACGGTCTATGCCTTCGACGAGGAGGACGCGTACTACATCGTCGACCACCTGATCGACGAGGACATCGTCTGGGACAACGTCTTCGGCGAGCAGATCGCCGAGATCTATCTCTCCGAGAAGCGTCCGGACGACGTCCGCAACTGGGTCGAGCTGAAGGGCCGCGACCCGATCCTCTTCACCCGCGAGTATTTCGAGGACTTCGTCGACGGGGTCGACGACGGGCGCTTCCGCCAGGCGTCGATGGACCTCGAATGCCTGAGCGACGTCCCGCCGCCGGCGCCGTACACGGAGGAAGAACTCGAAGCGGGCCTGGGTCGCGTCGTCGACTTCATGGCCGACGCGACCGACGTCTCCCTCGGCCTCTCGATCTTCATCGCCCTCAACCGGATCGAGTACGAAGGGGAAGGCGAAGGCGGGACCAGCGAGCGCAAGGGCAGCATGACGCGCATCGAAGAGGGCGAACTGATCCTCGACGAGGATTCTTCGGAGGAGCACACGCCGGAAGAGCTCGCCGCGATGATCGATCCGAAGCTCGTGAAGAACAATCTGCCCGGCCCGGGCATCCAGTACATCGGCGGCGGGTTCAAGCTCGCCCCGGACGAAGCGATCGTCATCGACGGCGTGGACGTGCCCTGCCGATACTGGAATCTCCAGATCCTGACCCGCTACCTCGAGAGCGGCGACTACCGCCATCACAAGGTCGGCATCAGCAATCGCCAGATCGTGAAGGACGAGGGCGATCATTTCCGCATCTACGCCGCCGCCGAGGATCCCGGTACGAAGAACTGGATCAGTACTCAGGGCTACGCCCATGGGCAGATCCTGCTTCGCACCCTGCTGGCGGATCCGATGATGGAGGCGAGCTTCAAGGTCATCAAGCTGGCGGACGTTCCGGAGGAGGATCGGCGCTAGCGGATCCCCGCCAAGCAGTCTTCATGACCTCCCAACGACTGACGCCTGACCGCTCCCCTGATCAACGAGAATCGAGAATGAACGGGGACCTGTGCTGATTACGATCATCATCTGCTCGTACGACCGGCGGGAGAGCCTTGCGCGAACGCTCGACACGCTCGCGCTACAGAGTCGGAGCGACGCCTTCGCTGTGTTGGTGATCGACAACAACAGCGCCGACGGCACGAGCGAAATGGTCGAATCGCGGATCGAGGACTTTCCGGTCGAACTTCGCGTCGAAGTCGAGCCGACCCAGGGTCTATCGCATGCGCGAAACCTCGGTCTCGAAATCGCCGAGGGGGACGTCGTGGTTTTCATCGACGACGACGTGGACTGTCCACCCGACTTCGTGAGCGCCTGGACGAATTGCTTCGAGGACCCGACCGTCGCCGCCGCGGGCGGGCGAATCCTTCCCAGGCTCCCAGAAGGCACGCCGGACTGGTTGCGCGAACGGCTCGCCGGGCGCAACGGTGGACCGACGTCTCGCTACGACTTCGGCGATACGCCCTCCGACATCAGGACCGAGGGGCCCCATGCGCTGCCCTTCGGCGCCAACATGGCCATGCGACGAGAGCTCGCGCGAAAGGCCGGCGGCTTTCGAACCGATCTGGGTTGGGGTAGCTCGGGCGCCCGGCTGGTATCCGGTGAAGAGACCGAACTATTCACCCGCATCCAAAGGGAAGGCCACCGAATCGCCTACTGCCCGAGCGCGAATGTCGTCCACCGTATCCCGGCTTCGCGACTCACGAGCGAGTACCTCGAGCGCTGGTATCACGGCTATGGCCGCGCGAGCATCCTCAGGCGTAGGCCGCGCGGTTGGAAACGGATCGGAATCCTGACCAGCGCGGTCCTCGATTTGATGCAATCGGCGCTCACCCTTCGTCGCACCGGCTCGCCTTCCAAGCGACTCACGGCTCTCGAGCAAAGAGCCAAGGCAGGTGGGCGGATCGCGGAGATTTTCCGCCGCTGACGTAGCCGAGTCGAGACGGGAGGCGCGTCTTTCGAGGCAACGGACGACCTGACTTCGTCCGAGTTCGCTCGATCGGAGGCCCGCCCGCTCGATCGCCCGTTCGCCCCGCCCGCCCCCGAGCTCCAGTGCGGTCGAGTCCTCCACGCGCTAGAGATTGGGGCCAGCCAACCGACGCATGAGGAGATGATCCAATGGAAGCGAACGCGATCCTGCAGCCGGTCTTCGTCGTAGGACTTCTCACCATCGTGATGGCGATCTGGATGGGGACGACGCGCATCCCGGCCATGGCCAAGCGGAACATCGATCCCCAGAAGGCTCAGAACACGAGCAATCTGCACGACCTCCTTCCGCCCGAGCTGATGCGGATCTCGAACAACTACAACCATCTCTTCGAACAGCCGACGCTCTTCTACGCCGTCGCGATCTCGATCGCGCTCCTCGGGCATGTCGATTCGTTCAACGTGACGTGCGCATGGGCCTATGCGGGGCTGCGCATCGCGCATTCGCTCGTCCAGGCGACCGTCGACCACGTCATGACTCGATTCACCCTCTTCCTGCTGTCGTGGATCGCGCTCGGCACGATGACGATTCGCGAGGCGCTCGCAGTCTTCTAGGCTCGCGCCTTCAGTGGCGCGGAACTAGACGAGCCACGATCGTCTACATTTTCACGGGACGATCCGCAGGTCGAACGTAGACCCGCGCCGTCGCGAACCGCCCAGAGTGTCCCAAGGAGATTCAGATCATGACCTCGCCCCGCCCTTCCTTCGTTGCCCTGCTCATCGCCGTCTTGACCCTGCTGCTCTCGCTGCCGGGCTGCGGATCCGATGCGGGCCACGACCCGAACGAATCCGAGACGACGCGCGCGATCCGTGAAAAGGTCCGCGCGGATATGGAGCGGGAGCGTATCGAGCGGTTCGGACGACGACTCGCGCATGTGAATGAAGCACTGGCGCGCGAGCCGAGCGCGGTCGTTCTCGGGGCCGCCGACGCCGAAGCCTCGAACGATGGCGTCGAGGAGGACATCGACGGCCCGGCGATCTACGGCCGGAATTGCGCGAGCTGTCACGGTGCCCGTGGTGAAGGCGACGGGCCGCTGTCCGCCTCCCTCCAGCCCAAGCCAGCGAAGCATGCCGATGGTCAGTACATGAACGCGCTCACGGATGCGTATCTGTTCAAGGTGATTTCGGAGGGCGGCACGGCCGTCGGCAAGTCCTCGATGATGGCGCCGTGGGGGGCGAGCATGTCGGACGAAGAGATCCAGAGTGTCGTCGTGTTCATCCGCACGCTGGCCAACCCGCCGTATGCTGGATCGGGAACCGACGCGTCCTGAGGCGCCGCATGGCGGATCGAAGACCGACGGGGCCTCTTCAGCCGACGGAAGAGCCGACGAAGAAGCCGACGCGACGAATTGGAGAATCCGCATGAGCGCACACGACATCGGAGTTCACCCCCTGCATCTGGGACTCGGCGCCACCGCCCAGATCGAGCCACCCTTCACCGGCGAGATGGACTGGTACGAGGGCTACGGAGAGCGCCATGAAAAGGACGGCGCGGAAGGACGACTCGTGACGATGCACTCGTTCTCCGAGCCCTGGACCATGTGGGAGATGCATCCCAACGGCGCGGAAGTCGTCTTGTGTACAGCCGGCTCGATCACACTCCACCAGGAAAAGTCCGACGGCTCGACGACGAGCGTGACGCTCTCGCCCGGTCAGTACGCGATCAACGAGCCCGGCGTCTGGCATACCGCGGACGTCGACGCCGAAGCCACTGCGCTTTTCATCACGGCGGGCATGGCGACCGAACATCGGCCTAGGTGAGGCGCGTCGGGTCGAGTCAATCCTCGATCCCCAGCGCAGCCGCGATCGTAGACGCCGAGTAGAACGATTCCTTCGCGCGTGGCTCGAGCGCTCGGAGCCACTCAGCCTGACGGCGTCGCGCCGCGCGCAGGGCCCCGGTCGCTGCCGCGGACTCCGAGCCCTCGGCAAGCAGCGGCCGAATCCGGCCCAGCCCCCGACTGAACGCGACGATCTCCTCTCGCTCCGAAATCGACTCGGGGAAACGCCGGTGCAACCGTCCGAGCGCTGCACGCCAGGACAAGAGGACGAACTCGGATCCGTCCCGATCGCCCCGCCCCCACGCCCACTCGAGCGTCGACGCAATGTCGTCGAGCTCCCTTGCATCGCGTTCGAACGAAGCCGCCTCGATGGACTCAGACGGGCATCCCTCCTCCCGCAGTGATTCCAGATAGTCGATGAGCCCCTTCGCGACCGATGCCGGAGGGACTTCGCCCTCGAACTCGTCCTCGACGACCGCACGGAGAAACGTGGGCAGGTCCGCGCTCGGTACGACCGTGCCGAAGGGCGGGTTCGCGGCGCTGCCCACCAGATCGGGAATCGAGACGGGATTGAACACCCCGTCGTCGCGACCGTGGCTGAACACGTTGGCCGACACATCGACGGTGCCCGGGGCGCCCGACACCTCTGGGAAGAAGAAGTCCGGGTGATCGCGACCGTTTTGATGACAGCTGTCGCAGCGCAGCTCGAGTCGACTCGCGAGCCCGCCCAGCAGGACCGGCGACCGGAACGCGATCCGACCGAGTTCGACCCTCCTCGCTCGATCCGCGTCACCCGGCGCGACCGAACATTCGGTTGGTCTCGTGGTGAGAGATGCCACGCGGTCTGCACCGGGGCGCAGCCAGAGAAGCGCGTGGATCTCGATCTCCTCGGCCGCGACGGACCCGCCGAGGACCGAGGCGATCACGACGATTGCGAGCGCTTGGATCGGGCGCGCGCGCCGGGGCAAGTCAGTCGGCCGTCGCAGCACGCGCCTCGATGCGACGCTTCAGATCCTCGAATTCGGCGCATCCGAAGGGACAGATCCGATCGAGCACAGAGAGGCGCTCGCGCGCTTCGTTCATGCGCCCGAGCTCGATCCACATCTCGCCGAGGTACTCGTTGGCCCCTCGATGCATCGGGTCGATCGCGAGTGCCTGCTCGTAGTACGCCTGCGCAGCTTCGAACAGGCCGAGCTGCCGATGGGCGTAGCCGAGATAGTTCAGCACGTCGGGATGGGGGCCGGTCGTCTCCGCCAGTCGACGCAGCGACGCGATCGCCGCCGGGAAGTCGCGCGCGTTGATCAACTGGACGGCGTCGAGATACGCCGCCTGCGATCGCGCATGATCCGCTGGTGTCTTCAAGAGACTATGCGGCTCTCCGGGAGCGGTCTCCGGGGACGCTGCGCTTTCCGCGTCGACGCCCTCGATCGCTGCCTTCAGATCCGCATGCGCACGCATCAGTTTGGACGAACAATCGCCGTCGCAATCCTCGATCATCTCCGCCAAATCTTCGAGCTGCTCCTCGGCATCCTCGCGATCGTCGAGGGCGAGATAGGAAACGCCGAGCTTCTCGTAGGCCGCGTAGAATTTTCGATCGTAACGTCTCGCCTTCTTGAGATAGCGAGCGGCCGCCTTGTGTTCTCCCTGGCATTGCAGGGCCAGTCCGCGCAGATAGTTCGCCTCCGGATTCTTCGACACCGCTCGAAGCACCTTCCGGAAGCTCTTCTCAGCCAGTTTGCATTCGCCGTCGGCGAGCTGCTGGACCCCTTCCTCGAAGGTCTCCGTCAAATCGGCGCCGCTGCGCCCACCGAAGCCACCGGGCGAGCCGCCGCCCATGTTTCCGCCACCGCCGCCGCCGGCGGCGAGCGCCGCGTCCGGAGCGAGGTAGAGCAACGCCGTGAGAACCGGGTACACGAACGAGCGCCGTACCAGTGAGCGCCTAAGGGTGGGTCGCATCGGATTCCTCCGAATTTCGAGTTTCCTCATTTTACACGGATCGGATCGATTGCGTCATTCGATCGTCCGACGCTCGATCTTGCTACGTTCGAAGCCCCCCGACACGCCATCATGCCGACGAGGACCGAGCGAGAGCCGTGCCGCGCAGACCCACGTCCCCGCGTCGGAACCGACGCCGCCGCCAGAGGTCACGACTCCGCCCTCTTCTCTCGAAGTGGCGGCGTCGATTCTGGCCGAGTCGACCCCAGCGCAGGCGCGCATGGCGACGGCTGCGGCGCAGCCCACCATCGTTTCAGATCGGACTCAGCCTCGCTCTTTCGCTCCTGCTCTGGCTCGGCCTCAACGGCCTCTTCCAGGTCGCGCGGAAGCCGACGGAACTGTTCTTCCCGGTCGCCGGCGTGCTGCACAAGACGCCGACCGAGACCTGGCGCGCTTACGCACCCTTGTTTCGCCGCCATTCGACCGAGATCGTGACGCCCGAACTGCTGGCGGCGCTCGCACAGCTCGAAGGCTCCGGGAACCCGGTCGTCCGAACCTACTGGCGTTGGGCCTGGCGCCTCCACCCTTTCGAGGTCTACCGACCCGCCTCCAGTTCTGTCGGCATGTACCAGATCACCGACGGCACCTTCGAACTCGCCAAGCGCTACTGCATCCACGATCACGTCGTCACCCTCGACGGCCCCTGGCACGATTGGCGTTCCTGCTGGTTCAACGCCCTCTACTTCCGGGTCGTCCCGAGCCACGCGGTCGAACTCACGTCCGCGTTCCTCGATCGCAGCATGACCGCGATTCTCGACCGACATCGATTGCGTGGCGTCACGCGGACCCAGCAGATTCGACTCGCTGCCGTGATTCATCTCTGCGGTGCTGGAGCGGGCAACGCATATGCCCGACGTGGGTTCGCGTTCTCCGCGGAAGCGCGCTGTGGCAGTCACGATCCGCGCCGGTACCTCGCGAAACTCGAGGCCATGAAGAAGGTGTTTGCCGCGCTCGCCGCACGAGACGCGTGACGCCATTCCCAGTTCGAGACGCGCGCGCGGACGCCGCAGAAAGGGTCGTCTCGGCTCGCGCGCGTGGCGATCATCGAGGCGAGGAAGGCCCGATCGGCGAGCTGTTTGCTAGAACGCCTGGGACAGGACATGATTTCCAAGCAGCTCCTCCCCCTCACCACCTCGCATCGATTGGACCGCTCGGACATGCAGCCCCTCGTCGCCTCCGTAGTCCTTCTGTTCTTCGCCTTCGTGCCAGGCTACTACCTGAGCCGCGTTCTGTTCCCCCAGCTCGACCGGCTCTCGCGGGTCACCCTCTCGATCGCGATGAGCGTGGGCCTCCACGTCCTGCTCGGATCCCTACTCGCCTTCGCCGGCGCCTTCAGCACCGGAGCCGTCTGGGGCATGGCCATTGCCGTCTCGCTGGCCGGATTCGGGATGAACCTTCTCGTACACCGGAAACTGATCTGAGTCGAAGACGCGCTTGAAGTTCGGACAAGCCGTCCATCCGATCACGAGATCGTAGGGTCCATCGCAATCAGCGCGAACTCGCCGTCGCCCCGACATCGCGTCCACGAACGAATCATCGGTCGCCGTGAGGCCCGTGAGGGGCTTGACGACGAAGGCCGATCCAGACCTGACTTCCACGACCGCGGGCGGATCGTACTCGCGCTCGATCCATTCGAGAGTGCGCCGCATCTCCGCCGGCACACCGTGAGTCATGCGGTCGCTCGCAAGGAGCTTCGGGCTGTCGTTCTTGAACACGAAGACCATCGCCGCCGCCGCGATCCCCACGACCGCCACGACGCCTCTCGGAGTCCTCCTCGAAAGCAGCCCCATGACTTCAGCCAGTCCGAATCCGGCCAGGCAATAGACCGCGAGCATCCAGTAGTGCCACATCCGCTGATAGGGAACGAGGAAGCTCACGCCCTGGTTTCGATAGAACCAATCGGAGATCAACGGGAGAAGGAACCAACCCACGAGCCAACGATGTTCGGAGCGAGGGAGACCTCGCACCAATCCGATCACGGCGAGGGCGAGCAGGGGTCCGGTCGCGAAGTAGGTCAGCGGAAACGTGACGAATCGGTCCATGTGCCAACGACTCGGAATCGTCAGCAACTCGACCACATGTGCCAGCGTGTCGATGACCCCGCCCTGCCAGACCGTGGCCACGATGACGACGACGCAACCGAGCATCGGCGCCGTCACGGCGAGTTCCATTCGCCATTCGCGCCATCTCTCCCGAGCCACGATCCACTGCATCTGGTGCAGCAGCAGGGCCACGACCAGCGAGAGGGGATACGCGATCGCGAGAATCACAGCGGCTCCCGCGCACACCCCTGCCCAACGCAGATCCTTCTCCTCGCGAGCGCGGATCGAAGCGCCCAGGAAGATCAACAGGAAGGGCAGGCTGAACGTGAGGGGAACGAAATAGGCAGTGCCCAGGAGGTAGGGATTGCTCCGCGCTGTCGCGAAGAAGAGCGCCGCGAAAAGGCATGCCCAGAAGCTCCCGGAGATCCGCCGAACCAGGAAAGCCAACGCAGTGGCCGTGAAGCAGGCCCAGAGCGCCGCGAGCGGGTGATAGACCGCGACCAGATCGAGGTCGCCGAGCACGGCGATCCAACCGATCAAGACGAAGAAGCCGAACTCCCGATTCCGATTGGAGATGTCGTTGTCGAGCCGTTCGTATCCAGTGTCCGGCGCGAGGAGTTCGAGACGGCCCATGTCGACGAGGTCCCGAGCCCGACCGATATCGCTCCATTCGTCGAAATGGAGCGGATCCCGATGCTCGAGATGCGGCGAGTACGAAGTCGAGAAGACGACGACCAGAACGGCGCCGAAGAGGAGCACGCGCAAGAACGGGGTGAGGGGCCAGATCTCGGCCGCGCCGCGATCGTGGTCCATAGGGTCGCTCAAGGGGAGAGTCTCTCGAAGATCGGTCGACTCACCTGGATTCCGCCCGTGGCAGGAAGCAATCGAAGATCGCCCGGCAGCAGCCAACTCGCGATGCCGGACAAGGGCGCGAGTCCCGAGGTGATCGCCGTCCCGAGGCTGTTCACGATCGTTCCGTCCGGCAGGACCGCCGTGATCCCCGTCGAATCGTCGGCGAGACGGACGACGTCCCGCAGACCCTTCCCGGTCTTCGTGTCGATGGCAACGAGCGAAGACTGCACGACCCACGGAATCCGCCGCCCGAGCGTCGTCTCGTATCCATAGGCGACCGGAAGCAGGACGACGTCTCCGACGACGGTCGGATTGCCGTTGCCGATCGCGACCGGATCGCCGAGCAGCCAACTCGAAGGCAGGGCCGCGGCCGCAAGCGCCGCGAGGTCGCTCTGCCAGCGGATCCGGCCGCCCTCGGTCATCGCCACGAGCGCCGGTCCGAAGGCCTGCAACGAGTAGACGTCTCCGTTCGCCCCGACCGCCGCCGCCGCCGAGGTCGACTTCGTCTGCAGCTGCCACTCGATCTCACCCGTTTCTGCCGCGATCGCATAGAAGACGCCGAGCTCGTCGCTGACGTACACGACCTCCTTCGACGGCGAGAGCGCGGGGCTCGACCCGCTGCCGGGCCCCATGTCGGTCGTCCAGGCAATCTCGATCGCGACCGCGTGGTCGGCCTTGCCGACGTCGCCTTCCGCATCCGAGCCGTCGCCCACTCCGTCGATGTCACCTCCGACCTCGACCACACGCAGGTCCAGGGCATAGAGCGCGCCCTTCCCTTCCGTCACCGACGTGGCCGCGACGAAGACCCGTCCGCTCTCGAGATCGACGGCCGGCGTGTTCGTCGAGCGCATTCTGCCCCCGAAGAGAAGCTGCCACGCCCATTGGCGAATCGCCGGGTCGACGAGGCCGTCGCCAAAGATCGAATCCGGCATCGGCACCGTCATCGATTCCGGCGGAAGCAGCCCGGGCAGTCGCATCGGCGCCGCCAGCGAACGACCCGTCGCGCGATCGACGACGACCACGTCACCGAAGTTCGTCACGCCGAGGACATGACCTTCTCGCGTGAAGATTGCGGTCGTGAATGCGTTCACGGGGAGATCCGGAGACACCTCCCATTCGCCGGGCGCGATCGGCGGCAAGGGGACGACCCATTTCAATTGGCCATCCGCATGGAAGGCGAAGAGCTGATTGCAGTCTCCTATATAGATATCACCCTCGCGATCGACGATCGGGCTCGACAGGATCGCGCAGGGGTCGACGCCAGGGCCGCCTTCCTTTCCCGTGTCATCCGCCGCGCTCCAGGCCGGCGCTCGCCAGCGAAGCTCGCCGTCGAGACCTACGGCATGCAGATTGGCATGCCCCTTGGCCCGGCCCGTCGTGACATAGAGCGTCCGCCCGTCGGGACTCATCGTCGGGGCAGTCAGTACCGCCGCCCCTTCCAGCGCCGTCCAGACGCGGTACTCGTCAGCCAGCGGCGCCCCGGGAACGAGCTTTCGGTTTGCTGGGCCGCGATGCAGCGTTGCCCAGCCGCCCGGCGAGTAGACGTCCTCGGCGTGACTCGCTGCGCCCGGCGTCATGAATGCAGCGAGAAGTCCCGCAAAAAGCAGAAGCGTCGGCAGCAGGGCCAGCCCCTTCCGCGCGGCGAAGCCCGGCCACGCGCGCGCGGCCGCACGCATCATCGTTGGATAGACGATGAGATGACGGAACGGCGTGATCGCCGCCATGTAGAGCCGACCGAGCAGGCCGCGGCGCTTCACGTACACGCCCATCTGCGGTGCCCACTCACCCGCCGACCGCCCCTCCTCGAGTTCGACCCGTCCTAGATGCATCAGCGCATGGACCGTCGCGTTCTCGAGTTCGAAGAGCATCTCATCCTGCGTCGAGTAGACGGGCTCGAACCCCAGATAGGACGGCGTCTCGGACTCGATCCCCGATGCGGTCTCGGCCGCGCCGCGATCGACGACGGATACGGACTCGGGATACGAAGCATTCCCGTCCCAACCGAAGACCCGCCCGAGCCATCCACGCAGACGGAAGAGCTGGGCTGCCATGCCGTTGCCGGTTCGCAGCTCCGAGTTCACCTCGGTCAGGAAGTCGAGAACGGTCGCGAGGGGCACGTCGGCCTCGAGCCGTATCGGGAAACGCCAAACGTCGAGCAGGTCGAAGTCGGTCGCATGATCATGGACGCGCCACGTTGGATTGCGATGGTCTTCGATCGGTCGACGCATGACTCTCCGGCTCTGATTCTCTGAAATTCTCTCTGCTCGCGGGGACGCGCACGGAGCATACCTGTGACCCGGGTCACCCGGAACGGGGGACTCGCGGCCGATCGAACACGTTGAACCCAGTTCTGGAGAGGAGCACCGTGGCGACCCCCCTGCACGCCGTACGCGGCCGCGAATATCAGCTACTCACCGAAGCGCATCGCGCCCGCAACCAGGGACGCGAACGTGCGGCGATCCGGCTCTACCGCCGCATCCTGGTCGAAAACCCGCGCAATCTGGAAGTGGCGCTGCGCGTCGCACCGATGCTCGCCTATGCCGGCGAGGGCTTCGAAGCCTGGCAGCTCTATCGCCGCGTCGCGCTCGAATACGTGCGCCAGAAGAAATACACGGAATGTCTCGCCGTCTACCGCGAAGCCTGCCGATTCGTGCCGACGGAATTCGAGGCGTGGCGCCTCTGCGCCGAGCTGCAGCTGAAGATGAACCGCGCGGACGGCGCCTTCGAGACCCTCGTCGACGGACGCATGAATTTCGGTGGCCCCCATTCGCGAGCGCAGGCGATCGCTCTCCTCACGCGCGCGCGGGAGATCGAACCCTGGGACGACCATCTCCTGCTCGACCTCGCGACCCTGTATGCCGACAATGATCAGTCCGACCTCGCCCTCGAACTCCTCTCGACCCTGTCGTGTCGGGTGAGCGGCCGCATGCTTCGGCGCGTGCGCGTGCTGCAGTTCCGGCTGACGCTCTCGCTCCGCTTCCTCTTCCTCTGGTTGCGCGCGACCGGCGGGGGAGATCGAGACGCGACGCCCGAGATCGAAACGCCGATCGAGCGCGGGCATCTCAGCCACGACGAGATCGCCGAACGGGCGCCCCGGCTTCGTCGCGTCGCATCGCGAACCGCGTAGAAGAGATCGTCGATCATCGGTCGTCGGTGAGAGCGTCGCAGCCGAGCGCGCTCGACGCGTTCAGCGCACGAGCACCCGACGACACTGCGGACATTGGATCACCGCGTCTTCGGGCTCGGCGAGCATGCGCGTCTTCTCGAGCGAGGGGAGCTTGATCTGACAACCCCCGCAGCGACCGTCCTCGAGTCGCGCGGCGCCCCGCCCACCCTTCTGCGGCTGCGCGCGAACGCGCTCGTAGGCTTTCGCGACGGGAGCCGGCACGTTCCCGATCACGCCCTGTCGATCCGTATCGAGACGCGCGAGCTCCGCCGCGACCTCCGCCTCGACCTTGCGAATCGACTCGCCGACGTTGTCGGTCTCGGCCGAGTTCGCCGCGAGAGCGGACTCCAACTCCGAGACGCGCGCCTCGACGCCCTCGATCTCCTCGAGGAGTTCCATCTCACGATCTTCCAGCTCCGACTGCCGCTCGCGCAGTCGCTGTTGTGACGCAGCGTGCTCGGCGGCTTCGTCCTGGTTCTTCCGCTTACCGGAATAGCGCTCGACTTCGGCCGTCTCGATATCGCGTGCGACCTGGGAGACCTCGCGACCGACCTCCTCTTCTTCGGTCTGCATCGCAGCTCGTTCGGCGACGGCGGCGGCCAGGCTGGCTTCGCCTTGCGCGCGCTTCACCGCGAGCTGTGGAAGCGCCTCGCGCTCGGGGAGCTCCGCGGATCGCTTCCTGGCCGCGTCGGCGGCCACGTCCAGGTCCTGCACTTCGAGTAACGACGCGAGAAAGGACATGCCGAGCGACTCCTCTGTCAGCTGCGAAGATAACGCCCCGGCTCGACCATGCTCGCTTCGCCGCGACGGAGCATGCGGTCGACATGCATCTGGGCGCTCCGCGTCTCGACTTCCCGGACGAAGAGATTCTCGACGTGGGGCCGATAGATGAAGCGATGCTCGGCCATGTCTTCGATCGAATGCGGCTCGGCGAGGAAATCGAGCATCTCGCCATGCCGACGGTCGATCACCGAGGTGAAGGCATCGATCATTTCCAGGAATCGCGCCCGACCCTCGATCACGCCCTTGTGATGGAAGGTCACGTACCACGCCGCCTCTTCGTCGCGAACCCGACGCAGACTCTCCTCGAAATCCTCGAGATCGCTCCAGGCATCGCCGTAGTAGGGACCGAAGCCCGTGAGATCGATGTCTGAGAGGAAGAAGACGTCGTCCGAGACCCGGAAGCCGCTATGCCCGCGCGTATGACCCGGAAGATGGACCGCCTCGATGCTGAGGCCGCCGAGATCGAAGACGTGCCCGTCGGAGAAACCCGAGGCGTCCGGCCTCGGCGTGAAGTGGAATTGTTCGACGACGACCTTCTCGAACTTTCGCCGCGTCTCGCCGTCGAAGCCGTAGATGTCCATCAGACCCGAGAGGCTGCGAATCCCGTCGAGGTCCGCCTCGTGGATATGCACCCGGGCGTTTCCGAAGAAGCCGTTGCAGGCGACGTGATCTTCGTGACTATGGCTGTTGAGGACCGCGTCGATCGCGACCGGGACGCCACCACGCTTGATGACGTCGACCGAAGGGTCGATCACGACGGACTCGCTCGCGCCGCGAACGAGCAGCGTGTTCCCGGACGGGTACTGGCCGTTCTCGGCTCCCACGAGCACGCTCACCCGATCGGTGAGTTTCCTTTCGTCTTCGCCCCAACTGGCCAGCATCTCCCGAGCCTACCTGCTCGCGAGCGTCGGCGCGATTCTCTGACAGGGATTCTGCGATAGAGTCGAGCGCATGTCGGAACTATTCCCGCATCCCCAGGACAAATACGCGGTCGTCCATCTCGAGGACACGGATCACGAACTGCCCGAGCACGTGATGAACCGCGGCATGCGGTACACGCAGTTCAAGACCGTGGCGAAGGGCGGCAAATGCCTGATCCAGTCGTGCAAGGACTACCACCTCGGGCGCACGGTCGCGTACAAGAGCTTGCACAAGGAGATCGCGGACGACGTCGACGAGCAGAAACGATTCCTGCGTGAAGCGCGCGTGACGGCGATGCTCCAGCATCCGAACACGATTCCGATCTACGAACTCTCCCGCGACAACCAGGGGCATTACTACTTCACGATGAAGCTCGTCGAGGGCTACACCCTCCGCGAAGTCCTCGATACGTCCAGGGAAGAGGGGACGCTGCCCGTCGACGGCTATGGCTTCCATCGCCTCGTCACGATCCTCATCCAGATCGCCAACGCCCTCGACTACGCCCATACGCATGGCGTCGTACATCGCGACATCAAGCCCGCAAACATCCTGATGGGACCCTTCGGCGAGGTCCTGCTCCTCGATTGGGGGCTGGCCAAGGTCTGGAGCGAATCCGGCGAACCGGAACCCGAACCCGATCCCGAACAACCCTTCGCGGTCGTCGACGACCTCAGCCTGACGGCACGCGGACGATTGCAGGGCACCGCCCTCTACATGTCCCCGGAACAGGCCGCCGAGTCGCGCGACCTCGACCATCGCACGGACATCTACAGCATGGGCGTCGTGCTCTACGAGATCCTCTCGGGTCGAGACATGTTCGAGGGCGAGACGGTCGGCGATCTGCTCGAGCAAGTGAAGAACGCGAACCCGCCGCGACCTTCCGAGATCGCGACCGACCGCGACATCCCGCCGCAGCTCGAAGAAATCTGCATGCGATGCATCTCGAAGGATCCCGACGAGAGGATCCAAACGGCACGGCTGCTCGTCAGCAACCTGCGAAGCTGGCGTCTTCGCTGGTCCGCGGAAGCGAGCTGAGCTCGCCCGTCACGATTCGGACGGCCTAGAGACCCGCGAGTCCGACCTTCGTCAGTCCCCGATCGAGATCGGCGAGGAGATCCTCGACGCCTTCGATGCCGACCGAGAGGCGGACGAGGCCGTCGACGATGCCCACCTTTTCGCGCTCGGCGCGGGGAATGCTCCCATGCGTCATCGACGCCGGATGTTCGATCAGCGACTCGATGCCGCCGAGACTCTCGGCCAGCGAGAAGAGTTCGAGTCCCGAGACGAAGTCCATCGTCGTCTCGAGATCCGCGTCGAGAGCGAACGTCACGATCCCCGACCCACCGCTCATCTGTCGCTTCGCGATCTCCTGCTGGGGATGCGAGGGCAGGAAGGGATGCCTGGCCCATGCGACCGAAGAAGCGCCCTCGAGGCGCGCCGCGACTTCGAGCGCGTTCTCGTGATGCTGGCGCATGCGCAGCGCCAGTGTCTTCACACCGCGAGCGACGAGCCAGGTATCGAAGGGCGCCGGGTTCAGTCCCACCGCCTTCTGCGCGAAGATCATCTTGTCGTGCCACGCCTCGTCGTTCGTGACGACGACGCCCCCGAGACAGTCCGAGTGACCGTTCACGTATTTCGTCGTGCTCGAGAGCGAGAGCGTCGCCCCGAGTTCCAGGGGGCGCTGGAAATACGGCGAGGCGAACGTGTTGTCGACGAGGACCGGGGCACCGACCTTCTCGGCCTCGGCCGCGATCGCCGCGATGTCGAGGATCTTCAACATCGGATTCGTGGGCGACTCGAGCCAGACGAGCGCCGGCCGGACTTCCGCGACCCTCGCGTAGTTCGCGGGATCCGCGAAATCGACATAACGCACTTCGAGGCCGAACTTCTCGAAGACCTGGGCGAAGATGCGGAACGTACAGCCGTAGACGTTCTCCTCGGCCAGCACGACGTCGCCGGATCGGAACGTCGAGAGCACGGCCGTGATCGCTGCCATGCCGCTCGCGAAGACCGTCGCGAACTGGCCGCCCTCGAGCGACGCGAGGGTCTCGCCGAGGCGCGTGAAGTTCGGATTTCCCGAACGCGTGTAGTCGTAGCCGCGCGTCTCGCCGGGGCGGATCTGCGCGAAGGTCGACGTCGCGTAGATCGGCGGCATGACGGCGCCGGTCTCCGGATCGGGTCGCTGGCCGACGTGGATGGCTCGGGTCTCGAATTTCATGGCTGCTGCTCCGCCCGTTTCGGATCGCGCGTCTATGCGATCGAGGGCGGCTCACGATAGCGAAGTGCCTTCTTCACCCGCCGGGCGTCGCCCGCGAGGCCCGGCGGCCAGGCCTACGGCTAGGGTATGCTGCCCGGATGAGCGACCTCATCCTTCATCACTACGACCTCTCCCCCTTTGCCGAGAAGATCCGCCTCGCCCTCGGCGTCAAGGGGCTCGCCTGGCGATCGGTCGAGACACCAATGAACCTGCCGAAGCCCGACCATTTCGAGCTGACCGGCGGATATCGCCGTGTCCCCGTCCTGCAGATCGGCGCCGACGTCTACTGCGACACGCATCTGATCACGCGGGTGCTCGATCGCGTGAAACCCACGCCGCCCCTCTCGCCCCCCGGCCTCGAGACCGTCGAGTTCGCGGTGTCGCAATGGGCCGAGTCGAGCTTCATGATGGTGATCCTCGCCTTCTTCGGGATCGGCGGCGTCTTCGACGAGGATTTCGTCGAGGACCGCAAGAAGACGATGACTCCGCCGGGCCAGAGCCTCGACGCCGCGGGCGTGGTCCTCGGGACGAAGCTCCTGCAGCTGCGCGATCACGCCGAGCGACTCGAATCGATGCTCTCGGACGGGCGGCCCTTCCTGCTCGGGGAAACGGTCTCGGCCGCGGACCTCTCGGCCTACCACCCCATGATGATGCTTGGCATCCATCCGACGACGAAGACGATCCTCGACGGACTCGATCGCTTCGCGGCCTGGACGGGCCGGGTCGCAGCGTTCGGACACGGAGAGAAGAGCCCCTTCGACGCGACACGCGCGATCGAAGTCGCCCGCGAGGCTGAGCCGGCGACGTACGAGGGAGAAGCGGTCGTGCCCGAAGGCATGAAGATCGGCGATCCCGTCGTGGTACTGCCCGACGAGTTCGGTTCGGGCAACGTCTCGGGCGTACTCGCCCCGTCCGGCCTGTCGTCGATCGCCGTACGCCGATCGACGGATCGGGCGGGCGACGTCGTCGTCCACTTCCCGCGTGAATCGTATTCGCTGATCGCCGCCGGATGAAGGGCGAACCGGACAGCGACGCGCCGGTCGAGGTCGTGCTCTTCGATCTCGGGGGAGTGCTCATCGAGCTCGGTGGCCTCCCGGAACTCGACGCCTTCGCCGGTGGGGGCGTAGCGGAGGAGGAACTCTGGCGACGCTGGCTGTCGTGTCCCTGGGTGCGTCGCTTCGAACGGGGGCAGTGTGACGCCGACGCGTTCTCGCGCGGCATGGTCGAGACGTGGTCGATGCCGGTCTCACCCGACGAGTTTCTCTCGGCGTTCGTCGCGTGGCCGCTCGGGCTGCTCGACGGCGCTCGTGAACTCGTGGAAGCGACGCGCACTCACGCTCGCATCGGATGCCTCAGCAACACGAACGTGCTGCACGCCGAGCGACAATGGACGGAGTTCGGCATCGCCGATCTCTTCGATACGAGTTTCCTCTCCCACGAGACGGGCCTCGTGAAGCCGGACCGCGATGTCTTCGACCACGCGGTTCGCACCCTCGGATGCGCACCCGAGCGCGTCCTCTTCCTCGACGACAACCAGATCAACGTCGACGGCGCCCGCGCCGCCGGGCTCCGCGCCGAGCGCACCCGCGGCGTCGAGGAGGCCCGGACGGTCCTCGGTGCTCTCGACCTCCATCCCCGATAGCTCCGCTCCAGAGTCCTTCTAATCGCCCTGTGTCGCGTTTCAGCACCCAAAATGCCCCTATACAATACGATCCGTCTCGTATATCCTTTGGCACTTCCGACCCCCGGCCCCACGTCCCTTGGAGCATCCCGATCATGGATTTCGATTTCTCCCCCGAAGAGCAGGCCTTCGCCGACGAAGTCGAAGCCTGGCTCGTCGAGAATCACGACCCCGTCGTGATGGATCACCATCGCGAGAACTTCACCCAGCTCTCCGACACGCCGGAACGCCGCGCCTTCATGAAGAAGCTCGCGGCCAAGGGCTGGCTCGGCATGTCCTGGCCCAAGGAATACGGCGGACAGGAGATCGAGGGCGTCTACGAATACATCTTGAACGAGGCGCTCGCGCGACACGCCGCTCCGCAGATCGGTAAGGGCGTCGGCATCATCGGCAAGACCTTGATCCGCCACGGCAACGAGACGCTGAAGAAGAAATTCCTGCCGATGATCCTCGACGCCGAGGTCGAGTTCGCTGTCGGCTATTCCGAGCCCCAGGCCGGATCCGACGCGGCGAACATGCAGCTGAAGGCAGAGAAGGTCGACGGCGGCTGGAAGCTGAACGGGCAGAAGATGTGGACGACCTCGGCGCATTTCGCCGACTGGTACTGGGTCGGCGCGCGCACCGACCCGGACAAGCCCAAGCATGACGGACTCTCCCTCTTCATGATTCCCATGGACCATCCGGGGCTCGAGATCCAGAGCCTGCCGACGATCGGCAAGGACACGACCAACCAGGTCTTCTTCGAGGATGTCTTCGTACCCGACGACCATCTCGTCGGGAAACGTGGCAAGGGCTTCGCCATGATCGCGGAGGCCCTCGACCTCGAACGCTTCACGATGTTCACACTCTCCCCGATCGCCAACCGATCCGACGTGCTCGTCGACTGGGTGAAGCAAGCGACTCGCGACGACGTGCCCCTCAAGGACGATCCGAACGTGCGTCGAACCATCGCCCAGATCGTGACCGATACCGCCGTCGCCAAGGGCCTCAGCACGCGATTCCTCTGCGCGGCCAAGGGCGGGGGCAAGACGCCGACCGTCGAGTCGTCGCAGTACAAGCTCTTCACGACCACGCTCTCGCAACGCGTCTGCAAGGACGCGCTCGACATCCAGGGGCACGAGGGAACGGTCATGGAGGGTCAGGACGAAGCGCCGGCGCTCGGTCGATTCGAAGGCGCCTATCGCGCCACCATGAACGAGACCGTCGGCGGCGGATCCTCGGAGATCCAGAAGAACATCATCGCCCGGCGCCATCTCGGCCTGCCGAAGAACTTCTAGGAGCCTCGACGATGGACCTCGATTTCACCGAAGAACAGCAGATGATCGTCGACATGACGCGCGCGATGCTCGAAGAGCATTCGCCCGTGGAAGTCGTGCGCGAGACGGAAGACGACCCAAAGGGCTATCCCGACGCGCTCTGGAAACAGATGGGCGAGCTCGGGCTCTGCGGACTGCTGATCCCCGAGAGCCACGGCGGCGGTGGCCAGGGCCTCGTCGAGGGTGCGCTCGTCTACGAGGAACTCGGTCGTGCGATGGCGCCGGTTCCGCATTTCGTTTCGTGCGTGATGAGCGCGAGCGTGTTGATGGACGCGGGCAGCCAGGCACAGAAGGACGAATGGCTCGGCAAGATCGCGAGCGGCGATGCGATCCTCACGCCGGCCTGGCTCGAACCGGGTCGCAGCCAGGCTGAAGCTGGCGTCGCACTCCGCGCCGAGGCCGACGGCGACGACTTCTTGCTGACGGGACGCAAGCGCTCCGTGCCCTACGCGAGTTCCGCCGCCCGACTGATCGTCCTCGCCCGAAGCGAAGCCGGTGTCGACCTCTTCCTCGTCGATCCGAATGCAGATGGCGTCGAGCGTAAGCAGCTCCTCTCACAGGGACGCGAAGCGCAGTACCAGGTCGACTTCGACCGCGTTCGCGTGTCCGCGGCGGATCGCATCGGCGCGCCGGGCAGCGGCTGGGCGACCTGGAACGACGTCATGCATCGCGGGATCATCCTGCTCGCGGCGTCCGCCGTAGGCGGCGCCGACCGCTGTCTCACCGAGACCGTCGAATACGCCAAGGAGCGCGTCCAGTTCGACAAGCCTCTCGGCGCTTTCCAGGCGCTCGCGCATTACATGGCAGATGCCTCGACGGGGATCGACGGCGGACGGGTCCTCGTGCACGAAGCCGCCTGGAATCATGCGCAGGGGCGCTCGATCGCGCGCTTCGCGCCGATGGCGAAACTCTTCTGTTGCGAAACCTATCGCGAGACGACGCGCGTCTGTGCACAGATCTGGGGCGGCGTCGCCTTCACGATCGAGTACGACCAGCAGATGTTCTTCCGACGGGCCAAGCAGCTCCAGCTCTCCTGGTGGGACACGCCCGCCCTCGAAGAGCTGATCGCCGCGGACGTGCTCGACAGCTAGCCCGCCAGGTTCCCGAGTCCCCAGTTCGCCTCGGCGATCAGGCGGTCCATGAACTCCTGCGTGTAGGCGTTCTCGGGATCCTCGCGAACCATCCGATCGAGGGCGACGGCATCGTCACCCACCAGGATCCGCCAGCGCTTCGCGCGCACACCGTCGAGGATCACGGTCGCCGCGTCCGCCGCGGTCATCGGCGCCGCGTCACGGAACATCTCGCCCATCATCACGAGGGCGCCTCGGATCTGCTCGTTCGTCGCATTCGCGACTTCCATGCCGCGGCCCAGCATGTTCTCCCGCGCCTCGTCGAGATCCGCATCCGACATCTCCTTCGGATCCGTCCCGAGAACGCGTCCCGAGTTGATCACGATCGAAGTGCCGATATGCCCGGGCATCACGACCGAGACATTCACGTGCGGTGCGTTCAGCTTGAGGTCGGTGACGAGCGCTTCCGTGAATCCCTTGACCGCGAACTTGGCTGCGCTGTAGGCCGTATGGGAAACGTCCGGGCCGAGCGCCGCCCAGAATCCGTTCACGCTGCTCGTGTTGACGAGATGTCCTTCCTCGGCCGCCATCAGCAGGGGCAGGAAGGTCCGCGTTCCGTAGTAGACGCCGTACCAGCAGATGTTGAACGTGCGCTCCCAGGCCTCGCGCTCGTCGTTGATCATGCTGCCGGCGCCGCCGATTCCGGCGTTGTTGAAGACGAGGTTCACGCAGTCGGTGTTCTGCTCGCGAAGAACATGCTCGCGGAAGGCGATCAGCTGGGCTTCGTCGGAGACGTCCGCCAGACACGTCGTGATGCGGACGTCGTCGCGCTCTTCCTCACACAGCGCCTTCGTCTGCGCCATGTTCTCATCGGAGACATCGCACATCGCGACGTGACAGCCCGCGGCGGCCAGCTGCCGCGCGAGTTCGCGCCCCATGCCTGTGCCTCCACCCGTGATGACGGCGATCTTGTCTTCGAACGAATCCACTTCCATCTCCTTCACTCTTCTGCGAGAGCATCTTCGGTACGGGCTTCTTCTATCGCGCCCGATTCGACGTAGCGCGCGATCTCGGAAACGGAGAGTCCGAGTAACTCCCCGAAGACGGCTGCGTTGTCTTGACCGACGGCCGACCCTGCATGCGTCGTCCGCCCGGGCGAACCCGAGAGTCCCAGCGGTATGCCGGAAGCGACGACCGAGCCCCGCTTGAAATGGGGGATCTCCTCGAAGAAGTCGCGGGCTGCCAGCTGGGCATCGATTCGTAGCAGATCCTCGGCGCTCTGGACGACACCGGCGGCGATTCCCGCTTCCTGGCAGACCTGCATGACGTCGTAATCCCGTCGATCCGCCGTCCATTCTCCGATTCGTCGCTCCAGTTCCTCCGCGTGGACCACACGCGATGCATTCGAGTCGAATCGAGCATCCGCCGCCCATGCCGGTTCGCCCATCGCCTCGCGCAACCGAGCCCAGTCTCGATCGTCCTCGACCGAGATCACGACCCAGCGATCGTCGCCCCGACAAGAAAAGGCGCCGTGAGGCGCACGGCCACGCTCGCGATTGCCGAGTCGCGGCGGCTCTGCGCCGGTCGCGGCCGCTTCGAGGACGAGATGTCCGATCGCCGCGACGCTGGTCTCGGACTGCGAGAGATGCACCGCCTGCCCCTCGCCGGAACGATCGCGATGCGCGAGCGCCGCCATCAGAGCGAAGAGACCGTGCAGCGCCGAGAGCGGATCGGGGTAGGCGAAGTGCGAGATCGTGCAGTCGCGATGAGCGAAGCCCGTAAGGCGGCAGAAGCCCGAGAGGGCTTCGATGTTCGGGCCCCAGGTCACGTAGTGCGCGTTCGGCCCGCTCTCTCCGTAGCCATTCGATTCGAGCATCACGAGTCGCGGGTTCCGCTCGGCCAGCGTCTCGTAGCCAAGACCCAGTTTCTCGAGGACGCCCGTGCTGTAGTTCGCGATCACGGCGTCGCTTCGATCGACGAGCTGTCGCGCCAGTTCGGCGCCGCCTTCGTTTCGCAGGTCGAGCGCGACGAATCGCTTTCCAGCACTCCAGTCGGTGAACCAGGGAGAACATTGCGGCTGGGTGCCGAGCTCGGGCTGTCTCGGCGGCACGAAGAGCCGCGGCACGTCGGGATGCGCATGCGACTCGACCTTGATGACCTCCGCACCGGCCCAGGCGAGGATGCGACCGATCCAGGGTGCGGCGAGACCCGTGCCGAACTCGACGATGCGAAGCCCGTGGAGGGCGCCTTCGACGCTCCCAGCGCTCGTCGCGGCGCCCTCGCGCGCACCCGCGCTCGCCCAGGTACGAAGCAATGATTCGACGTCGACGCCCCCAAGTCGCGACATCCCCGGCCCCGACTGCCATGGTGTGCGAGTCAGGCGATAGGGCGCTCCCGCGACGGGGACGCTCTTATCCTTCGAGACTTCGACGTCCACGAAGAACCTCCGCGCGCGAAGATGATCGTCGTTGGCAACGTCTTCGGCCGACTGGATCGGCGTGATTGCGATGTGTCGGCGCTGGCCTTCGTGATAGGCCTCGTCGACTCGGAGTTCTCGCATGAGGTCGCCGATGAAGACGTCGAGCAGCTCGCGGTAAGGGAGTCGACTCGACGAAGCGCCATGGAACATCGCGTCGAGGACTTCCTCGTTGCCCGTCACTTCGTGGATCCACTCGGCGAGCGCGAGCCAATGGGCCGGCCGATTCACCATCAGGTAGACGAGTCCGTCCTGACAGGTATAGGCGCCGGAGGGGACCGATGCGACGAGCCCGGTCCCGACGCGACGGGGAATGATCTGGTCTTCGAGCCATTTCCCGACGCCCGCGATATGCGTGATCGCCGCCGTCACCTCGAGGCTCGACACGTCCACGTGCTGGCCGCGGCCAGTTCTGTCGCGGTGGCGGAGCGCGACGAGACTGCTCGCCGCCGCGAGCGTCGCCGTCGTGACGTCCGCCTGATGTCCGGCCAGTCGAACAGGCGGATCCTCGGCATGCCCGATCGAGATCATCGCCCCGCCGAGCGCGCTCGCGACGAGATCGCTCGAACGGAAAGCGGAATACGGTCCCGTCTGACCGAAACCCGTGATCGAGGTCATGACGAGGCCAGGGTGATCGGCATGAAGATCGGCGTAGCCGAGACCGAACTCCGCCAGTCGCCCGACCGGACCGGACTCGAGGATCAGATCGGACCGCAGCGCGAGTTCGCGAAGTCGCCCGCGATCGCGCGTCGCGTCGAGATCGAGCACCACGCTCCGCTTGTGAGAGTTGGAATAGAAGAAGGGGATGCTCGTGCCGTCGGCGATGCCGGCTTCGGAATCGGGAGAGTCGACGCGCGTCGCTTCGAAGAAGGGAGCTTCGCCGCGCGCCGGATCACCGCCCGGTGGCTCGACCTTCACGACGTCCGCGCCGAGGTCGGCGAAGAGCTTTCCACAATAGGCGGCGGAGGCGGAGGTCAGATCGAGTACGCGGAGATGCGAAAGCGCCCGTCCCTCCCTCGCAACCACGCTCGTCTCCTCGCAAGATATTGCCGACCATCGCCTCTCGACATCGTCGCGAACTCGACGCTAGACCGGCGCTACTTCGGCGCCACTTCGCAGTCAAGTCGGCGTCAGGTCGGCGCCACCTAGACGCCACTTCGGCGTCAAGTCGGCGTGAAGCTAGGCGTCGCCCTGCCGATGCACCGTGAGGACCGGGCAAGGGGCGTGTTCCACGATGCGCTCCGCCGTGCTTCCCATCAAGACGAGTCTCAACTTCGAATGGCCTCGCGTGCCCATCGCGATGACGTCTACGTCGCGCTCGACCGCGAGTTCGGTCACGACTTCGGCGGGATCACCCCGCTCGACGACGACCTCGACCTGATAGCCCTTGTCACGCAAGGCCTGCGCCGAGGGCTCTGCCGCGGCGGTCGCCAACTGTTGCGCGTTCGAGACGAGGAGCGACGAAGCTCCGCCTCCGAAGCCACCGAGCGGAACGACGGTCGGTGCGATGTGAAACGTATGGACGAGGATGATCTCGGCGTCGGCGCTCCCGGCCAGCAACATCGTCGCTGCGCTGAGCGCCTGGTCGGCTGCCGGCGAGAAATCGGTCGGCAGGAGCAGACGGCGGACCGGCTCGATCGGTCGATCGTCACCTGGATGAACCGTCAGGACGGGCTGGTCGGCGATCCGCACGACCTCTTCGGCGACGCTGCCGAGCAGGAGTCGCTTGAAGCCCGTGTTGCCCCGCGTCCCGATCAGGATGAGGTCGGCGCCCACCGCGTCGGCGCGGACCTTGATCTCCTTGGCCGCCCTTCCCTGTTCCAGGAACTGGCGGACCCGGACACCCTTTTCCCGCGCTCGCGCCGCGGCCTGCTCCAGGCCCTCGGCGCACGCCTTGCGCAGCATCTCTTCGTAGTTGGGCGGGATCACGACCATCTCGGGGGCGGCCAGGGGCGGCAGATCTGGCTGCATGACATGGACCAGTGCGATTTCGGAGTCGTGTCGAACGGCGAGTTCGAGCGCGCGATCGAGTGCCAGGGCGGCGGTCTCCGAGAAATCCGTTGCGACGAGGAGGACGCCGAGAGAATCGCTTTCCAGCTTGATCGCCGTCGCCATCGTTCTACCTCCGGAATCGCTCTGGACAGGATACTGCACGGAAACGCTTCGGGCCTGACTCGGATGGTGGCAGATCCGTGTTTCCCTTCGATGCCTTGGCTTTGCCCAACTGGGAGCCAACCTGCGTCCGATCGCCGAGGTTCGAACGTAGGACCGGGTTGAAGATCGAGGGGAATCGCCGATGCTCGTCGGATGTCAACGGACTCCAGTACTCGCCCCACCGCGATCGTGACCGGTGCCTCTTCGGGAATCGGCGAAGCCACCGCGCGGCTCCTCGCGGAGCGGGGCTTCGAAGTCGCGCTGATCGCGCGCCGCAAGGAACGCCTCGAAGCCCTCGCGCTCGAGATCGAGAGGGCGGGAGGACGAGCGATCGTGATTCCCGCCGATCTCGCCGATGAGGGCGCGACCGAACGTGCCGCCCAGTCGGCGCTCGAGGCATTGGGACACATCGATCTCCTGGTGAACAACGCGGGCTACAGCCCGGGCCGGGCAATCGAGCAGATCACGCGCCGCGAGCTGCATCATATCTTCGACGTGAACCTCTTCTCGGCGCTCCAGCTGATCGGCCACGTGACCCCGTCGATGCGCGA
>Ga0315338_1001271_pt1 | contig 33778 bp, 54 predicted proteins | sample ASW8metaG_FD_204518 | JGI IMG/M metagenome (GOLD analysis project Ga0315338, IMG submission 204518) | Ammonia-oxidizing marine archaeal communities from Monterey Bay, California, United States - ASW #8 | ecosystem: Environmental > Aquatic > Marine > Coastal | place: USA: California | collected... | reverse complement strand
TTGTAGTTCAAAATATGCTAAAGGTCCTAATGGTTTTTTATAATAATTATTAAAAAAGAAAGATAGTGAAAAAAGTTTAACAATACTGTACCCTACATATTCCCTATCTGATATTATTTCTATTCCATCAGTTAAAAATTCTTTTGAATTAAGTTCAGGAATACATTTTTGTGTATAAATAGCACATGAATCAAGAAACTTTATCCATTTTTGTATTATATCATCGTAGTCTATAAGAAACTTAGTTACTTCTTGTTCTGAAAAGTAAGGATTGGGATACGCATCCTCTATATTGTAACCCTTAGCTTTAAATATAACTAAAGATGCTGCTATATTTAATATTGGAACATCTATAATAAGTGGTAATGTCATATATTGGTTTAATAAATTTGATCTTTCTTCAAAAGAAAAAGTATCAGATAAAATTATATCACAAGGAACTCCAAGATTAGAAAGATAAACAAGTAATTTTTTCTCTTGAAGAACACTATCAGTATAGTTAATATGAAAATTTAAACTTTTGTCAGTAAAATATTTTTTTAAATCATCTAACTGAATAGGAGCTGTACAAGAGATAACTTTATCATTATCAACAGTAGGAATAGATAGCATTAACGTCTCCCACGTGAGGAGTGACAGGAAGAGTGGCATGAAGAATGACAATAGATTTCCTGTACATCCACTACATTATCTTTTAAAGAACTCCATTGACTATAAAGAGCAGCTGTAAACTCATTATAATTAGAAGCATCAACGACTGCATCACTCTCAACATCGTCATCAGCAGCTAAATCAGATAAAGTATTACTTTGTTCAAATGAATTAGCAAGAAGATGAGTTACTTGAGTTTCATCTACTACTGGAGTAGAAGTTGAATTATTTTCAAAAACTTGTAATCTAACTTTTCGAATTGAAGTCCAAATAGATGTATAGTTAACTAAAACTGTAGCAAGTTGAGCTGCTGTTATAATCGAATCTGTAATTTTATCAACACCAGGCTCACCTAAAACCCCAGTTCCTACTGATAAAGCAGATATACCACCTGGAGGACTAGCTGTAGTAATAGCTCCTGGAGTAGCACTAGACATAGTTTGTGTAGTACCATCATCAGGTCTATTACCTGTATCCCAGACAATTGCACTTTGAATTTGAGTTTTTACGTTAGCAAGAAAACTTTGTCGCATACGTTCTTTGGTAACTGTTTTACCTAAGCCAGCTCCATCAGCCATTTTTTTCTCCTATGCTACTAATTGATTAGTAGTTTCTTTTAAATTGATCATCAAACTCCGAGCTGATCCACATTGATTACCTTCCCACTGTAATTGATGGCAATCACCGCCACAATAAATAAATACAGGGCATTCATAACAACGAGGGTCACGAGAGAGTTCACACGAAATAATATGTTGTCTTTTTGGATTCTGTAATAATTTTACAATATTTTCATCTATATGTCCATAAAAATCTTCTGGTGCTGAGTTCGGACACCCACCAATTGTTCCGTCAGCATTAATGGTAAAAATTTTCTGTTCACAGTCTCTACAAAATGTTGCTTCCCGTGTACCATGAGTAAATTTACGCAAGATAGAATTAAGAAATACATTATCAAACCATTCCTGAGCTTTATAAGTTATAGTATCTTCGTATAACTGAACAAACCAATTATCTAAGTCTTTATTAGAAGGAAGGATACTATTATTCTGACGAGCACTTCCATTAATTGTTATCCGTTCTAAATGTAGGGCATCAATTTTCAATGAATGAGCAAACTGTAAAATTTCAATAGGTCTTTTTTCTATAACATCCTTACTAAGAGAAATAAATAAAGAAACATAATTATTAGGATTACTCGTTAAAATGTTAATATTTTTAAACCATAAATCAAATTGTTGAGAATTAGCGAAACGAATTGATGGGTCCCAGCTAGTCCCGATTTGTCCTTTTAGAGCTGTTTCAATAAATTCTAATTTAGCATCATCTAAGGTAAATACTAAATTTGTGCAAACACCATAAGAAGAATTAGTCCACAGATCACAAGTGCTTCTCCAAACACTCCACATATCATCAAGAGGAGCCAAAAACGGCTCTCCTCCATGAAATTCAACATGAATATCCTTGATTTCTGGAATACCATTTTTTAATCTCCTAAACCAATCTATAGTTTTATCAACATCAAAATAGATTTTTCTTCCTAAACTACCCGAAGTAAAACAATGAGAACAGTCTAACTGACAAGTCTCTGTTGTTTTAAGATAAATCATTGCGCTTTTCATAATTTATCTACAGCGTCCGTAACCTCGGGAAATTCCTCCTTTAAAATATCCCAACATTTTTTAGCAATCTTAATATGTTCTAGTTGGGTTCCATGTCCCATTCTAAGTTGACAATAATGAATCCAAGAACGTAAATTTCCTGACATATATAATTTACTTTCTATTAACCCTTCGGGAAGAACTGCACGAGCTTGTTCTTTAGCAATACCATTTTTTATTGCCCAAGTATAAGTGTCCATAGCAGAAGAAACTACATTTAATTGTTCCTGTTTCCAAGCATGATGTAAATCTGAATCTGTATCAAGTTCGATTGAATTTTGTCTATTTGTTGGATCTTGTAAGCGAGCTTCTCTATCCACAAATTTTAACTCTTTTGTTGGGTCTGCATAACGCTGAGAAAACTCTTGAAAAGCAAAGGAGCGATGACGTAATATCTGTCTAGCAATATCTCTCGTAGTTTCAATTTCTATCGTAAGATGTACCATCTCAAAAGGACTCCAATGTCCTTCACGAATCATATAACTTAAAAGTTTCGAACTCGTGGTAAAATTCTTTTGGTTTTTTGGATTAGATACTCTTGCACAATAAGAAACTATATCTTCGGTAGTTTCTCCATAGTCTTGATTTATAGGCTTAGTAATCCCAACTAATTTAACTTTCATTTATTTTATCTTCTATATCCTTAACTAAATCGTTTAAATACCATTGAGCCTTTTGTAAGTCTTGAAGTTGAAGATTTAGATCAGTACTTTTTAAATTATACCGACTAATATATTTAACAACATTAGCTTGGTTCCAATTCATCTCCCACGATTTTATATATTGAGTAGTTTCAATGCCTTTATTATAGTGAGGAGGGTGATTAACTAAATCCTTCATTATTTTGTTCCTTGTGGTGTGATTATAATATTATCTATCAGTTTTACTTCTCCCCAAATGGCAGTAACTGTAATTATTGCTTCTCTGTCTAATAAATCCAAATCTTTTAAAGTTTCAGCGCAACAAATGTTAATAGATTTTACTTTCCCATTTGCGTTAGTTAAACGATTTGTAATATGCTCTTTAATTTTAAAAATAGAAGGATAAGTCGACCACCGAGAAACTTCATGTAAAGTTTGATAAATAGAAGTAGCGTCCTGACGTTCTGATGGAGTTAAAGATCTGTTACGAGAACTACAAGCAAGACCATCCAACTCTCTACTAATAGGAGCCATTATTACTTTGATTGGAAGAGCCAAATTATTAATAATAGATTTAACTACAGTATTTTGATATATATCTTTTTGTCCTAATATAGTTATATCGGGTTCTTCTACTTTTAATATTTGGGGCCACATCTTTAGAATTTCTAAATACACAGAAGGAGTAGTGCTCGGCTGAAGAAGTGTTAATTGTCTAAAAGCGGGAATAGAAATATCTAAGGAAGTTTCATAATCCCATGAATTATCTGGAAAATGACAAAGTATATCTACTCCATGTGATTGACAAAGTTCAATATCTGATATAAGCTCAATTTGTTTATAGTATTGTAAGAATGTTTCATACGTTTCAAAATAATGTAAATATTCGACAGTGTGAGCAATACTTACTATTACAATATCTGCATTATCCTTAGCAATTTTTACTAAAGACATATGACCTTCATGTAAATATCCACCAGTATCTACAGAAGCTGTAATTTTGCCATCATTTTTTAATTGCTGAGAATATTCTCGCATTTCGGAAATTGATTCTATAATTTTCATAGGTCTATTATTATATTATCCCCGACTTCTGTTTGGCCTCCCCAAATTGCATTAACTATAACTAATGCTTTTCTATCTAAAACGTCTAAATTTTTGAGAGTATTAAAGCAACAAATTTGTATATAATCTATTTCTCCATTAGCTTGATTTATACGTTTTGTAATGTGTTCTTTAATCTCTGCTACAGGTGGATAGACAGACCATCTCGATATTTCGTGCAAAGTTTGATAAACAGAAGTCGCTTCCTGACGTTGTGAAGGACTTAAAAGTCTATTACGAGAACTACAAGCTAACCCATCAGGCTCTCGAATAATAGGAGCTATGATAGGTTTAATAGGAAAATTAAAATCTTTAATCATAGATATCACTGACATCGTTTGGTGAATATCTTTTTGACCAAATACACAAACGTCGGGCATCGAAATATTAAATTCTTTAATATAAGATAGCATATGATCAGAAGCTATAACTGATTCTTGATATTGAGGAATGACACTTTTAACAAAGGGGTTAGATAAATTTATTTTAGTTACTGTATCCCCATACATATCCGACATTGATGGAACGAAAAACACATCTACACCATGTTTTTTACATAAGTCAATATCTTCGTCTAAATCAGCCTCAAATTCTTTATAATATTTATCATATAATTCAGAATCCATAGTAAAAAATTCTATTGGATGATCTAACATTACTATAACAACATCTGCATTGTCTTTAGCAATATTTATTAAATGCACGTGTCCATCATGTAAAACTCCACCAGTATTGAGAGATGCAATAGTCTTTCCATCACGTTTTAATTGTTTACAATGCTCATGCATTTCGGGAATTGATTTAATTATTTTCATTTTGGTTTTATTATAATGTTGTCGCCTAAATCATATTCTCCATGTTCTCCAAATAATGCATTAACTATAATTATTGCATTTTTATCAAATACGATTAAATCTTTTAACGTTTCTGCGCAACAGACATCTACATTACAATACTCCGATTTTACATGATGAGTGACATATGATTTAAGATAATTTATTGGTTCAATCTCAGACCAAGTAGATATTTCTTGTAAGACTTGGTATATAGAAAGAGCTTTTTGTCGTTCAGATGGAGTTAAGTAAGCATTACGAGAATTATAAGCAAGACCATCGGAATCTCTAATAATTGGGGCCATCATTACCTTTATAGGTAAACCTAACTGTTTTATAAGATATTGTAACCCGTAAGCTTGGTAGGCATCCTTTTGTCCTACTACAGTTATATCGGGAGTTACAATTTTAAATACTGGAAAATATGTCCAAAGAACATGCAACATATTACGAAAATTATTAGTATCAAATGTCTTACGATATTTCATGAAATCATATACTTTTTCGCACATTTCTACAGGAATGCTCAATTCATCTACATATAATTGGCTCATAGATGGGTAAAAAAAGACATCTACTCCATTTGATTTTGATAATTCAATATCTCTTGGAAGTCCTTCAGGTATTTGCCTATATTGTAACACATCTCTCTCATATTTTTCGGTAGATTTTACTTTATAATCTACACTATGACCCGCATTTAATATAACAACATCACCGTTTTCTTTAGCAATTTTTACTAAAGACATATGACCTTCATGTAGCTCTGCATCTGTATCTACAGACGCTATTATTTTGCCTTCACGTTTTAGTTGTTGAGAATACTCTCTCATTTCTTCTATTGATTCTATAATTTTCATGGTTCTATTATAATATTATCGGTCAGATAAATATCTTTAAAAAATGCATTAATTATGATTAACATCTTTCTATCGAATACGGTTAAATCTTTTAATGTTTCAGCACAAACTACATCTACCATACAAATATCGGCCTTTACATGATGAGTAATATACGATTTAATATAATTTATTGGTTCAATCTCCTCCCAAGAAGCTATTTCTTGTAAGACTTGATACATAGAAAGAGCTCTCTGCCGTTCAGAGGAAGTTAAAAGAGTATTACGAGAACTGCAAGCAAGACCATCCGAATCTCTTAAAATAGGAACTGTAATGATCTTTATAAGAAGATTTAACTGTTTAATAAGAGATTTTAGCCCAAAATTTTGGTATGCATCTTTTTGTCCTACTACAGTTATATCCGGCGTTACAACCTTAAATATCGGAAAAAATGTTGAAAGAGTGTGTATCATATTACTAAAGTAATCAGTGTTAAGTGTCTCACGATGTTTCATAGAATTATATACATTCTCGCACATTTCTAAGGGGATAATCAAATCATCTACATATAATTGATTCTCTGGTAAATAACAAAATACATCGACTCCATGTAATTTTGATAATTCAATATCTCTTGAAAGTCCATTGATATGGTGTCTATATTGAAATTTCTTTTTTTTATACTCTTCCCCAGTCATTTCTTTATAATCTACACTATGACCCGAACTTAGTACCACCACATCAGCATTTTCTTTAGCAATTTTTACTAAAGACATATGCCCGTCATGTAAGTCTGCGTCTGTATCTACAGACGCTATAGTTTTACCATCACGTTTACATTGTTGAGAATATTCTCGCATTTCCTCAACTGATTCTATAATTTTCATGGTTCTATTATAATATTATCAGACAGATAAACATCCCTAAAAAATGCGTTAATTACAACTAACATCTTTCTATCAAATACGACTAAGTCTTTTAATGTTTCAGTACAAACTACATCTACCATACAAATATCTGCTTTTACATGATGCATAATATACGATTTAAAATAACTTATTGGCTCAATCTCCTTCCAAGAAGCTATTTCTTGTAAAACTTGATATATAGAAGCAGCTCTTTGTCGTTCAGAGGAAGTTAAAAGAGTATTGCGAGAATTTAATGCAAGTCCATCAGAGTCTCTTAAAATAGGAGCTGCAATTATCTTTATAGGAAGATTTAATTGTTTGATAAGATATTTAACAGCGTAAGCTTGATACGCATCTTTTTGTCCTACTACATGTATATCGGGAGTTACGCATTTAAATACAGGAAAATATGTTGAAAGAATCCATATTTGAAGCTCCATAGCTTCTTTTCTAAATGTTTCATGAGTTTTCATAAAATTATATACTTTTTCACACATTTCTCTGGGTATACTTAATTCATCTATATATAATTTACTCATAGATGGGTAAAAAAATACGTCTACTCCATGTGATTTTGCCATTTCAATATCTCTTGGAAGTCCATCTGGTTTTTGTCTGTATTCTTTTACATATTTTTCATATTCTTCAGTAGATTTTAATTCGTAAGCTACGCTGTGTCCAGCCATTAAGTTTACAACATCGCCTTTTTCTTTAGCGATTTTTACTAAAGACATATGCCCGTCATGTAACTCTGCATCTGTATCTACAGATGCTATAATCTTACCTTTACTTTTTAATTGACGAGAATACTCTTGCATCTCTTCTATTGATTCAATAATTTTCATTTTAGTTCTATAATAATATTATCACAATGATAAAGGGATTCATAAATGCTATCGAACTTTACATTAACAATAATCACAAAATTTCTATCAATTGAATTCAATTCTTCTAAGGTTTCTGCACAACAGATATTTATGGAATTTATTGTTCCATTATTTCTAACAATGCGTTCCTTAATATATGTTTTTATATCTTGTATTGAAGGATATGCAGCCCAAGTAGAGATTTCCTGCAAAGTTTCGTAAACAGACCTAAGATTGTTATAACCATCCTTACTTAACCACCTATTACTAGAACTAAAAGGCACATTATTAGAATCTCTAATGATAGGAGCTATGATTACCTTTATAGAAAGACCTAACTGTTTGATAAAAGATTTTATCACAAAATTATAGTATGTATCCTTTTGTCCTACTACAATTACATCGGGTAACATAATATCATACGTTTTTTTACTCGTTATAACATATTTCATGTATACAGGAGGAGGATACTCAGGTCTAGCTATTATCAACTGATCAATAACAGGAATAGAAATATTTAAGAACTTTGAATCCTGGAAGTAATTATCATAGTTGTGGGTCATTTGCTTATTATATGGAGGAGGAATATCGAAAAATAGATCATACATAGAAGGAATAAAAAGTACATCTACATTGTTTAACTTACATAATTCAATATCTTTTTCTAGAAAATCTCGTTTATATGCTTCTAATATTTCTTTATACCCTTCAGAGTATTCAAAATAAGTAAACGTGTGTGCAATGTCCAATACTACTACATCAGAGTTTTCTTTAGCAATTTTTACTAAAGACATATGACCCTCATGTAATTCTCCTTCAGTAGCTACCGATCCAATAATCTTTCCTGCTTGTTTTAATTGCTGAGAATATTCTCTCATTTCGTCAATTGATTTAATAATTTTCATTTACTATCTTTCCTTGATATTTTGCCATAGGTAATTTTTCTATAGTTACATAGCCAGCAGGAGCCTCTATAATATGAGACAATCTATTTATAGTTTGTGCTGATGTTACCACAGGTGATCCCAATCCATCTACCTTTACAGAAAGATTTGGTTGTCCTTTTATTTCCCAAGCTTTAAACTCTTTTCCTACAATCAGCTTATACTCACCTAACATTCTTATGCCTTCTTTAGTCTTAATATCTAATATAGTTCCATCTGCATTTATACTTTCAGCTATATCTATTATATTTAAATTTAAAGCTGAAGCTACGTTCTCCCAGAATGTTATATATATACTGGGGCTTTGTGTTAGTGTTGCCAATGTTTCTTTACCAAACATAGTTGGATCAAAACAATTACGATAAATAATTTCATCTATCTTATGACAAGCACTTGACATCAATACTCCTAGATGTACAATACCAAAGTCTTGAGCGCCTGTACCAGTCAGAGTTACCCCATTCTTCTTAGCTATACTATCTAACTCACCTGTTAATTTAGGATGTTCTCTCCAAGAGTACGAAGAGCTTTCACCTATTGTTGCTACATTCTTTCCTGATTCTAAACATTCTTTATAGATTGGAAACATCGTAGGTAGATCACTGCCCACAGCAACTATAACAATATCTGCTTCTTTAGATAATACTTCTGTAGGATTGTCAGCTCTATATATAGCCCCTACAATCTCAATTCCTTTTTCAGTTAGTAAACGTGCAGCCATTTTATTCATACGGCCCATACCATACAGTATAACTTTAGTTGTCATTTTTTAAATAAAAATCCTTTTCTTATTTTCCTCTGTTGTTTCAATGTGTGGTTCAATTATAATATTATCTGATAAAGGAACATCTCCAAACAGTGCTTCTACAGCAACAACAGCTTCACGATCAATATATCGTAGTTCTTCTAAACTAGACGCGCAACATACTACTATATAATTAATAGTGCCATTAGCGCTTACAATATTATTGCGAATATGTTCTTTAATATCCCCGATGGATGGATAACTAGTCCATTCTTCTATTTCTTTTAATGCTTGATAGATTGATCTAGCACCTTTTCTTTCCGAATCGCTTAAAGATTTTAAACGAGAACTACAAGCTACTCCGTCTGATTCTCTCACAATTGGAGCCATTATCATTTTAATAGGATAATTAAAATCAGTGAGCATATATTGAGCTTCTAAATTTTGGAAAATATCTTTTTGTCCCATCATAATTATGTCTGGCGTCATCATATTAAAATCTTTCAGATTTGATTTACTAATACCAGGGTTTACAAATTGTACCCCCTTGTATGCTTGTCTTAACTTTTTAATATTAGAATGTATCTGATTAGTTTGTGAAACATAAACCTTATGTATATCAGGATGAAAAAAAATGTCTACTCCATGCTTTTCACATAATTCTAAATCTTTATCAAGTTGTTCTGTTCGATATTCTTCTAAATATTGATCATATTTATGTGGTTCCTGCTTAAATTTACGATAAGTGTCAATATGATCAATATTTAATACTACCTCATCTGCATTTTCTTTAGCTATATCTATTAAATGCGTGTGACCCTTATGTAAAAATCCAGTAGTACTAACATTGGCGAGTGTCTTACCCTTACCTCTTAATTGTATTGAGTACCGTTGCATCTCCTCAATTGATTCTATAATTTTCATTTTATCCCTTACAAAAAAAAATCCTTATTCATTAGAATAAGGATTCATGTAAATTAACTTATTCCTTATACTAAATTATAGTATAAGGTTAAGCAAATGTCAAGCAGAATTATACATTAGCGTTTAGTAACGACCTACTAGAACTCACAGAATTTGCTAGCAAAATTTGAAATAAATTTTCATCAGCTGGATAAAGAATATCACAATTTTCACATAAAGTAGTATTGTGAGGTAAAAATTTACCTGCCCTAATCCAAGTATGTTGTGGTGTACCACACCTTGGACAGCTTACATAGGCAGTATAAACGCTCATTCCCAAATCTCCCACCAATCGGGAGTAGAAGTTTTATTAGAGTTTTCTATCTCTTTCTTTTTATCTTTATATTCTTGGTTAGATTTATCAATAGTCTCATTTTGATCAACGTAATATTGTTGGTAAGCTATAATAATAGCTTTCTGCTGTTCAACTAATTGTTTAATTTTAGCTAAATTTAAACTAAGGGATTCGTACCCTGCATCAGATACTCCAAATACTACTGGGTCATATTTTTTCTTTTCTAATTCTTTAAAAACTTCCTCTATATTATCTTCAGTAACTAGAATCCACTCCACTGATTCCAAATTTACTTTTGTAACTGAAGGTAATTGAAGTGGGACTTTTTCTACAGGGGTAGTAAGAATATCTAATTTTTTAACACTAGTGCCACATGCTGAAATACTAATTCCCAATATAATTAGGATTAGCCACAGAGGGGCATGCTTTGTTAAGCTGGCTAGGTTTAGCAGCATCTAATTCCTCTTTCGTGTGAGATGCTCCACTTAGTAATTCAAAACATCTAAAACTTTGGTCCGTTCCCTTATCAATAATTCTTTCTATTGATTTTGGTCTAGCAGCTGCGAGTTTTCCTATATCTCGCTGACCTAAAAGTTTACTTACTTTATTAAATTTTCCTCTTAAATCGTCTACTTCTTTTCGAGCTTTCGCAAATTTTAAATTAGTTTCTGCAACTATAGTAGTTGCTTTTTGAGCATCTTCTAAATGTTGTTCAATAGTTTCTTTTTGAGTTTGCACTGAAACTTCTAACTTAGCATTATTTTCTTGTAAAACAGCTAATTTCTTTTGACTGTCTTGATAATACCAATAGAAACCACCCAGAACAACTGCCATAACTATAATCATTATCATAGCTATTTTCATCTTATTTTCGCCTCTTTCTCATCTTTCTATAATATAAAGTTTTGTGATTATCATACCAATATTTACTTGAGTTTCGTAAAGTATCATTAGCTGATCTTATATATTCTATTTCGTTTTTAATTAAACTACCTAACTCATCAGCTACAGATTTTTTTTCATCTACTACTAAGCTAGATAAATCATCAACAATTTCCATTATACGATCAAGATAAGCACAAGTTTCTGGTGGAACTCCAGGACTATCTTTTTTAATTTTTGCGAATCTAGCATCTTGAGTTTTAGAAACCATACTTAACCTTTATATAATCTTAGAAAAAAAATGACTTTAGCCACCATCTTAACCATTTTGATGGCTGTATTAGTGAAGGACTAGGATCTATCCTTCCACCAAAAGTGAATAACAGCCCAAATAATAGCTGCTATGGTAGCGGTTTTTATTAAACCAAAGCCGCCTATTAAACTGATTAAAGCGACAGCTGCTACAATTATTGCGTTCCAAGAACTTTTTTCTTGAAACCTTTCTTTAACCCAGTTAAAGATAGTTCTCATTTAAAAAGATTTCCTTTTAATCGTTATTATGTCGGAACAGCCAAACTACAATACCTACTGTAATTAAGCCAACAAGACCAGCACTTCCTAAACCAGCAACGATTTCAGTAATATTACCTACAATATCACCGTTATCTCCGCCAATGAAGGGAATACTGTTCCCAAACAACACCTGCCACACAATTCCTAGTGTTACAAGTGTTAAACTAAGTGCGGTGATCCCTTTGACCCATCCGCCTACTTTGCTTGTCCAATCTCCCATATTATATCTCCTTTAATTAGTAAAATTTGGCAACTAAAGTCATTTATTTTTGTTTTTTCTAATTCTCATACTAAACATTAAAAGATTCTCCACATCCACATGCAGACTTAATGTTTGGATTTTCTATTTTTAATGAACTACCGAAAAGATCGGTGTTATAATCGATGACAAGACCGGCTAAATAAAGCAAACTCATACCGTCTACAAATAAATTATTTTTGTCATCCAGAGGAAATTTTTCATCATCCATTAATTCTTCCTCAATTAACTGCCAATCATAAGTAAATCCAGAACAACCTCCACCTTTTACTCCCAATTTAACTTTTTTTTCATTGGTAGTAATTATACTTACTAAGTGTTTTTTAGCAGATTCAGTAATTTGGATCATTAATTTCTTTCTCTTTATATTTTTGATATATTTTCATTATGCAGTCCCAACGACGAGTAGTTAATTTACCATACTGTTTTTGGGCAACTATACAATCTCTAATTATTTTTCTTTCAATAGGTAGTAATTCGACAAACCGAAAGAAATCTTCTAAACTCTTAGAAATATAGTTATTATTATAATGAACCTTCCCCCTCATGGCAATAATTATTTTTCCAAATTCAACTTATAAAATTGGTTAATCCTATATTTTAAATCAGGGACATGCACCACAGCATTAGTTTCGAAAATTTGGGGTTCATTATTTTCCACCGTAATAGCAATAACTATTTTTTTAATATTAGTATTATACAATTCATTATGAGCGTAGGCGTAACCTGCACATTGTAAAAAATAGTCTTTAATTTGTTTAATATATTTCTTTTTTCGAGAAGTTTTAAAATCAATAATAGCAGGAATACCCTTCCATTCGCCTACCATATCTGTGCGTCCTGCAAACTGTAAATCTTTACTCCATAATACTAACTCTTGACCCCAAATATTAGTAACTCCACTTTTAACTAATTTAATAAGGTCTTTAGTCATCTGAATTACATCTGATGATTCCTTAGCTAAATCTCCGTAAATATCTTCTTTATTAAAAAATTTTTCAGCATATTCGTGAACTAAAGTTCCTCTATCTGTTGCTTCTTTTGATATTCGAGCTGCTTCTTCTTCTCCAACTTTATCTTTCCAAGCCTGTAACCAAACTTGGTTGGAAGTTTTTCCTAAAATAGTAGTTATGGAGGGAAATTTACCGTCAGGAGTAAAATACGTTCTTCCAGAGGGCAAAGTTTCTGATTCTATATCATGTATGTAGTTATGCATTAATTATTCATATCAATATTAAAAATTTCTCCACTACCTAAAAGACAGGTATTACCGCTAGAAAAATGTTTGGCTAAAGTAAAAGATTGACTTTCTTCATTATAAAAGATTTCAATTACCCCACTTGTATTTCCATTTATAGGGTTAATAACAATTCCAGTAAATACAGATTCTTCCTGATAAGGAGTTACTAAATCGTCTATAAAAGTTTCATAGTTGCTACACGTTACTTTAACAACTACTCCCATCTTTATTCCTGGTGGGATTGGATCTGTAAAAAGATTATTAGCAAAAGTGATGTTGGTAAATACCACCATTGACATCACAAAAAGAAAAAACCAATTAAAATATTTCATTGTCATATACTCCTTAACGTAGCTGTATAGTAACACAATAATTAGCATTTAGCAAGGAGTATTTCAACTTATTAGCTTTTCACGTAAATAACTGGGAATAGCTGGATTAAAGTAAGGAGTTAAACGATTTCGTGACTGAATACATTTCTTTTTATTATAATCATTAAGTATTGCTAATCTTACTCCTCCGAGTGGGTTTTGATAGAATAATTCAGGATCATCTATTTGATAACTAGTTAAATTACTACAAATTTTGTGTACAATATCCTTATTTACAGTATATTCTACATTATTCTTACCCCAGATAGCAAATAAATAAAACTCATTTATTTCCTCTTTAAATTTCCAAACTTTATCCTGATATAAACTTATAATATTTGATATTAAATGGTAATTGCCCAGCCTATCAACGTCTCCCATTCTTAAGTGAACCTCAATTATAGTCGTAGGTTCTTGTCCAATTGTTTCCAAACAAATACATCCAGTATAATTTTTTAAATGTTTTTTTATCCAATCATAGACATACAGAATAATTGATTTTGAAGGAGTAAATACTTCCCAGTAATCAAACATTCCTTTTCCTAGTGGATGTCCTTTAAAAGTAATAGACCACAGGGGCACTCCATTTAAAACTATAATATCGTGACTTAAATGGATACCTTCTATCCATTTCATCCATAAACATCCCGGATGACGACAAGTTTCTAATTCCTTAGAACTATTAATTTTTCTAGCCTCAATTCCTCCACCAAACATATTATATATAGGTTTAACAACAACAGGATATTTAGTAGGTTTTACTCCTATAGGACCACATTCTACATTTTGTGATAATGCAATATTTAATTTGTTATAAACCCAATTTTCATTTTTATAATATAACCATGCAGAATCATCTGTAGTAGGAATATCTACTACAGGATCTTCTAACTCTTCATAACATTTTAAAACTTTTGGGTCGTATCCTATAAATGGCATAATAAATAAAAAAGGGGGCGCAAGCCCCCTTTTAACTATATGTTGTGGTTTTTAAGAAGCGAGTTTAATAATTCGTTCTTTTTTCTCTTCAGGAATTATTCTTTCTAAAGAAATTGAAAGAATACCATCTTTCAATGAGCCTCCTTTAACAATTACATCATCTGCAATGTTAAAAGTTCTAGTAAAACTCCTATTAGCAATACCGCGATGTAAAAAAGAGTCAGTTTCTTTTTCTTCCTTGTCCCCCACAATCGAGAGAGTATTATTTGCATATTTAACCTCAACGTCCTCCTCTGTAAAACCTGCTACTGCAAGTTCAATTGAATAATTACTTCCATCTTCAGATTTATAAATATTATAAGGTGGGTAATTTGGAAGTGCTGTATAGGAATCATCTAAAAATTTATCCATAAGCGTAAATATATTATCAAATCCTACAGTGTGGCGTTTAAGAGGCGCCCAGTTAAAATGTGTAATTAATGTATCAACCATGTTTTTTCTCCTTTATAAGCAAGATTAATATCGGGAATCCAATTTATGCAATTCCCTATGGGTTATTCCATAATTTTATATTACATTAATTTTAAATAATTAGCAAGCTAAATTTTACTTAATTAAAGTCCATTAGGAACAATAATATAATGTATAAGTAGTACTATCCCTATTGATACTAAAAGTCCAACAAGCATTTTTATAAAATCTTTAGCAATAATAGGAAATACATATTTAAATTTATAATCTTTCATTATAGTAGAAATAGCTAATTCTCTACCACAAAGTAATCCAACAAATACCCACGTCGTACTCATAGGAATGTCATTATATTGTTTAAAAAATAACAGGATAAAAGCGTATACTAAATCAATAATAGTAGCTGATCTCACATATCGAGTTCCTGTTTTTTCTAAAACAATTTTTTGAATTCTGCCTCCCTTTTCATAGAACATATAACCCAAAAATATAATAAAAATAGCAGAAGCGAATATCATCCATCCTACGGGAACAGATCTTGGTAAAAACACAGCAATATTTGCTAAATCATGAGAAAGCCATGTATACCATAAAAAAGCAGTGGTACACCATTGACCTACTCGCCAGTACTTAATATTTTTTTCTTTAACTTTATCTGCTTTTTCATCTATTAGACGTTCAATACCAAACCAAAGAACATATGCAACTACAGCAGCAATTGCATATCCCATAATAGATTTAACTAACATTTTTTCTAAAATAAAAGTGCTAGCAAAAGCTGAAAGAACTAGAAAAGTGGTAGAAACTGGGATTCCTACTCGTGTTAAAGCTAATAATATAAGGGGAGCTAAAGCATGATACCATTGAGTCTCAATCCAAGGAATTTTATTCAATCTTCCAAAAGATATATCCCCATCATTTACTGACCATCCATACCATAACGTAAATAAAAGAACAGATGAAGCAGCGACCCATAACCAGTACCATTTAAATCTTTGAGAATTAGAAGCAATCCAAGTTCCCAAAGTTTGAACACTATCATTTGCGACAACAGAATAAGCAGCAAATAAAAAGCCAACTGTCATCCACATCATAGTTATATCCATTATAATAATTATTCCTTTCTATAATAGACAAATAAAAAAGCCCCGGAAGGGGCTTTTTTAGGTTGTTAGAATGTTATGCCCAACCCAGCACTATAAACACTTTCTTCCGTATCAAGATCATAATCTATTTCGGTAAATAAAACAGCATCACTACCTAGTTTATAATGAACACCACCAGTAATAAGACCATCATCACCAGTAGCATCAGTATCTCCATACCCTGCTAAAATAGTGGTTGTTTCTTTAATAGTATATCCTCCAACTACTTCATAACCCATAATATCTGTAGTGGTAGTATCTTGGACACTAAAACTACCAGAAGCACTAATAGGGCCATAACTACGAGATGCACCAATACCATAATAACTTATGTTATTAATAACATCATCAGCGTATGTTACGCCAACTCCTTGGTAAGATGCTCCAATCTGCCATAGGTCAAAAGTTTCGTCAGTTGCACCATCAAGCATTTGAGACTGAGCCCCAAAAGTTACACCTATTGGAGTAGTTTTTTCATATTTAACACTATTGGTTAACTTATCTGAAGGTTGTTGTATACTTCCATTTCCACTAGCTTTAAATTGTGCTCCTTTATTTACATAACTTTCCATTATGCTTTCTGTTTTACCGATACTAAGAGCACCAAGTAAATCACTCTCTACTCCAACATAACCGAGTCTACTAGTAATATCATCACTACCATCTCCATTAATATCAACATCAACACTTAGTTCTCCAAATACTGATGCAAGTGGACTAAATTGATTACTAAATTTAACTCCAAGTTTACTATCGGAGGTTTTTAATTCAGGATCTTTTCCTGTTGCGGTTCCTCCCTCAACAAATGCTCGCGCTTCTCCAAATACTTTTACTTCTGTATTTTGAACATCGATTACATCGTCATCGTTAGCAAAAACTGGCGCACTTACAATAACCCCAGCTGCTACTAAAGCACAGAAAATATTTTTATTCATGTTACCTCTCTTTTATTATATAGAATATAGACCTTTTCAGACCTCCAAGTATTATAACATATAGTACTCATTTGTCTATATAAAAATTAAATATTGTACTTGTTACGGTACAAGGTGTTAAAAATAAAAAAACCCTTTTCGGGTTTTTTTATCGGCAAAAGGTTAAAAGTTCCTCTACTTGTCCGTTTTTTTCTTCAATCTCCTCTTTATTACTTTTATAAATAATACTAGCAGTTGCTCTTACAACTGAAGGAGATAACCCGTAATCTTCTTTAATTTCTTTAATAATATCATTAACAACATTACGAGCACCTTCTTGTATAAGAAGTTGATCTACAATTTTATTAACTTTATTACTAATATCAGTTTCATCTATAGCTTTATAAACTTTTTTTGTATCAGATTGAGACATTTGATGTTTCCTCTCGTGTGTTATCAACAACCAATTTAATTGATTGTTCTCTTTTAATGTGGGGCATTACCCTGACTATTTTTTCTTCAATTAATTCATCTAGAACATGAGAAGTAAATGACTTTACGCACTCATCCATAGATACTATATTTGCAGTTTTAGGAAGTTTTTTAACTACAATAGGATTACTTGTACAGTATGTTTCAATTAGATTCTGAACATACATTAAATTAGCTGAACCAATTTTTCTAGGATTTTCTTGTAATTCAGCTTTTAATGTTTCCGAAATAGATTCATCGTCTGTATCAATATTTCTAGGGGAAACTAACTCCCACAGTCCTCCTGTATATATAACTCCTTCATCCTCATCTACAATATCTTGAGGATTATCCTCTAAGATTTCTAGAACTTTTCGTAGTAATTTTTCATAACCGTTTTTCTTCATTTTTGAACCTCTGGTGAATAATATGTTGTTCTTTGATCATCTAATTTAATTTTTTGAATAGGATTCCCATAGGGATCTTCCTTTTGAGAATAAACCATAACACCTATTCGTGACTTCATCATTTCGTCAGCTTTAGAAGGAAAAGCAACATATTGACCCTGATTATTATATAAATCAGAATAATTTCTGATAGTTGCTCCTCCTGTTTCATAACTATTTTTTAGAACCGTTTTAACCGACGTATAAAGTCGTACCAGTTCTTCCGAAGTGCAGTCCCCAACTTTACGATAGGGTGCCAAGCCAGCCAAAAATAGACTTTCGGATTTATAAATATTGCCAACACCGGATACATTTTTTTGCTCCATTAAAAATTTAACTAAAGATTGATTTTTACGTTTTTCACATATCTTAAGCCATGTTTTTTCATCACAGGGCTCGTTTAACATATCTGGACCAATTTCCGAAAGTTTCTTAATCAGTTCTTTCGATGACTCTGCTCCAAAATAAAATTTAAGAGTTCCAAAGTTTCTCATATCAGAATAATAAATTTCTGTATCATCGTCAAAAATCCACTTCACTCTTGCATATTTATTATCTTTTGTCTTATAAGTTCCTGTCATTCCTAATGTTGAAAAAATAACCCCAGAACTTGTAAGCCAATAAATAAACTTACCTTTATTATGTACACCTAAAACTTTTTGAGACTCATAATTAATAGCTCTATCTACAAAATCAGTAAAACCACTAGGTTCTTTTTTAGTATATCTTCCTGATAAAAGTTCAATATCTTTGATAATTTTATTTTGAACTGTAAAATTCAATTGTTTTGTAACAATTGTTACTTCTGGACCTTCTGGCATTAATGCAGTACTCTTTGTTCTGGAATAAAAGAAGATTTAATATCTTTTAAATTAGCTGCGGCATATTGTAAAACTTTTTCTACACCTTCTCTGTCTAGCATTGACTGGTAAAGTTGTATAGTAACTTTTAAAGTTACTCCTGCTATTTTAACACGATCTTCTTCATCGGGAAAAGACATAATTAATTCCCATAATTTTTGTTGCATTTCATGCATTACTTCTATATCGTGTTCACTAGGCGTTTTCATATTATTTTTCCTCCAATACCTACTTTAAGATCTTTTAGACCTTCAGTTAATAACATTTTTTCTAAAGATGCTAATCGGTCTAACGATGACATTCCTTCTTTAGAAAATTTTCCATCTTCAATAACACCTTTTCGAGCACGTTTATATTCTTCAAACCAGTACCCAAGATGTTCATCAGGAGTATAATTTAAATTTTCTCTAATTAATTTCCCAACTTGTTCTCTTCTAGAGCTTATCTTTTCCTGCTCTACTTGTTCAATCCATTTATCACTAGGCATATTTTTGTTTCCTTACTGGTTTAACAATAACCCAGTCATGTACTCTAATAGCATTTTCAAACCAAGCTAATTCTTTGGCTATATTATTATATCTATTTTTATCAGTAGAATTAATTATTTGAATAAAATTACACGCAAATATATGCCAAGGGTTTCTCATATTAATTTTGTTACTAATAGAAGAATTCCTAATGTTATGCTTATACCATTTGTTATTAAAAGATGGGTGAGTATAAAATTTATATTTATTTAAATCATCTTTAAATGTATTAAAAATAAAGTTATATTCACTTAGCTTTTCATCTATCTCTAATTCATTATCTTTGTATATCTTACTAATAGATTTAATTAAATTAAGATAAGGATTACGAGATTTTTTATAAATTCTCATTGAAATAACTCAGGTAAACGAGTAGGAGTAAGATGCCCCCATACTTCTTTTTTATCATAGTATTTCATTGTTTCTAAATGATCCAGATATTTATTAATTTTAATAGCTGAATCATTATAGGCTTTTTTCTCATTTTCAGATAGAAAACGGCCTGCAATACCTTCCATCCATGAAATAGCTAAAGGAGCATTCCACTTAACAACATAAGCTGCGTCCTTAGCTATTCCGCTCATATCAGATAAGCCGAAAGAGAAGGGAGAAATAACAGGATTTGATTTTTTTCTTGGCATCATTAACCTTTTCAATATTAGTTTTTAGTTGACAGATTGTTAAAAATAATTTATAGTTATAATTATTATGTATATATCAAGACAAGAGTTAAAAATTGAAGTAAGAGATTTACACGGTCAAATCCGTGAAGTCATATCCGACTTTAATGGAGCAATCAAAAATCTTCATGAAGATATTGATGAACTTAATGCTCGTATTGACAATCTTGAAACTATAATAACAAATTTAAGGGATTTTGGCAAATAAAAAAACAATGTTTAAACTTATTGGATTCTATTTAAATGAAAATCAAAAAACATATATAGATATGGTTTTAGATAGCTGTGATGGTATAAGTCAAAAAGAATCACAGTCTTCTATTGATAACTCATTATGTGAAAAATATGGATTTTCATCCTTTCCAGTTTTTGCTTTGTTTAAAAATAATGTGTTGACTAGAACTGTAGTAGGGAAATACCCAATCAACACTATTAAAAATAAATTATTAATATGAAAATAGCAGTATATAACAACGATGTAGCTAAGGCTTATCGAATCCTTCAAAAGAAATTAAATAATGAAGGCACTTTAAGAGAAATAAAAGAGAGAGAATTTTTTAGAAGTAAAGGCGAAAAAAAACGTCTTGAACGCAAAAGAGGAATAGTTCGTTATAAAAAACAAGAGAAGAAAAGAATGATTGCTCTTGAAAAAGCAGAATTACGTGCTTTTAAACAACGAAAACTTAATCAAAAAAACGCAAGACACTCTTCTCCAAATAAATCTAATAAAACCTGGAAAAATACTAAAAAATAATGTATTATGTAAATATCAAAGGAGATATTTACATGAAAGCATTTAAAGGAAGTTTTAAAAAGAAGTCGGGTGAAAACAGAGAGATGTTTTTTGCCAGAATTTCTGACTTACCAAGTCAATTTGTAGCCACTAAGATAGTGGGTGCAGGTAATGAACAAAATTATCCAAAAGGTATGGAACTTGTCTGGGATTTAGAACAAGATGATTTCCGCATTTTTAATTGGAATACTACTAATTCATCTATCACAGAGACTGAAATAGATGAAAACTTATTTATAGTGTCTCAACAATGGTAGGATTTGGAGTTCAAAAAATGATGTTACTTCCTTATAATTATGAAATTTCCTTTGAGTTTTTAAATACTTTATATAAAGCATGGGAATGGGTTGTTCATTTAGTTGAAAGAGTTTTTATATTATAGAGTCTCGATGATAGAAGCAGAATAAGCATACAGGACACGGGGGCAGTACCCGTCGCCTCCACCAACTAATTACAGAATTTTAGGGGGCGAACTAGGATCGACTGGTGTAATAAAAGCAACTGGAGAGACAGGTGTGCAAACGACCTAAACCGTAAGAAAACAATAAATGCTAACGATAATGAAGCATTTGAGGATTATGCACTAGCTGCATAATTTATTCGGGGTATGGGTTCCACCTGGCAACAGAAAGGACCTTTCATATTTAAAGACAAAATAAAAGTTTCATAAGGAAGGTCCATTGGGACCTTCCTTTTTTTTAATTTCACTGGTGTCTGTATTTACACCCCCACTTGCTATTTTTTAAAATTTATAGTATTATACAAATAATGATATTACAAAAACAAACCAAAGAAAAATACAAATCAGATGCTCTATCTCGAAAGCAGTTATCTGATTTTTTTAATGACTATGAGAAAGAAGAAAAGGAATACGATACCCTTTGGGATAATTGGTTTCTATCTGAGTCAATACACTGTCATCAAGACTATGGGGGTGAATATGCTGGTTCAGGGACTTTAGATTATATTGAAGGACTTATTTTATATACACTTGTAAGAAAAAATAAACCAAAAATAGTATTTGAGATAGGTACAGCACAAGGTATGAGTGCTGCTCTAATGGCTTCGGCTATTGAAGCTAATCAAAACAGCGGAAAAATTTTCTGTGTAGATATAAAATTACCACATAGAATGAGTCCTACTTTTAGTAAAGCAATGGAAAACAGTATTATTGAGTTTTATGAAGCGGATGTTTTTGAATTTCTAGGTGTAATACCTGAAATTCCTGATTTCGTATTTGTAGATGCTGATCACAGAGAAGAATTTTGTATGAAAATTACTAAAACTTTAGTTAATTCTTTTCCTGATGCTATTTATGCTTATCATGAATGGTCTCTTTCTACTATATCTCAAAAACCTGAAATAGAATATATTTCAAGATCAGAATGGTTATATCAATTTTATGAACGCCCTGCTTTTGAATTATACTTTAATAAACCAAAATATAAACACAACGGATTTGTAGGAAGTTGTGGATTAGGAGTAGTTACTCAATGATTATTTATTTTAGATGTACAAGTAAAGAAGAAACAGTTAGTGGGGTAGATCGATGGATTGAGTGCCCTAAAGACGAAATAGTTTTAAAATGTTGGATGAGTTTACAACTTGCAGCAAAACCAAAAAACGATAGGTTTATTGTTCTGCATGATGAATTAAATCCTGGTGCTTTAGAGTTTATAAAAGAAACTCAAACTTGTGATACAGAATTTATTGAAGTAGAACCTCACGATCTTCAAGATCGAGGACACACATTTAAATTATTAGAAGTCTTAAAAGAAAATCTTGAACAAGACGAAATAAATGATATTCACTATATTGTAGAAGATGATTACTTACATACTCAAGATTCATTAGAAGTTTGTAATGAAATTCTAGGTTCAAATTTATGGGAACATTTTATAGTTCCTTATGATTACCCTGATAGATATTCACTAGATACTCAACCTTGTGGGTTAATGGTAGGTCCAAGATGTCACTGGCGTACTAATCCAAGCTCAACTTATACTTTAATGGCAAAGGCTGAAACATGGAAAAAGGCAATGCCAATTATTGAAAAGCATGCGCCCCATAATTTTACAGAAGAAGCATTTCAATCATATCCATGTTTAAGTCCAGTACCTGGAAAAGCATCTCATTTAACTAAATATCATATGACTCCCCTTATTGATTGGAGAGAAATCTGGAATAAACTATGACAACTACTAAAGAATTTTTAAAAGAAGTTAAAGAACAAGATTTAGAGGAACGTCAAGTAGAAGTTGAGGCAATAGGTCTTGGATTAAATAAATTTGTTGATTCTGAAGGAGTCGTGCACAATTTTGGAGATGGTAATTTGCTTCATTTAGACGTAATTTATGATTGTGTACGATGGTATCCATCAGATATGTATGAACATCTTTCCACCTTAAAACAATATGCGGGTAGATGCAATACAGTATGTGAATTTGGAACTAATGACCTTACCAGTACTATTGGATTACTAAGTGGGTTTCCTAAACATTTAATAACCTTAGACCTTAATCACCCTGATATATTTGCGTTAACTTTTGAACCTGTTAGTCCAAATCGTAAAGAAGATGAAAAATCTATGGTAATTAAACTCAATCTTGAAACCGTTAATAAAATTGCTGCTGATAATGAGATTGAGTTTAAATTTATACAAACCAATTCATTGGAATTTTCTTTTAATAGTGTAGATTTATTATTTATTGATAGTTTACATACTTATACTCAACTAACTAAAGAGTTAATGCTACACGCTAAAAAAGTAAAAAAATATATTATCTTACACGACACAGAATTTTACGGAGAAAAAGGACAAGATAATAAAGATAAAGAAGGAAATTACTTATGTCCACACTGGGAAACAAAAGGTATTGGACATGCAATTGGAGAATTTTTAGAAAATCCTTATAGTGGTTGGGTTATTGATAAGCATTATACAAATTGTCATGGGTTAACTATTTTAAAAAGACCTTGGATACATTAATATGACACAACAAGAAACAATAGCCCCCGAGTTAAATCATGAGGAAGTCTCTCAAAAAATTTACAACTCAGAAACTATTTTAGCTGGACCGTGGGTAGGAGAATTCGGATGGGAGTTATTTTGCTTTCAGGGTTATTTACGAAAACTAAAAGATGATTACCCACATATTAAATCATTTAACATAATTAGCAGAACGGGAAGAAGCGTAATCTACGAGGATTTCTGCGATCAATATATTGAATGGGATTGCCCAGGTAAGGACTTAACAGGGGCACTATGTTTAGACTGGGCAGAAATGCCTAAAGACTGGATTGAAGATATAATAAAGAGTTTAAATTTAACAAATGTTTTATGGATTCCTACTCAACAATTTGTTATTCAATATCACGCCAGTGGTCCTCGTTATGAAGAATATTTAAAACTTTTTAAAGAAAGACAAAGATTCATACAATATGGAATAGCAAAACCCGAATTGAAATATGATGTAGTTATACACGCTAGATCTACTGATAAATATCATTCAGGTAATCGTAATTGGTCTACCGATAAATGGCATCAATTAGGAAACTCACTAATTAAACAAAATCTTAAAATTGCGTGTATTGGGATTGAAGATCAAGCTATTCATATTCCTGGTAGTGATAATTTAATGAATATTCCTCTAGAACAAACAGCAGACATACTTGCTAGTTCTAGCTGTATAGTAGGTACCTCAAGTGGTCCAATGCATTTTGCATCATTATGTGGATGCCCACAAATATTAATTTCTGAATGTGTTGAGAGTGGTGGAAAAGATAATGAAAGACGATATAAATATGATTGGAATCCATTAGGAACCCCTGTTCATTTAGTTAAATACGAAAATTCCCAAGAAGATAACGGCTGGAATCCCCCAGTAAATAAAGTAGAGGAACTTATAAATGATATATTGTTTTGATTTAGATGGTACTTTAGTTACTAATACAGAAGATGAAAATGGTAATATGCATTATACTGAAGCAAAACCTATACCAGAAGCTATTAACAGATTAATAAAACTATATGAATCAGGTCATAAAATTATTATTCAAACTGCTCGTGGATCAAAAACAAAGAAATTTGCTGAATATACCAAATTAACTGAAGATCACTTAGAAAAATTTGGTATTCCTTATCATCAACTCATTGTCGGGTATAAACCGTCTGCTGATCTTTATATAGATGATAAAGCTATTAATGTTAAAGATTGGTTAAAAAGTGACTAATATTGTATTAGGTGCAGATCATAACGGAATTGAATTAAAAAAAATAATTAAAGAATACTTACTTGAAAAAAAATTCAATCCAATAGATATCGGACCTTTTAATACTAATAAAGTAGATTATCCTGATTACGCATCTCAGGCAGCTCAAATAGTAGCTAATAAAGACGCTCAATTTGGAATTTTAATTTGTGGAAGTGGTATTGGGATGAGTATTGTGGCAAATAAAGTTGCCGGAATTAGAGCAGCTTTAGTACATAATTTAAAAACTGCACCTCTTACAAAAGAACATAATAACGCAAATATATTATGTTTAGGATCTTGGGTTGTTGATCATTCTACTAGTTTACAGATTGTAGCCAGTTGGTTAAATGCAAAATTCGGAGAATATCGACACGTTAAAAGAGTAGCAAAAATAGATGTTAATCCTACCAATAAAATTGTGTTTACTAATGGAGTATTTGATTTAGTACATAGTGGGCATGTTGAACTTCTTAATTTTGCTAAAATGTTAGGGAATAAACTAGTAGTAGGTATAAATTCTGATAGCTCAACCCGACTTCTTAAAGGTGAAAAAAGACCGATTAACAAAGAAGAAGATAGAAAAAATATTGTTCAATCTTTAAGAGCTGTTGATGAAGTAATAATATTTGATTCTATAGATACTACAGAGTTAATTAATAACCTTAACCCCGATATAATTGTTAAAGGTGGAGAATGGACAGTAGAAGAGGTTAGAGAACGAGATAACATATCCGATAATATTGAAGTTTATGTTTATCCATTTAAAGAGGGGTATTCTTCAACTAATATGATCAATATGATTAAGGAAAAATAAAATGTCAACTCCTCGTGAATGTGAAATATATAATCATTTATTATATGACCTTGGTTTAGTAAGTTGGACATCAGGAAATGTAAGTGTTTCAGATGGAAAAAATCTCTATATTAAACCTAGTGGAGTTCTTTTTGAAGATGTTCATTCTAATAATGTATCAAGTGTTAATATAGAAACCGGGAAACATTTTAGAGGACTAAAACCTTCTACAGATACCGAAAGTCATCGAGTTATATATAAAAATAAACCAGAAATAAAGGCTGTGGTTCATACTCATTCTACATTTGCAACAGCTTTTGCTGCGTGTGGAAAAAACATCCCAGTGTATTTAACTGCAATGGCAGATGAATTTGGGGAAGAAATTCTCTGTTCTGGATATGCTGAAATTGGTGGGGAAAAAATTGGAGAAGAAGTATGTAAATATTCCGATCCAACTGGAATTGTTTTATTACGTAATCACGGAGTTTTTACTGTTGGAAAAGATGCTAAATCAGCGTTAAAAAAAGCTGTAATGGTAGAAGATATCGCAAAAACTACATACTATGCTTTAAAATTGGGAAATCCAATTACATTAACTGAAGAACAGATTAAAAATTGTTATGATAGATACCAAAATACCTATGGACAAAATTCTATTAATCGGTGATACGATTATTGATATTAATACTGAAGGAGTTTTACTAGGAACTTCTCCAGAAACTCCCACTTTAGTAATTACTAAAGATACTGAAACAATTACTCATGGGGGTGCAGCATTAGTTCATCGTAATCTTACTAAATTAGAATGTAATCATGAATTTGTTACAAATAACTCTCTAATAACTTTAAATAAAAAGATCACAACTAAACACCGTTATTGGTGTAATAAATATAAACTTTTACAAGTAGATGATAGAGATAATACCCCTATTACAGATGAAGAATCAGAACTAATGTTTGAATATATTCAAAGATCTGATGCTAATGTAATAGCAATAGCTGATTATCGACACGGTCTTTTATCTCCCAAATTAATAGAACTAATTAATAACTCTAATAAAAGAATTATTTTAGATTCTCAGGTTTCAAAAAGTCCTGCTAATCATCATATGTATAAACATCTTTATTTAACCTTATTAAATGAACATGAAGCTAGACAATACGTATCAAATGTTAGTTGGGATAACCCTGAAGAATTAAAAGAAGGGTTATATAAAGAATTAGACTCCCTTTGTTTTATTGTTAAATTTGGAAAACTAGGTTGTATTTACTTTGACTCAGAAGCCTCTATACCTCATAGAACACATTCAGTTGAAAATCCTGTTGATGAATCAGGAGCTGGAGATGCGTTTATGGCTGGATTATTAACTTGGATGCAAAAAGGTTACTCGATAAATGATGCAGCGGGATGGGCTAATGAATGGGCACGTAGGTCTGTAATGGTAAAAGGAGCTAATCCCCCTGATGACGAATGAATATGGTATTCAAAAATTACCAGATATACATCAATGTACAGATTACAGAGATAAATATTGGGGTTGGATAAAAACCTGTACTGCTACAGAAGACTTTACCTTAAAACATATTTTTATGAATAAAGGAGGTCAAAGTAGCTTAGAATACCATGTTAAAAAAGACGAAAATTATTACATTTTATCTGGCAAACTTCAAGTCGGACTCCGAATTGGAAGAGCGGAAAATAAAACTATTACACTAAACGAAGGAGATGTATTTCATATACCTCCAGGACTAATGCATATGAGAATTGCCCTAGAAGATACTCAGATAATTGAGTGGTCTAATAAAGATGACGACAGTGATTCCCATATTGTAGAAGATGGTAAAACATATAAACATAAGGTTAAATAATGAAATTATTTTTAGATACAGCTAATCTAGCTGACATAGAAACTGCTCTTCAAAAAGGGTTTATTAAAGGAATTACTACTAATCCATCCTTAATGGCTAAAGAACCTAAAGGAAACTATATTGATCACATGAAAAAAATTGTGGAACTTATAAATCAATACCACTCTAATGATATAAGCTTAAGTGTAGAAGTATTTGCACAAGATAAAGAAAATATTATTATTCAAGCTGAAGAATTAGTAAGTGAGATTCAATATGAAAATTTAAGTATTAAAGTTCCTATTGGATGGGAAGAGCTAGAAGCTGTATATAAATTATCAGTTGAAGGCATCAGTGTAAATTGTACTTGTATATTTAGTGAAGCACAGTGTATGTTAGCAACTAATGCAGGAGCACGTTATATTTCAATTTTTGGAAATCGTGTTAAAGAATTACGAGGAAGCTTTACACAAACTGTAGGAGCTACTCGTCAATGGTTAGATATGAATAATATTACTGATACAGAAATTATAATGGGAAGCATTAGATCAGGAATTGATATTGTAGAGGCCCAGTTAGCAGGGGCACATATTGTTACTGCAGGACTTCCTCATTATATTAAAATGAGTGAGCATCCTGGAACAGATGCATCTGTTAATCAATTTATGACAGATTTTAAAGGGTGGTTAGAATGAAAATAGTATATGCAGCGGTATTTACCGAAACATCAACTAATACTCCCCAGGCTAATGCTTTTGAAAAATTAGGTCATGAAGTAATCCGTTATGATTTTAAAGAAAAACTTAAAGAATTTGGTGAATCTAATTTACGGGATGAGGATCTTATAAATACTTGTGTATCAGAAAATCCAGATTTACTTCTTTTTAGCAAAGGTGTGGGAATTGATAGTAATGTTATCCCCACCTGTCAAGATATATGCCACGTAGCTTTATGGTATATGGACCCTATGATAAATGTTGATCAGGAATTACTAGAAAAAATTGATAAAGTTAATTCAGTTTTTTATACTGCCCCTACAGTATATAATACGTTAAAAGATAAAAATAACAATAGTTACTTTATTCATGAAGGATATGATCCAACTACCCATAAATTTTATGATAAAATTGACAAGACATATAACGTTGGGTTTGTGGGAACTTTAAAAGAGCATAGAAGGCAATATCATGAAGGCTATAACTTTAACTGTTTCTCGGATAAATATAATAAAGATCATTGTAAAATAATTAATCAAACTAGAATAAATTTAAGTTTTACTAATAATCGTGAGGGAACTTCAGACAGGGCTTATAAAATTATGGGAAGTGGTGGATTTTTACTAACAGAACCCTGGGATGGTTTAGAAAACGATTTTAAACCTGATCATGACCTTGTTGTTTTTAATAATGAAACTGAGTTTAAAGAGAAAATTGAAGAGTATTTAGAAAATTGGCAAAAACGAAAACATATTGCTCGTAATGGACTTAATACTGTTCAAAAATACACAGTGGAAGAATGGGCGAAATTTATTATTAAAAAGGTGACACTATGAGAGCAAATTTAATTGGTGTTGGATATTGGGGTTCCTTTATTTATAAAACACTTAAAGAAATTGGGTTTAATGATATTAATTTATGTGATCCCCAAGTTCCTGGTGCATCTAATAATTATAAAAAAATGGAAGATGCCCAATATATATTTATTGCTACTCCAGTAAAGTCTCATTTTGAAATATGTAAATACTTTCTCTCGCAAGGTAAAAAAGTATTTTGTGAAAAACCTTTAGTAACTACTGAAGAAGAAGCACAAGAACTTTATGAGATTGCTGAAAAGAATAATACATATTTATTTGTTGATTGGGTATTTACGTATAACTACGGGGTTTCGTTAATAAAACAGTACATTGAAGATAAAAGACAAGAACTACATAGAAATCCTATTAATGATATTTATATTTGTAGAAAAAATACAGATATTGACCATATTACAGACATTAGCGCTAAAATAGATTTAGCGGGGCATGACCTCTCAATAATTTTAACTCTTACTGACCAGATTCCATTAACAGTTAAGTGGTATGAATACAAGAAAAATTTTGACTCTATTCAATATGATAGTGCATTAGGGTATTTAACTTTTGGAAAATTTAATACTACTATTGATGTAAGTTGGTATAATGCTTATAAAGATAGAGAATGTGTAATTAAACTTGATGGAAATGAATATATTCTTTGGAATGATGTTGAACAAACAGTCTCATTTCAGAAAAATCATAGAGATTTTCCACTTACCATTAACTACTCTAAACATGCATCTCCTCTTGAAAGATCTATTAAACAATTTATGATATTTAATAATGATGCATATATAAAACAAAAAGAACTTACGATACAAATTTTAAGGATTTTAAATAATGGTAGTAAAATTTAGTGATATAGCAGCCCAATGGAAAGTAATTAAAAAAGACTGTTTACCTAAGATTGAAGATTTTTTAGAAAGTGGAAATTACATTGGTAATTCGATAATTGAAGAATTTGAAAATAACTTTGCAGACTATATCGGATGTAAATATGCTGTTGGAGTTTCTAACGGCACTAATGCATTAAAATTAAGTACTCAATCACTTCTTCCACAAGGCAGAGTTTGTGTTATTATTCCTGCTAATACTTTTATTTCAAATGCACTCGCAGCTTCTTATTTTAATTATGATATTAAATTAATTGATTGTGATGAATTTTATGGAATGAAAGTTGAAAATTTACATGCTTGGTTTGCAGGTAAACGAGAAAACTATGATAGTGTAATAGTTGTACCTGTTCATTTATATGGTTATCCAGCTAATATCCAAAGAATAAGAGATTTATGTAATCTTTATGATGCTCGTATTATTGAAGATTGTTCTCAAGCACACGGAGCTACGATTAGAATTGGAAAAGTAGGAAACTTTGGAGATTTAGGGGTATTTTCTTGTTACGCTAGTAAAAATTTAGGAGCTGCAGGTGAAGGAGCTATTATTACCACAAATAATAATCAACTCTATCAATCTTTAAAAGAATTACGTGATTTAGGATCATCTCAAAAATATCAAAATCGAATTTTAGGTTGGAATGACCGACCCCACGCAATTCAATGTATTATTCTTAATGAAAAATTAAAATATCTTGATGAATGGAATAGTAATCGAAGTTATGCAGCAGAACAATATAATAAACAACTTAAAGATTTACCTATTATTTTACCGAAAGAACCGGAATGGTCAGTAGTATCGGTTAGTCATTTATATGTTATTAGAACCGAACAAAGAGATGAACTTCAACAATTTTTAAATAAAAAAGATATTCAAACAGGGATTCATTACCCTATTCCTATTGGGGAACAAGAACTTTATAAAAATGATAATTTAACAACTAAAGGAATTATTAACACTATGGATTGGAAAGACAAATTACTTAGTTTACCTATGCATCCCTTTTTAACAGATGATGAAATAAATTATGTTTGTACTTCAATAAAAGAATTTTATAATAATAAAAAAGGAGACACAACTTAATGACTATATTAGTCGAAGGTAAAACAAAATTAATTCAAAAAGGCGATAAACCTTTTACAGTTAATATGATAGCAAAAGATTTTTTAACTGGTGGAGATGCTGCTAAAAAAGAAGAACTTACTGATATAGGGATACAAAAAACAATACAAGCATCAAATGTATTTAAAATGCTTGAATCTAATGATATACCTACATCTTTTATTGAATTAACATCACCAAATACAATGTTACATCATGAATGTGAGATGTTACCCCTTGAATTTGTTGTTAGACGTTATGCTTATGGAAGTTATTTAAAACGTAACCCACAATACAAAATGATGGATAGCCCCCCACATTCTTTTACTTCTCCTGTATGGGAAATATTTCATAAACATTCTGTTGTTATGCCTCCTCACGTAAATGAACCTTTACAAATGGATGAAAACGAAGCCAGAGAAAAATATTTAGTAGATGGCAAATGGGCAGAGGGTGTATATACAGACCCTTATATCCGAATTAAAGAGCATAAATGGACATTATTTTCCGCAAAAGATCCTATTGAAGATAATGCTCTTATGGAAACTAAAAACTTATTAAATTCACAAGAACTAGACTATGCTCTTACTCGAATTGTTATTCCCAGTTTTGAAGCTATAGAAAAAAATTGGAAAAAAGTTTCTACTGTCGATGGTCCTATACATCTGGTAGATATAAAATTTGAATTAGGATTCAGAACGAAAGATAATCTTTTAGTATTATCTGATGTCGTTGATAATGATAGTTGGCGTATTTGGCCAGGAGGTAATCCAAGCAATCAATTGGATAAACAATCGTTTAGAGATGGTGAAGATTTATCTAATGTTGCAAACAAATATCAATTAGTAACGGAATTAACAAAGGAATTTTTTGATGCCGGTTCACACTCAATATAGATCTCAAATTAGAGATTGTAAAATAGGTAAAAATGTTACTATTGTTGAACCTGTTAATTTATATGAATGTACTATAGGAGATAATACTAAGATAGGACCGTTTGTAGAAATACAACAAGGTGTAATAATAGGAAATAATTGCAATATTCAATCACATTCTTTTATTTGTACTAAGGTATCTATAGGAAATAATTGTTTTATTGGTCATGGTGTTATGTTTACTAATGATCTTTTTAAAAATGGTAAACCTGATCCTAATCCAAACAATTGGAAAGAAACTGTAATTACAAATGGTGTAACTATAGGATCAGGAGTAACCTTACTACCTATAGTTATTAGTGCTACAGATGTAGTAATTGGAGCTGGGGCAGTAGTAACTAAAGATATTACTCAATCGGGAGTTTATTTTGGAAATCCTGCTAAAATAAACGCCAGTTTATAGAAATGAAAATACTAATTATTTTTCCCCACGCACTTGGAGATATGTTACTATTAACTCCAGCATTAAAAGCATGGTGTGAAAATAATGAACCACCTTCGATAGTGGTACAACGGAGGTTTAATAGCAGTCCTTTAGATCATTGTCCTTATGTAGATAAAGTTTATTATAAATTGAGTGACCCTTGGCAAGATTTTGGACATCATAATACTCAATTTGGTTTTCCAGCGACTCAATTTGAAGGTAATGCATTAGCAATTAAAGAAGGATTCAAACATGTATTATTTGCTCATGAAGAGGGAAAAAATATAAATTATGCCAATATGCTTCAAGTAGATATAAAAAATTACAAACCTGAAATTTTTATTTCTAATGAAGATAAACAAGATGCTTATAAAGTAATTTGTGAATTAGTAGGCAATAACTCTTACGGGTTTGTTCATACTCATAGTGGAGATCCTAATAGAAGTTTACCTATAGATTATGGAAAAAGGTGGATTCATAATCACTGTAATTTACCTAATATTATAGAAATTGATACTCTTACACATTTATCTATTAATGTTGGGTTTGAAATTTTAAAAGAAGCGTCAGCTGTTATTGTACCAAATTCCATTTACTGGCAAGCAGCAGGTGCTATGGATAAAAAAGTTAACCTTGGATATTTTTCCAGAGGACCAGAAGATTTAAAAAGACGAAAATATGAGGCATATTATGAGAAAAAAGAACCATTTTATAAAGAAGAATTTTATAAAAGTGTAGTATTTGAATTGGAGATGTTAAGTGAATAAAAATTTTAAAATCTGGGGAGTAAGTTTCAGTTTAATTGGAGATCTGATTGTAGGATTACCTCAATTAACTTATTTCGAAAAGAAATACCCAGGTAGTTATAAGTACTGGGGAATCCATAAAAAAATGTCTCACGCAGCACCCTTATTTTATAATCACCCTCTTATAGA